>LSQX01153629.1_pt1 | contig 18081 bp, 17 predicted proteins | sample 654561 | NCBI WGS metagenome assembly LSQX01 (sample SAMN04489861, study PRJNA283612) | anaerobic digester metagenome | isolation source: 4 biogas reactors fed with cattle manure at either 37C or 55C with and... | place: Denmark: Kongens Lyngby | collected 2014
AGATTAGGTTGATTATTGCCAACAATGGTTAAATCATTTGCATCAATTTTTCCATCTTTATTTATATCTACAATTTTTGTATTACCTGGTTCTTGCCCAGCCATTATTGGTACAAGAGGTTCCCCAATTTCATTAAAATCATTAGGCATTAAAAGACCATTTGTTTTATACATATAGAAACTTCCGATAGCCTCTCCAACAGTAGTTATGAAAGCAGGATTTCCAAAAGCATCAACTATAATTGGTGCATTATCTATTCCTAATTTTTTTACTTCATTTTTATTTTTTGAAAGATTTAATGATGTTATCCAATTAAACTTTTTTCGAATATTATAAGTAGTAAGTTCAAATTCCCATCCTCGATTTTGAACTTCTCCCAAATTTGAACGCATACTCCCTTGTCCAGCCATGTATGATATATTACTATTTAAAAGCATATCTTTGGTATTTTCAATATAGTAATCAAAATTTATTTGAATTCGATTATTATAAGCAGAAAAATCCAGGCCAATTCCTTTAGAGTATTTTGTTTCCCATCCTAAATCAGGGTTACCAAATGTCGTTGGTGCAAGACCATTGGCAATAGCTCCATTTAAATTATAATTTACAATACCAAGAGCTGCAATATGCTCATAATTCCCAATATTGTCATTACCTGTTTTACCAGTCATTAATCGAAATTTCAAAAGATCAATCCATTCAAAATTTCTCATAAAATTTTCCCTATCCAACTTCCAACCAACTGAAGCTGAAGGGAACCAACCCCATTTAGTATCCTTACCAAATTTTGAAGAACCATCTCTACGAATATTAATTGTAAGAAGATATTTATCATTAACATTTAAATTCAAACGACTAAAATATGATGCAATTGAATTTTCTGCTTCTGAGGTTGATGCTCCTGTTTTTGTAGAGGCTACATTTAGAGTGTAAATTAAATCATTGGGATAATCTGTTGCAGAGGCTGAGACACTATAAGACTTATTTTTTTCAATACTTTGTCCTAATAGAAAATTAACATTTAACACAGAACTTATAAATGGAGTATAAATCAAGGTATTCTGTAGTGAATTATTATAACCTTGGCTTACACTATTATTTCCATAAGAAGGATTCCCAGAGTTTACATTTTTGGGTTTAAAAAGAGAATTTTGTGATTCAGAATAATTATAACCAAACTGTGATTTAAACAATAAAGACTTAAATATTTCCCATTCCCCCCATATATTAGTAAGTACCTTATTTATTTTATTTTCTCTATGAGTTTGCCTTAACTCTTCAACAGGATTTACGTATGCAAATGCACCTTCTGTGTAACCAGTTTTTTCTGTATTCCCATCAATAGGTACTATTGGAGGGAATACCGCTCCTCTGTGAACACTTGCTGTTCCACTTAGTGGTCTTTTTGTGGAAAATGAAGGTGCAATATTCATACCTAATTGCAAGTTATTTCCTACGTTTAATGTAGTGTTTAATCTGAAATTAAATCTTTCATATCCAGTTTCAATTAAAATACCATCTTGTTTCATATATGCCCCTGATATTAAATAATTACCAATATCACTTCCGCCTGCAACATTTAAATTATAATTTTGTATTGGAGCTGTCCTGTATAATTCTCCCTGCCAATCTGTATCTGGTAATGATTCGGGATTATTAAGCCAACTTTCAGGTATTTGCTCAGCAGCAGTTCGAGCACTCATTGGGTCACTTAATTTGCCTCCACTTCTCAAATAACTCATATTTTTAGCCCAAATATTATATGCTAAAAATTCATCCCTATTCATTAAATCATAAACCCCATCTACTTTCTGTAATCCATAATATGCATTAAAACTAAATATAGGTTTACTTTTAGTTCCCTTTTAAGTTGTAATCAATACTACTCTAATAGCACCTCTTCCTCCATATATCGCAGAAGAAGAAGCATCTGTTAATATTGCAATAGATTCAATATCATTAGGATTAAAATCTTGAATATTACTTACAGGAACACCATCAAGAACATATAGAGGCACATTTGATGCATTAATAGTACTAATACCTCTAATTGTAATATTTAATTCTTGACCAGGTTCACCACTTTTCTCACGTGCTCTAACACCAGCCAATTGTCCAGCAAAAGCTTCACCTAAAGTTGTAATTGTCCGTTCCTCCAATGTTTCCGACTTAATTTTTGAAACACTTCCAGTAAGATCTTGCTTTTTTACAGTACCATATCCAATAGCAATAACTTCATCAATTCCGATAGTTTCTTCCTCCATTATCACATTAATGTTCATCTGATTGCCAACAACCACCTCCTGGGTTCTCATTCCGACAAAAGAAAATACCAAAACAGCATTTGGCGCGATATTTGTTAAAACATAGTTACCGTCAGCATTAGTCACAGTCCCTTGAGTAGTGCCTTTTACAACAATACTGACACCCGGCAGTGGCTGGTTGTTTGTATCAGTCACTTTCCCTGATACTGTGGCTTGTTGCCACAAAGCTTTTGACGAGCTGCCCATAAATTCAGGCGTGGATAGGATAATCAATCTGTCATTAACAGAATAGGCCACATTTGTCCCTTCAAACAATTTATTAAGTACGGTTTCAATGTTTTGGTTTTCTGCTTCAAGAGTAACTTTCCTTTCAACATCTATAACTTTCTCACTGTAAATAAAGAAGTAAAACTCACTTTGTTTTTCAATATTATCAAGAATATCTTCAACAGTGGCATTTTCAAATTTAACAGTAAGCTTTTTAGTTTGTGAATAAGATTCATTTGCAAAAGCGCTGAAAATCGAAACCATTATTAAAAAAGTTGTCAGTTTCATAACTCTTAATAGTTTTAAAACATTGGGCAAATAACTGTCCCAATTACATTTTCGATTAAATTTTTTCATATTTTTACAATGTTTATAGTTAGAAAATACCCTGTAATACACACAGGGATGTTTTTTATACATTACAGGGAGATGTTGAGAGCATTTCCCTGTTTTTATAGAGATATTCATTTCATAGGCATATAATTTTTAATGATCAACTTTTATTTGTTGTAATTATAATTTTTTGTCTTGAAAATGTACCATCCAACAATTGCTTACTGGGTATTTTAATATAGTTGATTGGAGCAGCTTTTTTCAGTAACTCAAGAATGTGATCAAGAGATTCATCTACAAATGTAGCTGTATAAGTATACTCTTTTACGTCGGTATCCGTAATTTCAATATCAACATTATACCATCTGCTCAACCTTTGAGCTATTGTAATAATACTGTCTCTTTTAAATATCAGTTTACCATTTTTCCAACAGATAAATTTTTCTATTTCTCCTATTGTGCTGAATGTTTTCCCTGTCCGGATATCATAACTAACATGTTGTCCGGGCACCATCGCCCCAATAGGTACGGCTTTTTGATCTCCGACTTGCTTTTCAATCATCACCTTCCCTTCAACCAGGGTGGTGGCAACAACACTTTCATCGGGATAAGCAGATACATTAAATTCTGTTCCAACAGCTTTGATATTCAGACTTCTTGCCTGAACAATAAACGGCATGTCAGGGTTGTGGGCAACATTAAAATAGCCTTCTCCGGTTAAGATTACTTCTCGGGTATTTCCGGAAAACTTTTGAGGATATTTAATTTTACTGCCATGATTTAAAAAAACCTCAGTTCCATCAGAAAATTGCACTACAGTTTTAGAGCCTATAGGAGCAATTATCTCTAATGAATCAATAGTCATTTCAATATTATGTGCAATTTCTTCAGGCTTGTTTGATAAAATATTAATAAGAATAATCAATAAAGGCAAAAGCAAAACTGCAGCAACCCGGGTTAACCATGTGGCAATCAATGCAATTAATTTATTATTTGCTTGTCTGCCTTCAATATTTATTTTATGATGAATTTTATCCAATAAAGAAATAAGGGTTTCATTTTCAACAAGATTGTCATCTTCTTTAAAGTTCATCCAGTCATTTAACATCATTTTTCTTGCTTCAATACTGAATGAATCATTTTTTATCCACCTGACAACCTCTTGCAGCTCTTCCCGGGTGCACTGATCATTTAAAAACTTTATTAATAACTCTTTTGTCATTTCTTCTTTTAAAACCTCCCGGCAAAATCCGGGAGGTGTTACCTGCCTGACCAACTAAACAATCTCTTTTAACAGAAATTTTTATAGTTATACGCCTGACACAAAAAACAGGACTATATAAAATGAATAATTTTAACTTATAGAAATAGACTAATAAATAATAAATTGATCGCAAATCCGCTATCAATATGTTTTCTTAAAAATGCCAATGTAGAAACAAGATGATTTTTGACTGTATTGGCAGATATATTAAGTTTTTTTGATATCTCTTCATGTGTCAGGCCATCTTTACGGCTTAAAAGAAAAACCTCCTTTTGTCGTGGCGTTAACCGATCTAATAAAATATTAACCTGATTGGTTAATTCTTTGAAATGAATTTCGTTAATAATTTCATCTGCTTCATTTATCTTTTGCCTAATCTCAAGATTATCAAGGTACTTTTTTTCATTTACCCTTTTCCTTAATATACTTATTGTAGTATTGTATGCAATAGTAAAAAGAAATGAATTAAAAGAGGTGTTAAGATCAATTTTTCGCCGGACTTCCCATATTTTTAAAAATACCTCCTGAACGATCTCTTCCGCATCAGATTCCTGTTTTATATAACGAAATACAAAACAGTATAATCTTTTACTGTAACGCTGATAAATGGTATCAAAAGCAAGCATATTCCCTTGCTTTAAAAGTCTTAGAAGGTCAGTATCTGATCTGTTATGAAACAATGGAAATTAAAATTCTATTGATACAAATATATAAATTCTAATAATGTTTTCTTTGTTAAGTTCATTTTATTCCGAACCTCTATAAAACCGGAAAGTACAAAATAAAAACTTTAATTTGAATTCACTGTCGGAATAACTACAATCTGATTTTAAAATTAAACTTTCTCGGTTTGTTTTGCTATATTTGGTTAAGATTACACTGTTATAAGTGAATACCATGAAGAAAGACATAGGAAACATAATTCTGGAAGCCATTCATGGTGACATAACCGGTCAGCCTGACATAACGGCCATTGTAAATGCAGCTAACGCTTTACTGATGCCGGGAGGAGGTGTTGCCGGAGCAATCCACCGGGCAGCCGGTCCCGGTCTGGCTGAAGAATGCAAGCCACTGGCGCCTATTGAACCCGGCCGGGCTGTAATATCAGGAGCTCACGATCTTCCTAATAAATATGTCATCCATTGCCTGGGGCCGGTTTATGGCAAAGATAAACCTGAAAATATACTTTTAGCCGACTGTTACAGGAATGCCCTCCGCCTTGCCGATGAAAAACAGATCGATTCAATTGCCTTCCCTGCAATATCAACAGGCATTTTCGGTTATCCCTTTGAAGCAGCAACTGATATCACTTTACAAGCTGTTCTTGAAGTCATTCCTGATTTGAAATATGTCAGGCATATAAGGTTTGTGCTTTTTGGAGAGGAAGATTATGAGGTATATATTGAAAGATTAAGAACAATTAAATAAATAATTTATCATCACTAACCTTATTTTACGTTAGCATTATCGGCCGCTGTATTAAATATGTCATAAATACCCGAAAAGATTTTAATTTTGTCCGAAAAGTGTATATTTATAAAATAGGCATCCCGATTAAAATCGGGACAAACGACAATGATTAAAACATATGTGGGTTCTCCAGACTAAAGCCGGAACATGAATACCATTGAAAATAATTAATTTTAATCAGATAAAACCTCGACTGATTAATTAATTGAATCTTAAATGTTAAATTAAATTAGAATGAAAAAATTAGACAATATAGAAATGGATAAAAAATCAATCATAGAAAAAATCAGAAACAAATCAGGGTTCATCTGTGATATGGATGGTGTAATTTATCATGGCAATACGATTCTTAACGGAGTCAAGGAGTTTGTTACATGGTTAAAAGATGAGCAAAAAAATTTTGTTTTTCTTACCAACTCAAGTGAATATACAATCAAGGAACTTCAGGGTAAATTATCACGTATGGGACTTGATGTTGATGCTGAACATTTCTATACCAGTGCTCTGGCCACAGCATCCTTTCTTCAAAGTCAAAAGCCAAATGGCAGTGCATATATTATTGGAGAAGCAGGGCTTATAAATGCACTATACAATGCAGGATATTCAAGTAACAATATTGATCCTGACTATGTAGTTATGGGAGAAGCAAGGTCTTACAGTTATGAAGTAATTGAACGTGCGGTTAACCTGGTTAACAAGGGAGCCAGGCTTGTGGGAACAAATCCTGACATTAGCGGCCCTATAGAAAATGGAATAGCTCCTGCAACCAAAGCTCTTATTTCACCCATTGAGTTAGTCACCGGCAAAAAGGCCTATTTTGTTGGCAAGCCAAACCCGCTTATGATGCGCATTGCCTTAAAGAAACTGGGCTTGCGACGTGAAGATACCATTATAATCGGCGACAGGATGGATACGGATATAGTTGCAGGTTTAGAAGCTGAAATTGACACCTGTCTCGTATTATCAGGAATCTCTACTGAAAAAACAATCAACAAATTTGCCTATCGTCCGCATTATGCTATAAAAGGAGTAGTTGAAATTGTAAAAGATTATAAATAAAATATTTTTAAACTAACAACCCTTCATACTCAAAAAGCAATCTACCTGCAATGAAACTTAGAAAATCAATCAGGGTGATCCTATCTGATAAAAAAACTAAAACCAACGGTTTACATGTTAAATATATAGCAAGTCATATCCTCAATAACAACAGAACTCTTTTTCCCAATGAAAATGATCTTTCATTTGAAGTTCTGAAACAGAGAGTAAACAAGATCCTCCTTTATGATATAAAAAGTAAAAACAGCGAGTTTGAAAGGGTTATCAATCCAAAGACCAACAAATATAAAAAAGGAGTTTATAAACTGAAAAAAAGAAAGCGGTGAGAGCGGGATTCGAACCCGCGGTACAGTTTCATCCGTACGTCGGTTTAGCAAACCGATGGTTTCAGCCACTCACCCACCTCACCTTTTCCTTAGTTATAACAGCAAACAGCTGAAAATTTGTGGGCTCAAATTTATTAATTGTTTTAATATAGGCAAAATCTTTCCTGAATTTATTATATCTATCATAATTTGATGGTGACATTTCGTCATAATAACCTATTGGCATACCGTTTGAATAGATAGCAAGAAATAAATTAAGTGTAATTTAAAAGATAAAAATATGCAAACAGGAAAAATTGGCGTAACCAGTGAAAATCTGTTCCCAATCATTAAAAAATTTCTCTACTCAGACCATGACATCTTTTTAAGAGAAATTATCTCCAATGCTGTAGATGCAACTCAAAAATTAAAAACTCTTGCTTCAAAAGGCGAATATAAAGGAGATATTTCTAATCTTAGAATAGAAGTAAAGCTGGATAGTAAGGCTAAAACAATAACTGTTTCCGATAGTGGAATCGGAATGACGAAAGAGGAGATTGAGAAATATATTAATGAAATCGCCTTTTCAGGAGCAAATGATTTTCTTGAAAAATACAAAAACGATGCCAATGCCATCATAGGGCACTTCGGACTTGGTTTTTACAGTGCTTTCATGGTTTCTGAAAAAGTGGAAATAGTTACCAAATCATATAAAGAAGAAGCAAAAGCTGTAAAATGGAGTTGTAAAGGTAATCCCGATTACACTATAGAAGAAACAGGAAAAGAGGCTGTCGGAACCGATATTATAATGCATCTAAACAAAGATTCGGAACTGTTTATTGATGAGTCCAAAATTTTGGAAATTTTGGAAAAATATTGTAAATTTCTTCCTGTGCCAATTATCTTTGGTAAAGAAAAAGAGTGGAAAGATGGAAAATATGTAGATACCGGCAAAGAGAGACAGATTAATGATACTGAACCTGCATGGACAAAAAGGCCTGCTGATCTTAAAGACGAGGATTATAAAAATTTCTACCTGAAGCTATACCCTATGGCCGACGAACCCCTTTTTAATATTCACTTAAATGTTGATTATCCTTTTAATCTGACAGGTATTCTCTATTTTCCAAAAATAAAAAACAATTTTGAAGTACAAAAAAACAAAATACAGCTATTTAGTAATCAGGTATTTGTAACCGATTCTGTAGAAGGAATAGTTCCGGAGTTCCTAACTCTTCTGCATGGAGTAATCGATTCACCTGATATTCCTTTAAATGTCTCGCGCTCTTATCTTCAGGGGGACCCCAATGTAAAAAAAATCAGCGGTCATATTTCAAAAAAAGTTTCTGACAGGCTGAAAGAGATATTTTCGGCCGACAGAGAGCAGTTTGAAAAAAAGTGGGATGACCTTAAAATATTTATTGAATATGGCATGCTGACCGATGAAAAGTTTTATGAAAGGGCATTAAACTTTTTCCTCTTTAAAAATACCGAAGGTAAATATTTTACTTTTGAAGAGTATGAAAAGCTTATTAAAGAGGAGCAGACAGATAAAGACAAAAACTTAGTATACCTATATACGACCAACAGGGAGGAACAATATACATTTGTTGAGGCTGCAGGAAATAAGGGTTATGACGTACTGATTCTTGATGACGTACTTGCACCGCACCTGATAAGCCGCATTGAACAAAAAAATCCGGATAAAAAATTTGTCCGCGTTGATTCAGATGTTGTCGAAAATCTTATTAAAAAAGAGGATAAAGAAACAAAAGAGTTGTCATGGGAAGAGAAACAGGAACTTTCACCTCTATTTCAAGCAGTATGCCCTGAAAATGATAATCATACATTTATCGTTGATTTCCAGGACCTGGGAGAAGACGGAGTGCCTATGGTAATCACCCAAAGTGAATTTATGAGACGAATGAAAGATATGAGTCAGATGCAGGGCGGAGTGAGCTTTTATGGCGATTTGCCCGACAACTTAACTTTAGTTGTAAATATCGTGCATCCATTGGTGAAAAAAATTATTGATTCAAAAGATAAAAAGCTTGGCAGCAAACTTGAAATTGCCAATGACGGAATTTCAAAAAAGAAAAGTGAAATCGAAGTAGTTAAAAAAGAAGAGCTCAGTAAAGAAAAACAAAAATCAAATGAAGAGGAAGACCAGCTCAGCAGCCTTAATGATGAACTTGCAAAATTGGAAGAATCAAAAAGGAAAATGTTGACAGACTTTGGAAAAAAGAGTAAACTTGCTAAACAACTGATTGACTTGGCTCTTCTGGCCAATGGAATGTTAAAAGGAGCTGATCTTGATAAATTCATTAAAAGAAGTGTGGAATTAATAAAGAAATAGCAAAATATATTCATTAATTTTAAAAGGGTTATCTCTATAAGGATAGCCCTTTTTTTATGGTTTTAAAAAAATTATCTCAATATTTGCAAAATAAAAACCGGAACATGGCAGTGAGATACCATATTATATTAGCAATTTTCTTTATTGCCATAACATGTTTTTGTACTCAAAAAAAGAGAACAGCAGCAGATCCGGATACCTATTCAGGCTCTGCAAGCTGTATTGAATGTCATGAAAAATTTTATGAGCTATGGGCTCCCTCCTTTCATGGCAAAGCAATGCAGCCGGTAAATAAAAAATTTACAGATGAATATCAACTTCCGCCAAGTGAGCCAATGCCACTTGAAGGAAAAATTTATCAGGTTACTTATGATGATTCTGCAATGGTTATGCTGGAATCGAAAAACGGCAGCCTTATTAACAAATATGAGTTAACCTGGTCATTAGGCGGCCCAAATGTATACTGTTTTCTTGTTCCCCTTGATAAAGGCAGATTGCAAACAATCCCTCTTGCTTTCGACATGAACAGAAAAACATGGTTTAACTATCCCCAATCAGCAGTCCGCCACTTTACAGAAGATCAATATGACGAGCCTCTTCCCTGGAAAGACCGTATGTATACATTTAACACCGGCTGCTACAACTGTCATGTCAGCCAGCTGAGCTCAAATTTCGACCCTGTAACAGAAACATATAAAACAACATGGCGGGAACCGGGCATAAATTGTGAAACATGCCATGGCCCGAGTGCAGAACATGTAAAAGTTTGCAAGGAAGCAGGAGAAGGGAAAGTACCTGATGATTTGAAAATTATTATTACAAGTAAATTTACTCCGGAACAACAAAATGCATCCTGTGCTCCATGCCATGCAAAAGTCACTCCCATTACTTCAGAATATATTCCGGGCGATAATTTTTTTGATAATTTCAACTTAGCTGCTCTTGAAGATCCTGATTTTTATCCTGACGGCCGGGACCTGGGAGAAAACTACACCTATACTGGGTGGATGATGAGCCCATGTTTAAAATCCGAAAATATTCATTGTGTTACCTGCCATACTTCAAGTGGCCGCAATCGTTTCAAGGACAATCCAAATGAAGCCTGTACAATTTGCCATACTGATAAAAATGAAATTCTTGAAGAGCACACAATGCATAAACCCGGCACACCCGGATCGGAATGTGTAAATTGTCATGCACCTACAAGGGAGTATGTTGGCCGTTTCCTGCGCAGCGATCACTCATTCAGACCTCCCATGCCGGCAGCCACCATAAAATTCGGGTCACCAAATGCCTGCAATATTTGTCATGAAGATAAATCCCCTGAATGGGCTGATCAAATTGTCAGAAAAAGAAAAAACGGAAATTACCAGGAAGAGACTCTTTACTGGGCACAACTTATAAAAGAAGCACGTAACAATGAATGGAGAAGACTTGATGAAATGTTAAATATAATTGACAAAAATAGATTTAATGAAATCGTCTCTGTCTCACTCTTAAGATTATTGGCAAGTTGCCCGGACAATAAAAAATGGAATACCATAATTAATGCAGCTGCAGCAAACAGCTCCCCTCTTGCACGTAGTGCCGCAGCAAATACCTTAGCTTTTTATAACTCAGAAGATGCAAAAAAAGCATTATTAAAAGGTACAACGGATCAATACAGGCTTGTAAGAATATCCGCAGCAGCATCTCTGGCAACCTATGATCCCGGCAGATTTACAACTGAAGAAAATATAATTAAAGATAAAGCTACCGAAGAGTATATAAAATCGCTTGTTACAAGACCTGACGATTGGAGCTCCCATTATAACAAAGGTATATTTCATCAAAACAGGGGCGAAATAAACATGGCGCTGGAATCTTATGAAACAGCAGCCAGGCTATATCCTGAATCCCTGATACCATTGATAAACAGCAGTATACTCTATTCATACACCGGCAACCGGTTAAAAGCCGAAGAAAACCTTAAAAAAGTATTGGATATGGAGCCGGATAACGAAGCAGCAAATCTGAACCTGGGGCTACTTTTTGCAGAGCAGGGAAAAGTGCAGGAAGCAAAAAAATTGCTTCTTACAGCACTTTCCGCAAATCCGAAACAGGCTGTTGCTGCATATAATCTTAGTGTTATTTACTCACAGGAAAGTATGGATCAAGCAGTTAAATATGCAACTATTGCTGCCGAATCTATGCCGGAAGATCCTAAATATCCTTATACGCTGGCCTATTTTCAACTTCAAAATAATCAGGCAGAAAAAGCAAAAAAAGTCTTAAAAAAAATAATTGATAAATATCCTTCATACCTGTTTGCAATAAGCCTCCTGGCAGACACATATCTTAAAGAGGGTAACAAAGATGAAGCAATTCAGCTTTATAACAGAGCACTAAAAATTGAAGGAATTACAGAAAGTGACAAAAAAGCATTAATGGAAGCCCTCCGGTCGTTATAACCAAAAAATGAATATTTTTATTCACATTTTCAATTTGCAAATTTTTTTTTATATAAGTTTGTCAACTTATGACAGCAGAAAGCAAAAATAAACTCAGATCATTTCCGCGTGTAGGCCGCTTCATTATTACTTTCTTTTTTATAGCTTTAATAATTACTGCAGCAATCGGGTATAAACTATACACTTATATCTTTAATGAGAATGTTAAAACGCGTCATATAATAATTCTTCCCAAAGGAAGCACTTTCAACCAGGTTGTTGATACCTTAAAGACAAATGATGTCCTTATCAATTATAAAGCATTTGCATGGGTGGCAAAAAAGAAAAAATATCCGGAAAATATTAAACACGGCCGTTATTTGTTAACACCCGGTATGAACAGTAATGAGATAGTAAATATACTGCGGGCAGGGATACAGGAACCTGTAAATATGACATTCAACAATGTGCGATTCAAGGAGGAACTTGCAGGAAAGGTCAGTCACTATATAGAGGCTGATTCTGCTTCAATTTTGAGTCTGTTTTCAGATTATAAAAAAATAGAACAGTTTGGATTTACGCCGGAAACCTTTAATGCTATGTTTATTCCAAACACATACGAATTTTTATGGACAACCACAGCTGAAGAGTTTGCCAACCGCATGAAGAATGAGTTTGACCGGTTCTGGAATGAAGGGCGCAAAATGAAAGCGCAAAAATTAGGTTTAGCTCCCGTTGAAGTAGCAATTCTGGCATCAATCGTCAGGGAAGAAACCAACAAATCTGACGAACTCAGGCGTATTGCAGGAGTATATCTTAACAGACTTGAAAGGGGAATTCCGCTGCAAGCCGACCCCACAGTCAAATTTGCAACCGGAAATCGTGCACTGAACAGGATCCTTAACTCTCACATTGAAATCGACTCGCCATATAACACTTATCTTTATCCGGGATTACCTCCGGGGCCAATAAACTTTCCGGATATAAAAGCTATTGAAGCTGTACTCAATTTTGAAAAACATAATTTTATATATATGTGTGCACGCGAAGATTTTTCCGGATATCATAATTTTGCCTCAACATTAGCTGAACATAACCGCAATGCAAAAAAATACAGAGCTGCTTTGGATAAGGAAAAAATTTTCAAATGATCAAACACAATTCACTTCGCGCTCAAGCCTGACGCCAAATTTGTTATACACAGAGAGAACAATCTCTTCCGATAAATTATAGATCTCTTTCCCGGTAGCTCCCCCGAAATTTACTAAAACAAGTGCTTGTTTTGAATATACACCAACATTTTCTGACCTGTACCCTTTCCAACCCGATTTATCAATAAGCCAGCCGGCCGAAAGCTTAACTTTTCCCTCTGCTGCAGGATAAAAAGGAATATCGCCAAAAAGTGACCGGATATTTTTCGCTTCCTCCTTGTCTACAACAGGGTTTTTAAAAAAACTGCCGGCATTTCCAAGAGTTTTAACATCCGGCAACTTAGAAGAACGGATTGCCTGAACTGCTTTTCTAATATTTTGCAGACTAATCTCACCAATAGATTTTACGGTCTTTTCTACTTTCCCATAGCTCAGGTTATACTGAGGGAATTTCTCCAATCTGAATATTACAGAGGTTATAACAATTCGGTTTCTTAACTCACGCTTAAAAAGGCTGTCTCGATAAGCAAACCCGCATTCATAATTGCTAAACTCTACTTCATGACGTTTTTCAAGATCAAACCCTTTTACCAGCTCAATAACATCACCGGCCTCCTGCCCGTATGCTCCTATATTTTGTACCGGAGAAGCCCCAACTGATCCGGGTATATCAGATAAATTCTCAATTCCACCAAAACCGGCATCTACACAATATTTGACAAAATCATCCCACACTTCACCGGCACCGGCTTCTATCCAGATATTCTGCCTATCCTCTCTGCAAATATTTATACCGGGGATTTTAGGATATAAGATTATCCCGTTAAAATTATTAAGAAACAGTATATTGCTACCTCCACCCAAAATTAACAAAGGAAGCTCACTATCATATTTTTCTGACTTTAAAAATGCAGGAAGATCTTCAATCTCTGTAAATTCAAAAAAATAACGAGCTAATGAATTCAACCCGAATGTATTATACTCACTTAAAGGATAGTTTTCAAAAAAACGTATCATAAATATTTTTTCGCAAAGATAGAGGAATCAGTTAATCATATAAAAAAAAATGAATTTTTAATAAAAAAATGACATAATCCATTTTTTATAGACTATTAACATGTATTTTTATAAAAATTTTAAAATACCCCTATAATGTTAACCTTTAATAAGAATCTTAAAAACACAAAATTAATCTCAATTAAAGATATCCCTGATATTGTAACAGGTACAAAATCTTACTTGAAATTTATTACTCTTAATTAAGCATGAGTGAACAACAAACGGAATCTCTTTTACGCATAAGATTAATTCAATATGCTCATTTGAAAATAACCCCTGTAAATTAATACTTATGGCCTTTTCAAAATGCACTTATGCAAACGGTTCGTTTTTGAACAAAGAAAGAGTCAGACTGATAGCTAAGTTTACAAAAGTACTTGTTACATAAAGCGGATTGTTGCAATTATTTAGGGGAGTGATACCATTCCCCTAATATTTGCAACATTATAATAGCAAAATCAACACTTTCAAACAATACAGATATTAACACTTTTATTAAATGAGATAAAATAATTTTATTAATGTTAAACTAAAAACAACTATTATGAAATTTTTTCAAATCTTAGAAAGATTCGACTCAATTATCGACCATATTAACAAAGGTATACCGATAACTCCTGAAAAATTTGCCAAAAAACTCAGGATTTGTAAAAGCTCTCTATACTCCACTATAGAGTATCTGAATTCCTTTGGTGTCAAAATACACTATAATCGTAAAAACAGAGTATTTGCATATAGGTCTGATATAAAATTAAAAATAACATATCTTATTGTCACTGTGGAAGGAGGTGAAATTAAAATAGTTCTCGGCAACATAAAAACAACAGACATTACTCCTGATGGCTGGATCAGGATATACTGCCTTGAATGATACTATAAAATCGCATATTCAATTACCTTCTTTTCCGGATCAAACGGATATGCATGATCAAGTCCAAGATATTCGGCACCAACAGAGATAATCTCTTTTTCCGAAAAAGACTTCTCGAATCCAATTTTGCTTATAAAATATTTACCGGCATCTAATATTGCTTTCAGCGGAATAAGTCCTACAAGCTCTGAGCCGGTAACTTTTACACCTCGCATTTCAGCCTGAAGGGATACCTCTTCATATACCAGATGTATAGGGGTAATGTTATAATCAGTTATATTAATTGAAACCTGAGAGCAATTATACTCTTTTAAATACCAGCCTATTGCCTTTACCTTTTTAAATTTTCCGGAATAGGATGCATTATCGTACCGTAGCCCGTCGGAACTAATGGGTTTTACTCTTTTTCTCCCCGACTCCCTGATATTGGCTGCAATATCACAAGCAATCTCCAATGAATCCGTATCAAGATTTATATTATATGCAATGAGAAAATTGCGGGCACCAATAATTACAGACCCTGCTTTGCGAATCTTTTCATTCCACTCAGCCGGCCCGAAGTCAGGTTTCCATACAGATGATAGCAACCTGTTTTTCAATCCCTCATAACCTCCGCGCCTAATACTCTCAAGAGCCTGCCGTTCCTTATAAAATGCAGCATACTCATAACAATATACCGGAAGTTTCAGCTCATTACCAACTCTTTCAGCAAGTAAACGGGCATACTGCACTGTATCTTCCATTGAAATACCGGATAAAGGGATAAAAGGACAAACATCTGTTGCGCCCATACGGGGGTGTAAACCTTTCTGCTTCGACATATCGATATAAAGTGAAGCTGTTTCTATACTTCTGTAAGCAGCTTCCACAACATCGCCGGGAGTCCCGGCAAAAGTTATAACCGTACGATTAGTTTCTGCTCCGGTAAAGGTGTCAAGCAGCTTTATACCGGAAACACTCACAATAGAAGAGATGATCCTTTCAATAACCTTCAAATCGCGCCCTTCTGAAAAATTCGGTACACATTCAACTAATTGAGTCATTATTATTGTATTCGTTACCGGAATTTATAAAACTCCGCAAATAAAAAAAGGCTGAATCATATTTTTGAAACAGCCTCTTTTATCTTTTATCCGGAATTATTCGTCAATAGAAATAGCCTCTGTAGGGCAAACTTCAGCACATGACCCGCAATCTGTGCAAAGTTCAGGATCTATTACATAAATATCACCCTCCGAAATAGCATCAACAGGACATTCATCTATGCAGGTCCCGCATGCAATACATTCATCCGATATTTTGTATGCCATAACTTTTAATATTTAAATTTAACATGTTAAGGGTAACAAAAGTACAAAGAATAGTAATAATACAAAGACCCCGCATAACTATTTTATACACATAAAATGTTCATTTAATAAAGAGGCAAATATCAACGATTTAACATTCATTGCATAATATTAAAATTAGAAATTTCAATTTATACTTTTTATTAACTTTACCCTTAAATTTTAGAAATATGGACAGCGCCAATATATTGTATGCCTTTTTACTAACTGCATTTGCCGGCCTCTCTACCGGTATAGGCAGCACAATTGCCTTTTTTGCAAAAAGTACTAATACCAAATTGCTTACCGTCTCTTTAGGTTTTTCGGCAGGAGTGATGATCTATATTTCCTTTGTTGAGATATTTGCTGAAGCCAGGTTTAGTTTTATTGAAAGTTTCGGAAATTTTTCAGGAACATTATATACAATAAGTGCATTTTTCGGAGGAATCCTGCTTATTGCACTTATCGATAAATTCATTCCTTCTTTCGAAAACCCTCATGAAATGCATACATTAGAGCAGATGGAAGAAAAAGCAAGCGATACAAAAAATAAAAAACTCTACCGGATAGGTATAATGACTGCCATAGCAGTTGCAATTCACAATGTTCCCGAAGGTATAGCCACATTCATGACTGTAATGCATGATCCCAAGATCGGGCTGGCAATTGCCATAGCTATAGCAATACATAATATTCCTGAAGGTATAGCTGTTTCAGTACCGATATTTTATGCAACGGGAAACCGCAAAAAAGCATTCTTCTATTCATTTCTTTCAGGTTTATCAGAGCCACTTGGAGCACTCATTACATATTTAGTCCTGACACCCCTGTTTACTTCGGAATACTCAGGAGTTTTTTTTGCAGCAAGTATGGCTGCTGTTGCAGGTATAATGGTATTTATATCGATCGACGAATTACTACCTTCAGCTGAAGAGTTCGGTGAACATCACTGGGGTGTATGGGGTTTAATCGCAGGAATGTTTGTAATGGCTATCAGCCTGCTACTGCTAAGTTAGTGATAATTTAAATCTTTTTAATCACACTGTTATAATAGTTGCAAACACTTTTCAGCCCGCATTCATCACACTTTGGCTTTCTTGCCAGACAAATATACCGCCCGTGAAGGATCAGCCAATGATGGGCCTTAGGCAATAATTCTTCAGGAATAAACTGCACTAATTGCTTTTCTGTGTCAAGAGGAGTTTTTGAATTCAGGGTTAACCCTATTCTTGAAGCAACACGAAATACATGTGTATCTACAGCCATTGCAGGTTTATTAAAAACTACGGATGCTATTACATTAGCAGATTTCCTGCCCACACCGGGAAGCTTTTGAAGCTCCTCAATATCATCAGGAACAATACCGCCAAAATGATCAGCCAGCATCCTTGACATCCCGGAAAGGTATTTGGCTTTATTATTTGGATATGAGCAACTTTTAATAAATTCAAAAATTTCGGATGATGAAGCTTCTGCCATTTCTTGAGGGGTTGGATATGCCTTTAACAATTCCGGTGTAATCTCATTCACTCTTTTATCGGTACACTGTGCTGATAGAATAACTGCAACTATTAAATGAAACGGATCATTATATTTCAATTCTGTATCAGCATCGGGCATGGTACTTTGAAAATAGTTCAATACATACTCAAAAAGCTTTTCCCTGGTCATTCAAATCAATTTTTAACCTTTTCACACAAATAAAAAACCGGTCTGTATGCCGGCTTTAATTTGCATAAATAAATTTACTGTTTTAACATAAACTATCAAAAGCTTATGGAAAATCATTTAAATATTTTCAAAATCCAAATCGTTTAATCCTTTTCCGGATTCACTGCCATCTACTGCAGTTTCTTTACCTTCGGAATTTTTTGCTAAATATTCAGCTTGATTGTCGCGAATATAATTAACTACCTCTTCTAATC
>LSQX01038684.1_pt1 | contig 18079 bp, 16 predicted proteins | sample 654561 | NCBI WGS metagenome assembly LSQX01 (sample SAMN04489861, study PRJNA283612) | anaerobic digester metagenome | isolation source: 4 biogas reactors fed with cattle manure at either 37C or 55C with and... | place: Denmark: Kongens Lyngby | collected 2014
TCTCGGCGATTTTGGCTTGTTCGGGAAATGGAGGCACTAACACCTTAAGCCCACGTACTGTACCAGAATTGATGGCTGGGTAATTCGAACCAACAATTTGCGCTTCAATCTGAGCTGTTACAGACTCTGAAAGAATCGCGTAAAGAATGAAGCGCGGGTCAACTTCAGGTCGTGATGTAAGAATGGAGAATCCGGTTGATGCAATGCAGTCTTCATCAGTATGATTGAAGTAAGCAAAGGCTTTTAAGTTTGGTCTCACCGTAGACATCAGAACGTCATGCCTATGAACGATTTTCCTCGCACGACTTGGTGCCTCCCTAAAAAGGGTCTTTTGTGTCGGAAACGTGATCCTGCCTTCAGAAACTGAACTAATGTCAATATAGTAAAAGGAGAAGTCCCGATCTGTATTTTCTGGGAGACTCTTCAAATCAATGAAAGCAATATCATCAAGCATCTTGGATTCCCAATCCTTCAAAGCCCTCACCCCAAATACCCCAACCCCCTCAGGAACCCGTCCAGTGTCTTCAAGGTCTCGGCCCGTTCTTGTTCCAGCTCCCCAGCGGAGACGGCGTATTTATCCCACAGGTTTTCTAGCGCTTGAATCAGTCCCCGTTTTTCGGCGCTTAGATAGCGGTTTAGCTCCTGGTGGATTAGGTCGTACAGCTTTTTGAGAATCAGCCTTTGCGCTTCTTCAGCGGTAAGTTGGCCGCCGATGGCAGTGAGGACGCTAGCGATCTGGGCTAGGCGTTCTTCTAAGACTTCTCTATCCTTGTTCAAGGCATTGATTTTTCGCTGGTCGGCCCGGTTGGCGCTGTCTAAGGCAGCCAATTGGGCTTCCACCTGCCGGATAAGTTCCTGGGTTTCGGCCTGGAGGTGATTGCCGCCCTGGCGTTTGAGCTGCAGTTTGAGCTCCAGTTCGTCGGTCTTGGCCCTTAGCGCTGCCCGGCTGTCTCTAATGCGCTTTTCTATATCTTTGATAGCTTCATCTTGCGCCTTGAGCGCCGCCTGTTCCCGGCGGGCCGATGCACTAACGCTGTCCTTAAGGTCTTCCATGAGTTCTTTAAGCACTCTCTTGATAACAGTCGCGGTAACGTTTTCATCCTCTTCCGGCTCGTAGCCGGCTACTTCTTGTGCTGTTTCCACCGCCTCGGCCAGTTGGCTTTGGGCGTCGCTGATTTTGCCCTCCAGGGCCTCGATCTCGTCCTCTTCTGCTTGGAAGAAAGCTTCTATTATATAGTCGTCGGGGATAAGGCTGTGGTGCCAGCCGGTGGAGATAATGGTCTTTAAATCGTAGCGAATCTGCTGCCACCAGTTGACAAATACCCCGGCGCTCTTAAACTCGTCCAGGACCCGTAGGGGGGTCAATTTGTTCTTGAGGGTAGTTAACAGTTCCTGGCGGACTTCCGGCATCTTTCTACCGTTGTGCAGTCCGACAAAGGCGCTGCGGGCGGCAGCCCACCAATCCTCCAGGGCCTCGCTGTGCGCAGCTACGGTCTTGGCTAGCTCGGGGTCGGCTTCCAGGGCCGCTTTAATATCCGCCTTAGCGGCAATGAATTCGCGAAAAGCCAGGTAGCCAGGGCGCAGAGGCTGGAAGATAATGTCCGGCCCCAGCCCGAAGCGGGCCAGGTCTTCCTCGCGGGCAGCTACCTCGGTCTCGGGGATACCGCCAATAAGGTGCGCCTGCACATCCTCCGGTTCCGGATCGGGAGTGTTGTCCACGTAGCGGCGGATGTTAAGGTTGTAGTCGTGGGTCTGTACGATCTCTTCCTTTCCCACCAGGCGGCTGTACTTGGGGATCTCCCGTTTATGGGTAAAGACAAAGTCGATCTTCTCAATATCCTCCGGGCGCAGCTTGTTCTGGGCCTTGCCTTCGGCATATTCCCGGTCGGCATTGATGAACAGTATCATATCCTCGAGGAAGTCAGGCTTGTTCTTGTTACACACCAGCACACAAGCAGGGATGCCAGTGCCGTAGAAAAGGCCGGGCGGCAGGCTGATGATGGCCTCAATTACGTCATCCTCGATGAATAGCTCGCGGATTAGCTTCTCCTTACCGCCACGAAAGAGCACGCCGTGGGGCATGATGGTAGCCATCATGCCATCGGTCTTTAAGCTGGCCAGCATGTGCTGGACAAACATTAGATCGGCCTTTTTGCCGTTTTCCGGGCACCATTCACGGAACCGGTTGGGAAACTTCATATTGGCCCGGCTGTAATTCTGAGAGAAGGGCGGATTAGCCAACACCCGGTCGAACTTGCGCACTTGCCCGTTATCTAAAATCAGCGGGTCTTCCAAGGTATCCCCGTTCTCGATGGTAGAGCGGGTGATGTTGTGCAGGATCATGTTCATGATGCAAATGGACCAGACAGTGCCATTGGAATCCTGACCGTAGAGAGCCAGGTCGTTCGGTTCTTGCCCCTGCTCTTCCACGTACTGATGGGACTGAATGAGAAAACCGCCGGAGCCCACTGTAGGGTCGTAGATCTCGTTACCTGCTTCCGGCTTGGTTAGCTGTACCAACAAGCGCACCACTTCGGCCGGAGTGTAAAACTCGCCGCCTTTTTTGCCGGCGCTGTCGGCAAAGTACTTGATCAGGTATTCGTAAGCAGCCCCCAGCAGGTCGGGGAACTCGAAATTATCGTTAACCAGTACAAACTCCGGCCGGTTAAAATGGTCCAGTAAGTCCTTCCACTTTTGGTCAGAGATTTTCGTTTTGCCTTTGACGGCGTTGAAATCAATATTGTTTTTGAGCACGCCGGCCAGAGCATCGTTTTCGTCTTCGATGGCAGCGATGGCCTTGTTGAGCATGTTGCCGATATCGTACTTTAGGTCCCTTAGTGCCGGAACGGTATCGCCGTTCTCGTCCACCCATGGCTCATGCCAGCGGGCACGGTGAGGGACGAAAAAGGTCTCGCCATAGGAAGTCTTGTTTTCCAGTATTTCTTGGAGAAGTTCCGGTTGATCCTTGAGATGAGCGTAGTCCGTTTCCACTAATTGTTGGCGCTTCAGGTCAAACTCATCCGACAGTCGTTTGAGAAAAAGCAGACCGAAAATGAATTCCTTGTACTCCGAGGCATCCATTTTGCCCCGCAAAATATCGGCCGCTTGAAACAGGAAATTCTCCAGCTGAGAAAGCGATATCTTTTTAGCAGGCATATTGTTGGTAGGCAAATATTACTCCCCCTGCATGATGAAATTATCATCCTACTACGTTAACCGACTTTGGTCTTTTATCTTCAGGGACACACCATTAACCATGAATTAACGCTCAGGCGCAGAACTGCAGGCAGTTAGCCCCAATGGTCTTATTTCGTCAAGGGCCCATAATTTCCCTGCTGGGTCGGGCTTATTCCGGTAACTCCCCTTTGGTGCTTTTCGGCGATGAACTCCCGTTCCCGGGGCGGTGTTAAAGGAACTTCAACCGAACGCGTAGAACTAGTTGAGACATACGTTCAGTTGTCGAAGGAAAGCGGTGGTCAAGATTGGCTAATGTTTGGCTGGGCGTTAGGGATACAGGGTTACTCTTCCTCATAAGCTGGCTGGGCTGGAAGTTGCTGGAGCAGCTAAAAGTGCCTGCGGCTAGTCTGCTAGGAGGAGTGACGGCCGTTGGGCTGGCTCGTCTATTGGGGGTCCCCTTTGCTTATCTGCCCTGGTTCTTGCAACTGATGCTCCAAGTGGTTCTCGGTATCTTTATTGGATTGCGTTTTACCAAGGATACTTGGCCCCATATTAAGAATCTGGCTCTGCCGGCGATCTTGGTGTCTGTGTGGATGCTAGCCAGTTGTTTCTTGGTAGGGCGGGTTTTTCAGCGTCTGACCCAGGTAGCACCGGTGACGGCCATTCTTGGCGCCGCTCCCGGGGGAGTAGCGGAAATGACGATGTTAGCCCTTAATCTTAATGCGGACGCTGTGGTAGTAGCTACACTGCAACTGATGCGCCTTCTGGTAGTGGTTTTCGTTATCCCCCTCCTGGCTCTGCGCCAAACAGAAACATCCTCGCCTAACAACAACAGGCGTAGGATCCCTAAAATCCCCTGGCAGCCTTCGGCTGTGATTACGTTGACAGTGGGTATAATCGGCGGAATTGTGGCCTACATACTAAAATTGCCGGCGGCCGGACTTCTGGGAGCGATGGTTACTGTGGGTCTGATTTCCGGCTGTTTTCACCAGCTCACACCTTTGCCGGATGAAGTGCGGGTCTGGACCCAGGCGGGAGTGGGCGCATTGATCGGGCTCAACTTTGGACCGGAGACAGTACAAGGGTTAATGCTTCTGGCTGGGCCGGCCATTACCTCCACCGCCGTTGTGATTGTCTCCGGCCTGGTGCTGGCAACCTTGTTACAGCGACTCACCGGTTGGGATTATCTTACCTGTCTCCTGGCTGCTGCCCCCGGCGGGGTAACTCAATTCTTTATTCTGGCCTGCGAACTGGGCGCTGACCCGCTCACGGTGAGCTTGCTCCAACTGGTACGCTTTGTTACCATTTTAGGCATTCTGCCCTTGCTGCTTAGCCTGCCGCTGTGGAGCTAGCGCCCGGCTACAGACAAAGAAAAGGCCTTATGGCGTCCGAACAACGGCCGTGGGCTCTAGCAATAATGTAGAGACCCCTATGGGGAGTGGTTAAAACGACGAAAGCCGCCGGAAATGGCGGCTATCATCTCAAAACCTCAGCCTTCCTGGCTAAAGCCACTTTGTATTTTTATTATATGTTACTCAAGCAATTTATACACACAAAAAGCAAAGAGGAACTTATCCAAAGTTCCCCCACTTGAAGAAGAAATATTATTCTTTACTCTCCGGTAAAGAACCTTTTTGTAGCTAAAGTATAGCATGGAAAAGTTAGTCTGTCAATTTTGATCGGATAAGTTTTTCAAGCTCTTCATCGGTAGATACTTGAGCAATATCCCTAAGTTTTTTTATATAATCCTGAGCCTTATTCCTGTCATGCTTTATCTTATCGATAAATTCTAGTTTATCCTTTAGTCTCTTTTCCAACTTGTTATAATGAGCCATCAAGTCTAGAGATCTTGCTACCGCAATTTCAACCTTCTTCAAATCTTGAGGAGATAAGGATGTTACGTAATCCCCCAGCCTTGCTTTGCTAACACAGCAAATATTTGATACGTTTACTTGCCCATCTAATATAATTGTCCCATCCTGATCTTTCTGCACAGTCAGCGGAACAAGAAAAGGATATTCGGAGCTATCGTGGGTAATTGGAGCCACGATGGTATTACCGGACTTATGATTACCAATGTTGTTTTGAATAATAACACAGGGTCTTGCTTTCTGCATCTCACTGCCAATTCCCACGCCTAACTCACATTCATAAACTTGTCCCCGCTTAACAAATCTTCTTTTCGCCTTTTCTGCTATTAAGTTTAATGAAAACTTTCTTTCCATCCATTTTAGGAAGGCCTGCACTTCTTTTATTTGGACATTAGTTGACACATTCGCACCACTCTTTCTAGTTTTTTAGATTTTACTCATTTACTAATTATAACATAAGCCCCTGCTGCCTATCAGCGGCACAGCCATAGACTTCGGCTCCCCATTCGCCGTCATATAAGAAAGCGACAGTCGCCTGGGTGTTTCCCCAGGCGACTGTCGCTTTCTTATATGGTTATGGTTGTCATATGGCCTATTACAGCAGCTGCCCGTTCTCCTTGAGCCAGGCCTAGGCCTTATCCATGGTGTTTGTTAAAACCCTCGCTACTTTTCCAATTTCTCAAGGTCCTTGTTTAGCCGCAATAGCCGCCGTATGATCATCCAGTTCTGTTCCTCCAAGGAACTTAGGTAGCTTGCTTTTGCCTGTTCCGCGGGCTAGGCAAAATATAATGGAATACCCGCCTTAAACCATTTGTTATTGGCTAAGTCCTGTGATATTTTCCGCAGCACAATTAAATCGCTCTAGTCTAAGTCCTCCAGCTGGTACCGGTCCATGAACGCCTGTAGCTCTTGCTGCAGTCTTTCCTCTTTGCTTTCTCTGTTGCCGAATAACGTCATGCCAAAACCACCTCTTTTCCTTTATGATACTCAATAAGAGAACTCTTTAACATAAACAGTAGCTACCCACTGTATAGCTACTTTAATCAGGTTCTGGCCATACTAACCCTGAATACATCTAGACGAGGCTTGGATTCTTGGTGAAAAAGGGGGATAAATGAACATGCCACAACCGCTTTTGACCGTGCTCACGGTGGCGTTTTGGGTAATAGTTGCTTGGTGGGCCCTATGGATTGTTTTAGCGCTTTATACTAAGGCTAGGGCGGTGTCCTTTCTGCTTTCGGGGACCGGTCTGGTATGGGTGTTTTTTGGGCTACGGCTTAGTGGCAGTCCCGGTCTTATTCCCTATTTGATTATTCCTTTGCTGTTTCTTCCCAGCATGGTTCGGATTATCACGGAGTATCAAAGGGGGATTCTGTTTCGGTTCGGCCGGCAAGTGGGGGTTCTAAATGCGGGCCTAAATGTGGTGTTCCCTTTTGGGGTGGATTATGTAAGGAAGATCGACATGCGCACCTTTACCATTGATGTACCCAAGCAGGAAGTTATTACCAAAGACAATGTGCCGGTGATGGTGGATGCGGTGGTTTATTTCAATGTCTTTGATCCGGTGCTGGCCGTGGTTAAGGTAGCCGACTATGTACACAGTACCACACTGTTGGGCCAGACTATACTGCGGTCCGTTCTGGGACAATACGAACTGGACGACATGCTGGCTAAGCGGGAAGCCTTGAACGAGATGCTCCGGAAGCTCTTGGATGAGGCCACTGACCCCTGGGGTGTCAAGATAACTGCGGTGGAAATAAAGGCGGTGGAACTCCCGGAAACCATGAAACGAGCCATGGCCAAACAGGCCGAAGCAGAACGCGAGCGACGGGCAAAGGTGATCTCGGCCGACGGCGAATACGAGGCTTCGGAAAAGCTGGCCGCCGCTGCCCATGTCATAGCCACGGAGCCTTCGGCCATTCAACTGTGCTATTTGCAGACCTTAGCGGAGATTGCCGCCGAGCACAACTCCACCATTCTGTTTCCGGTACCGCTTGAGATTCTGACAGCGTTTGGTCAAAAATAAGTCCGACCGATTTAGGTATTGTAAGGAGATTGGCAGAAAAGAGAGTGTGGTATGACTTGTAATTCATACTTACCGTATGATATCATTATCATCAGAAGGGGGTGTTGTAACAATGAGGTTCACTGTCAGCCTTTCCGCCGACCTGGCAAGTGTTCTTGATGATTTGGCTCAGCAATGGAAGATTGGGCGCAGCGGTGTCGTGGCTAGACTCTTGGAGGAAGCCAAGACAATTCAGCTACGGGAGTCCTTAGTTGAGGGCTACAAGGCGATGGCCGACGAATCAGCAGAAACCGCAGAACAAACTCTTGCTGCTCAGGCGGAGGTGATTTTAAAGTGACAGAGTTGCTGCGCGGTGATATCTGGTTGGTAGATTGGAGCCCTGGACGAGGTAGTGAGCAAGCCGGTTTGCGCCCAGCCTTGATAATACAAAATGACATTGGTAATCAGTATAGCCCGACAACAATTGTGGCTGCCATTTCCACTACCATAACAAAAACGTACCCCTTTCACGTCCAGATCCTACCAAATGAATCTGGCCTTAAAGGTCCCAGCACTATTAAAGCTGAGCAAATAATGACCATCGATAAGAAACGGTTAGTACGAAAAGTAGGAGAAATATCGGAAGAAAAAATATTAGAGGTGGAAAAAGCCGTTCACATTAGCTTAGGGCTTGTTACTTGATATGTATAAGTCAAAAAGAAGGAGCGCTGTTCTTTATGTGGAATTGTGTGAAAGGCCAGGTGGCCTTATTTTTTTACGAAGATTACGGGCGGCCACAGAGGGCCGCCCTACCCGAAGGTCCTGGTTCTCGATGTCTGAACCCCACGCGATGGTTCTTGTTTTGTTACTTTACATACTCATTGCTCACCAAAAGATCGGCTATGGCCTCAGTTGGTATAACAAACTCTACCACTCCCATACAGCCGGGACCCACCTCGTACTTATCAAAGGAAATCACAAGCTTGCCGTCGGCATTGATGTAAAAACTTTGCTCCCGCGAAATCTGCTCAAACGGCTCTACGAAATCTTCCACATCGCCTTTAAGCCAATAAACATTGCCCTCATCAGCTGCCATCTGTTCCTTCATCTGGCCGATTATATTATCGCTTATGACTTCCACATAACTGTCATCCTTAAACAGGCTGGGCAGGGTGATTAGGATTTCCCTTTTTTTGTCTATGGTGTCATACTTAATCTTGGTATCGGAAGATCCAGCGGCGGTGAAGTGATAACGTTTTACAGCAAAAATGGCATCGCTATCTGTTACCACTTCGTACCCGCTGCTGACACCCAAATGAGCGCCACCTTGTTTCTTCGCTTCCTCCATGGCCGCCACAAAATCCTCGTATAGCTTTTTATTCTCGGCCAGGTATTTTTCGTTCAGGCTACTTTCCAACTCCTTGTTTTGTAGCCCTTGGATTTCGGGCACTTTTATATCGGCTTCAAAGTTGTCTTCGTTAACTGTGAACTGACGAAAAGTGAGCACTTTCACTATGCTTCCCACTAGCGGCACCTCCGCCAGTGTTTGGGCAAACACGGGGCTGCTATTGACGCCTACAGTAACAAGAGCCAGAGCGGCCGCCACGGAAGCAGCGGCAATGCGGACCTTATTGAAATGGTTTTTCTGCCTGTTTTTCTGTAAAGCACGGCGCACAACAAAATCCAACTCCCTGGGGATGGGTGTGCTAATATACTCGTGTTTCAACTGATCCAACTGATCCAGACGATTGCTATTCATGGCAAATCCTCCCTCTCTCATCATGGTCAACCATTTCGATACTGAGCTTCCTCAGTGCGGTATACAAACGAGTTTTGACCGTATTGACATTCTCATCTAAGATCTCGGCCACGTCCTCTATTTTTAAGTCTTCGAAGTAGCGCAGTATTATTATGGTGCGGTATTTGGCCGGCAAACTGTCTAGTGCTCGGCCCAAGTCTATGTTTTGGTAAGTATCGCAGGTACCGCAATTAGAGTTGATTAAGACCTCTTCTTCCATTAGAACTGTTTTGTTTCTTTGCCGTAGAAAATCCAGGGCGGTGTGTATGACTATTTTGTAGAACCATGTTCGGAAATAAGCAGGGTTTCTTAGTGAATCCAGTGATGACATACCTTTACATATGGATTCTTGGACAATATCTAAAGCATCATCTACGTTTTTCACATAGCTATAAGCCAGCCTGTAGTACCCTTCGTTATTCTTGATAATATGGTCAGCGAATTGTTTTTCCAGCTTGCTTCTGTTCATTCGCGCGAAGGTCTCCTTTCCTCTGCCATGGCTTTAGTGTGCGCGGTTGGTTTGTCTTACACTATATAGACGAGCAAGACCCCGAAAAAAGTTTGATTAAACTTAGACCTTTCTTCTGTTAGTGTAATCAGAGTAGTTTATCTGTACGCGTCAAATAAAACCCACCTTGCACGTAAGATGGGCTGGAGTAGCTCCAAGCTTGTGGCTACGCAATGCACACCTCGAACAGCAGGAACACAAGGCAGCCAACATCTAATTCGACATCATCTGGTTACAGATGAAAACATAAGATCAGAAGAAGGAAAAACGAACTTGAAGATTACGGGCGGCCACAGAGGGCCGCCCGTGTCCGATCTTATTTGCTTTGCTGCCTCAGTAAATCTCGAATATCGGTGAGTAGAATTTCTTCCTTGCTGGCTACAGGCTCCGGCTCAGGGGCCGGTTCTTCTTCCTCTTGCTTCTTGAATTGGTTAATGAGCTTCACTAGGAAGAAAATGGACAGGGCTATGATAAGGAAATCAACTACGCTTTGGATAAAAGCGCCATACATAATTGCTGTTTCACCCACCTGGATTTGTAGGTCAGAAAAACTGATGCCTCCCAAAAACAAACCAATGATAGGCATTATCAGGTCGTTAACCAAGGACGTGACAATCTTCCCGAAGGCACCGCCGATAATGACACCCACAGCTAGATCCATGACATTTCCTCTCATGGCAAACTGCTTAAATTCGTTCCACATATTGGCCTCACCTCTTTAATCACTTCTGATTCATAGTTGTGAGTCAATACTAGTGCATATCATTAGCCCCGTCAATATGGAAAACATGGGCGGGCAAAGAGACTCGCCCTACATTCACAAAGGGCCGCCCCCACTATTTTCCCTTTACTTTTACTTTGTCCGCTACTTCTTTCGGCGGATTCATGATTACGATATCGCCGCCGTTTATGCCGGACAGAACTTCCAGGTAGTCTTCGCCTTCAAGGCCGATGTCCACCGAGGTAAGGATAGCTCGGCCGTTTTTTACCACGAAGGTTTTATCTTCGCCATCCAGGGTAAATACTGCTTCCAACGGTAAGGCCAGGCCGATGGTCTCGGCGGTGATGATCTCTACTTCCACCGGATACCCGGGGCGCATGTTAGGCGGCCGGCGGTCTAAAGTAATCTCCACCGGCACCCGGCGCTGGATAACACCCAGTTCGGACAGTTTTTCTACCGCCTGGGGATGAATTTGGCCCAGGGTACCGATAAGCTCATCTTGGCCTAACACTTCGCCGGAAATGATTGCCTTTTGGTCCAGGGCCAGCTCCGGAGCGTCTTGCGCCAGCACCTCGGCCTTCACCACTAAGTCCGGACCGGTGACCAGAAACAGGGGCGTACCTGCTCCCACCACTGCCCCGGCCTCAGCGTAGACTTCCACCACTTGCCCCGCCTCAGGGGCTTTCATTTGATAGTATTCCAGCTTTTCTTCCAGTAAACTCAGGCGGGTGCTAAGAGCCTGGGCCTGCTCCTGATACTGCTTTATGAGAGCGGCCTGGGAACGAATCTGCGCCAACTGAGCCTTAGCTGTTTGTACTTGCGCCTTGCTGGCTGCAAAAGCGCTTTGGGCCCGGCGCCAGTCCAGCTCCGACACGGCACCGGCTTCGTAAAGCTCGGTCATGGCCTGGGCTTCCTGCTCCGCTTGCTCCAAGCTCTGTTCGGCCGCGGCCACCTGGCTCTCGGCCTGGGCCTGCTGCAGGGGCAAGGTGGTTTCAAGAGTGGCCTGCTGAGTATCAATTGCGGTCAACTCGGCCTGGGTAGCTTGCTTTTCTGTTTCCAGGGCGGCGGTGTCAAGGAGAGCCAGCACCTGCCCCGCTTGAACCTGATCCCCAGCCTTGACCAGCACTTCCTTAAGGATCAGGGGGTCACGGGCCACCAATTCTTGTTCCGATTGGGCGGCAAAATGGCCGGTGGCTACAACAGTCCGGGTAATACGGCTCTCGGTCACAGCTACCGTTTCCGCCTCTATCCCCTGCCGGCCGCGGACAATTACCGCTGCCGCTATGATCACAACCAGTGCTGCCAGGGCGGTCAGGATTAGCTTTTTTCTCTTATTCACAGTTTCTCCCCCTTAGGTAAGTCTACTGGACAATGCCTCCAGGAAATTTAGCTTACGTACCTTTTGCCAGACAGCGGCCAGGGTCAATACCATGATCAAAACCGACAGCACAGCAGCTAACAAATAGGCGCCGGCACTTATGTCCGTGGGAAAGTCAAACATCTCGCCACTTTCGGCCAGCATGGCCCGAATCACCAGCACTACTAACCCCTTGCCCAGCGGTGCCCCGCCGACCAACCCGGCCAGCAGAGCTAACAAGTTTTCTCTGCTTACCAACTGGAAGATTTCCAGCTGAGAAAATCCCAATACCCTAAGAGAAGAAAACTCCCTGGAACGCTCGGCGATGCTGACTGAGGTTGTATTGTAAAGGATGGCAAACCCTAACAGCCCGGCTACAAAAACCAAGACTGTTACATAAGTGATCATCAGGCCCAGGTATTCCGAAAAGATATCGATTAAATCCGCGCTGGAATAGACGGACTCTACATTACCCATACCTTGGAAAGCCCTTTTAATATCATCGACAGAACCAAGCACGGCACCGGAAAAGGTATCTTTCTGCCCAGTCAGGCGTTCCATCTGTTCCAAAGACATATAGACACCGGAGCCCAGATATTGAGTCACCACCGCCTTCACGGGGACTAGGTGGGTCTTGCCGCCGGTGGCATAGGAAGACATTTCCACTGACTCTCCCCTGCTTACGCCTAGGGATTCGGCCAGGCCGCGGGAGAGAAAAACGCCGTGGGTGGGAAGGGGGACAAAGTTCCCGTCCTCGTCCTCGAATCGCTGCAGCTCAGTGGTCTTGGGCAGGGCTCGGACCAGAAGGGTTTGTTCGCGCCAGCCCCGGGCCACCTGAAAAGGCAGCTCCAAGAAAGGTTCAATAGCAGTAATACGCGCCTGGGACCGCATCTCGGTAATTGCCCGGGAGCTTACCGGCTGGAGAAAGGACACAGCATAGTCGTATCTGTCCAACTCGCCGAACTGCTTATTGAACAACACATCCCACACGTCGAACATATAAAAAGAAAAGAGGATCAGGGCATAAGCCAAGGCTACCCCCACCGTGGCCAAAGCAAAGCGACGCCGGTTGCGCCAGATGCCCCTTAGTACCAGCTTCCAACTGAAAGTGACTTGGGCCCAGAAGTCAGGTGCCCACAACTCCAGCAGGCTTTTCTTTCCCGGCGGCTGAGCCTTAGGGCGCATAGCATCAGCCGGGGCAATACTAAGCACGCCCCGGGCCGCCAAAAAGCCGGTCCCGCCGCAAAAGAAAACAGTGGATAAAATACCAAAGAGAATAAAGTCATAGTACAATCGCATCTCTAAATGTGGGATTTGAAAGAATTCCAAAAAATAAGCGGTAAGAGAGGCGGCCAACAGGTACCCGACCCCCATCCCACAGACTGCCCCCGGCAACCCTACCATTAGCGCCAACTTTAGATAGTGGCTTATCACTTCCCAGTTGCTAAAGCCGGTGGCCTTGAGGATGCCAATGGAAGTGCGGTCGGCCTGCACCAACCGAGAAATAAGCATGTATGTAACCACAGCGGCAATACCCAAGAAAATAGTGGGTACGGCCCGGGACATGCGCTCCAGCTGCTCAATCTCCATCTCAGTCAAAGCGTGGCTAACCTGGTTTTCTCTGGTTACTATGCTCTTTATTCCCCGGGTCTTGTAATCCTCCTGGATTTTATCCCGAATCGCTTCGGCGTCTACTCCCGGCCGCAGCAAGAAAACGGCATTGTTAGCTTGACCGGGCAGGGCCAAGAGTTCTTGTAGCAAAGGCATATTAACAAAGCCGATGCCGAAGTTAAGATTGTCCGGCAGCATGCTCTTGAGGTCTTTAATGGCATAGATAAATTCAGGACTGTCCACCAAAGCTGTTACTGTGACCGGAAAAGATTCGCCCCGGATAATAAGGTCGATCTTATCTCCCACCGTAAGATCATTGGCCTCAGCAAAGGCAGCCAGCAAGGCAATGCCCCTCTCCCCACTCACCGCAGGGATACGTCCCGTCTGTACATAAAGACGATTTATCTTTTGATCAGAACCAATACTTACTAAACGCAAGGTGGGATTCAGGTCCCGCCCCACATCGGCCCGTATGTCAGCCACAATGCGGGCTTCCACTGTCTCCACTTCCCGCAGCTTTCCCAGATCCAAAATGGTGCCCACCGGCACATGGGCAAAATCGGCGAATAGATCGGCAAACCGGTAATCGCGGTAGTACTCATCCACCGACACCTTTAGATTATGGGCCGTGTTGCTGAGGGATGTTAAGATCATGAGGCCAATACAGATGATTATTATCACGGCTCCATACTGAGCCTTGGCCCCCCAAACAGTGCGGATGAGCCGTTTGTCCAGTGCTTTCATCTTACCAGACAATCCTTTCTGCCGGGACCGGTTCGGTATTTTCCCTATCCTCAACAATCCGGCCGCTGCGCAAACGTATGACCCGGTCGGCCATATCGGCTATGGCCACGTTATGGGTGATAATTACCACGGTGGTGCCATAGTCAACGTTGATTTCTCTAAGCAGGGCCAGGATCTGAATACCCGTTTCATAATCCAAGGCCCCGGTAGGCTCATCGCCCAGGAGCAGGCCCGGGTTTTTAGCCACGGCTCGGGCAATGGCCACCCGTTGCTGCTCGCCGCCGGACAACTGCGACGGAAAATGATCCATCCGGTCCTGTAGACCCACACCGGCCAGCACTTCCTTTGCCGGCAGCGGGTTTTCCACCAGCTCTGTGGCCAGCTCCACATTTTCACGGGCGGTAAGAGTGCTCATTAGGTTGTACAGTTGGAAGACGAATCCGATTTCCTGCCGCCGATACTTGGTAAGACACGCTTCATCAAATCCGGTGATGTCTTGCCCCCGATAGAGAATCCGGCCCGAGGTGGGATAATCCATTCCGCCCAATATGTTAAGCAGGGTGCTCTTGCCGGAACCGCTGGGCCCCAAGATCACCAAGAAGTCGCCCTCTCTTATTTCCAGCGACAAGCCCCTGAGAGCGTGAACGGCCTGCTCCCCCGTCCGGTAGATTTTAGTCAGCTCTTCTGCCTGGATGATCGGTGCAGCCATATTCTCTCTCCTTCAGCCAAGATCACGTGCCTGCCTATTTAAATTATATCATTTAACCCCTGATTAACTACAAAAATCTTGCCAACAGCCAGACAAAATAAATTGTATGTGTTATAATGCTTCCAGACATGGTCTGGCTTGATGGCAATATGACCACTCGATCGATGTAGGGTACCCGGCGCCGGGTACATCCGTTACTTTACCAAGATTGCGGTTCCTAAGCCTCTCTGGCCCCAGAGATGGTGCTTCGAGCCTAAGATCTCTGGATTCAAGGTAAGATGGATTAGAGCCCCGCTTCGAACGAAGCCGGGCTCTTAATATTTGGAACTAAAGTAGCTACAGAGCGAAGTTTTAAGGCCTTACAAGTTGGGAACCATGTACTATGAAGAACAACCAGTGGAGAGTGATACTACTGACTACATTTGAGGAACTACGACTAAGCAAAGCACTGCTCGAGGCCATAAACAATATGGGCTTTGAGGAACTTACCCCGATTCAAGCCGAGACCATACCCTTGTCTCTAGATGGCCAGGACATTATCGGCCAGGCCCAAACCGGCACCGGCAAAACCGCGGCCTATGGCATCCCCCTGATAGAGCGTTTGGATCCTAATCAGGGCCAAGTACAGGCCCTGGTAGTCGCCCCTACCCGGGAACTGGCCATGCAAGTAGCCGAGGAATTAAACCGCATCGGCCAATTCAAACAGGTTCGCACTTTGCCTGTGTACGGCGGCCAGGACATTAACCGGCAGATCAGAGCTCTGGCCAAAGGCCAACATATTGTTGTGGGCACCGCCGGTCGCTTGCTGGATCATCTGCGCCGTCGAACTTTACGTCTCAACCAAATCCGGACCGTAGTCTTGGATGAAGCTGATGAAATGCTGAACATGGGCTTTATCGATGACATTAAGGCTATCTTGAAGGAGATTCCACCCCAGCATCAAACCATGCTGTTTTCGGCCACCATGCCCCAAGCCATTAAAGACCTGGCGGAGCAATTCATGCAGCAGCCGGAAATCATAACCATTAAGTCTAAGGGGCTGACCGTGCCTAGCATCGAGCAGTGCTACTACGAAGTGAGAGAAGGCCAGAAGTTTGACGTCCTTTGCCGACTGCTGGATGTTAATAATCCTGATTCGGCTATTGTCTTTGGGCGGACTAAAAGACGGGTGAGCGAATTGGCTGAGGCCTTGAGCAAACGCGGCTACTCGGCCGACGGTATCCACGGTGATTTGACTCAGCCCCAACGGGATACTGTTATGCGCCTCTTTCGCGACGGAGCTGTTGAGATCTTGGTGGCTACCGATGTGGCCGCTCGTGGCTTGGATGTGAGCGGAGTAACCCATGTCTTTAATTTTGATATCCCTCAGGATCCAGAGAGCTATGTGCATCGCATCGGCCGTACCGGCCGAGCCGGGAAACCCGGTGAAGCCATTACCTTTATGACACCACGAGAAATGAACCAGCTACGAACCATCGAGCACCTTATCAAGCGCAAGATTGTTCGGCGCCCGGTACCGACCTTAACCCAAGCCATTGAAGGCCAGCAACGGCTCACCGTGGAAAGGCTACTGCAAACGATAGAGTCAAATGGCATCGAAAGCTATAAATCCCTGGCCGAGACCTTGCTGGATGAAACCGATTCCGTCCTGCTATTGGCCGCCGCTCTAAAATTGCTGACGAAAGAGCCCGATACTACCCCCATAGCACTTACAGTCGAAGAACCCCTAAGAAGAAGCACCTACCCCAGAAGTAGGAGTAGACGTGCCCGAGGCAAAACAGCCAAACGGAAACGCAACTATAAGAACAGTTGGCGGTGAGGATAAATAAAGGGCAGCAGCCACCTGGTTAACATTGCCAGGTGGCTGCTGCTTTGAAGGAGATATGCTAATAGATGTCGAATGGTGTTCTTTGCTTGATTAGCTTGCCGAAACAGCCATGGACAGGTGCTGCAGTCGGTCAGAAACTCTCAGGGCGGTGATTAGCCAGATGGTAGCTGCTAACGATTCGGTTCCCACAGTGACCCCAGCGGGCAAATTAAGCGGCCGCCGGCATCGCTTTGGCCTGGCCGCGCTGGCTCTGGTGCTGATCGTAGTTACTTTTGGTATCGTGTTGGGCGGACGCAGGCCCAGAGGCCGAACTTCGAGCTTATCCATCACTGTTGCCGGATCCACCTCGGTCCAGCCTTTTGCCGAAATGCTGGCTGAGGAATATGCTAAGCAGTATCCGAACCGTCCCGCCGTTAATGTCCAGGGCGGCGGCTCCAGTGCCGGCGGCCGGGCCGTTCTGAACGGAGCCGCTCAGATTGGTATGTTGTCCCGACAGCCGGCTGAAGCGGAAAAAGAACTCACTGAAATACCTATTGCCCACGACGCTCTAGCGGTGGTGGTGCATCCGCAAAACCCAATTAGCAGTCTGAGTTCAGGCCAAATCCGGGCCATTTTCGCCGGTACCGTGTCCCACTGGTCGGCCCTGGGCGGAACCGGCGGACGTATCCATGTGGTGAGTCGAGAAGAAGGTTCCGGAACCCGCACTGCTTTTGACGATCTGATCATGGGTAGTACCGATGTAGCGGCTCGGGCCATAGTACAGGATTCCAACGGCGCTGTGCGCGAAACCATCGCTCAGGATCGAAATGCCATCGGCTACATATCGTTGGGTCTGGTGGATAACAGAGTAACAGCCGTTGAAGTGGATAACGTAAAGCCTACTCTGGCCAACTGTCGCACAGGAGAGTATGCCTTAATTCGACCGTTTCTCTTTCTAACCAGACAAAAGCTGGACCCGGCCAGTCAGGCTTTTGTCGATTTTGTGCTAAGTGATCACGGCCAAAACCTACTGGCAGAGGAAGGCTTGGTAACTGGAAAGTAACGGCTCTGCCGGCCGGTTTGGCGGCGTTTTTGAGGGGGAATACCGGTGCGTAATCAAGAAAAGTTAGTAGAAGCGCTGTTGACCCTGATCGGTCTTAGTTCGGTGGCCATTTTAGGGCTCATTATTGTGTTCATTTTCAAAGAAGGATTGCCGGCCTTCACCCAAGTGGGGCTCTGGCAATTCCTAACCGGCACCCGCTGGGCACCGAGTAAAGGGGTGCTGGGCATCCTCCCCATGATCGTCGGTTCGTTCTTGGTAACGGCCGGCGCCTTGCTGATCGGGCTGCCGCTGGGTTTGGGCTGTGCCATCTATTTGTCGGAATTTGCCCCGAGGAAAACAGCTCTGTTGTTAAAACCCACCATTGAACTCTTAGCTGGGATCCCCTCGGTGGTGTTCGGTTTCATCGGCCTGACTCTCATTGTTCCGTTCATCAGAAACTACTTCGGTGGCCCCGGCTTTTCGGTGCTGGCGTCAGCGCTGGTGCTCAGCATAATGATTCTGCCCACCATGGTGAGCGTTTCCTACGACGCCCTGCGGGCCGTCCCGCCGGCCTATCGCGAAGGCATGCTGGCCCTAGGCGCCACCGACTGGCAGGCGGTGAAAATGGTGGTTTTGCCGGCCGCCCGGCCAGGGATACTGGCCGCCGCTATTTTGGCCATGGGCCGGGCTGTGGGGGAGACTATGGCGGTGATCATGGTGGCCGGCAAC
>LSQX01137270.1_pt1 | contig 18079 bp, 15 predicted proteins | sample 654561 | NCBI WGS metagenome assembly LSQX01 (sample SAMN04489861, study PRJNA283612) | anaerobic digester metagenome | isolation source: 4 biogas reactors fed with cattle manure at either 37C or 55C with and... | place: Denmark: Kongens Lyngby | collected 2014
GGGAGTTATTAGACCGGACTCATGATTTAAAATTTTCTTGCTCTATGCCTTATCTTAAAATTAAAACCAACCAAAAACTGAATGACGGTGACAAACTTGCCGCAAACCTCTCGAAGCTGGTAGCTGAGATTTTGCGAAAGCCTGAAAAATATGTGATGATTGATGTGGAAGATCAGCGGAGGATGCGTTTTGGTGGTACTGACGCACCTTTGATATATTGCGAGCTGAAAAGTATTGGCCTGCCTCGTGAGCAAACCTCTGATCTGTCGGCACAACTCACCGGCTTTCTTACGCTGGCCACGCATGTTCCGACTGATCGTATCTACATCGAATTTGTTGATGCACCTCGTGATTTGTGGGGCTGGGATGGCGGCACTTTTTGAAACATCCGAAGCTACCTCCCAAATCAAAAATCGTCAATCGTAATTCCTCAATCTAAACTGACCGGATTGCCATGATGTGATTTTCAAATTCGCTGTTGGCAACAATCGACCGGGTTTTGATGCGGTTTTTGTACGAATAAATGGTGTTGATGGAGAAGTTGAGGATTTTGGCGATGGCTTCGTTTTCGGTGATGCCCATGCGGATGAGTGCAAAGATGCGCAAGTCGGTGTTCATGGCACCATCGTCGGTAAGCTGTGCCTGGTCTTCGGGCTTGAAGAGCGCGTTGAATCCTTCGACGAAATCGGGGAAGAGGTTCAGGAATATCTTATCGAAATTCTGAAAAAGTAAGACTCTTTCATTTTTAATATTAAGCTTGTCGACGGCTTGTTGCAGGTTTTCGTAGCGCCGGTTGTCGATGTTGCGCTGCAGGCTGTCACGCAGCATTTCGAGCTTATCCACATAGGTGGTGCTGATATTAAAATAATAGGCAATATACTCCTCTTTGATCTTGTTGGCTTCGCTTAGTTTTTCGTTGAGAGCTTTCAGATTCAGATTGGCTTGCAAAATCGTTTTGCGTGCTTTGCGCAATTTGATGAGTTGGTTGATGATCACCAGCAGCGAGGCCAGCACCAGGGCGGCAAGTATTGCCAAAAAGATCACGTAAAGCTGCAGTTGTTGGTTTTGGTTTTCGGTAAGTTTCAGTTTCTCGCCCTCTATCAGCGGGAGCACCTCCGAAATCTGGAAGGTGCGCTGTCGTGCGCCATAGAAGCCGGCGTCGCGGTTGGCAAGAAGGATGTAATTGTAGGCTTGCCGCATCATATTGCCCTGGCGGTAAAGCAGGGTGGCCAGGTTGCGCAGCGCTATGGTTTCGGTGGTCACCGAGCGGATGTCGGCCATGGCGCTGCGTGCCAGGTTGCCAATGGCGGAAGCGGTATCCGCTTCTTTCAGGTCGAGGGTTGCCAGGCTGGCGAAAATCATGGCTTTTTCGTGGGTGCTGATGTCGAACTCGTCGAGCACCTTGTGGTAATATGTACGGGCTTTATCGGTATTTCCTTCGTTGAGGTTAAGCAGTGCTGTGAGCACCCATTTGCGATAAGCACTGCTGTCGGCAATGGCGATGGCCTTGCGGATAAATGCGTTGCCGCGTGCTATATAATATGGTGTAAAATGTGGGTCGCTGGCGTATTCTGATATGTCGTAATTGGCGCGCCCCAGATGATTGTAGCGTGTCACCTGCTGCTCGTTGGTGAGATAGCGCGGATCGATGGCCAGAAGCGTGTCGATGGCTTCGTGAAACATGCCCGACGAAAGCAACACAAAACTTATGTTGAGGTGTGCCGTAGCAATTTTTTCGGGCTGCCCCGAAGCACGCGCCAGCTCCTGCATGCGCCAGGCATAATGAAAAGCCGAATCGTAAATAAAGGAACCATACTCCTCAAAAAGCTGCTGACAAAACTGATACTCCTGCTCGTAATCCTTAGCGCGGTGTGCTTCTTCAAGTCGATGCTTGAGCTGCCCGATGTTATGGTATTTTTTATTTCTAAAGTCCTCCTTTTGCAAAATTACCTTGTCGAGCTGTAGCAGCAATGTGTCGTTCGACTGGCCGTAGAGCGGTATCGAAACAAAAAGCGTGGAGATAATTATTAAATATCGTAAGCGGGTCATAAAAATTTTGATAAAAATAATGAATGGCTAAAAGTAATGCTTTTCGTTGTGCGCAATGCCCTTTTCTCTGTTTTTGGAATATTAAGCTGCAACTGCATGCTACCCGCTTCTTTCTCATCTCTCATCTCTCATCTCNNTCTCACCTCTCATCTCTCACCACTCATTACTCACTTCACACAGCAGGCAGCCAGATGCTAAAAGTACTTCCTTCACCTTGCTTGCTTTCTACCTGAATAGAACCGCCATTAAGCTGGATGAACTCATGAACCAGCATAAGTCCCAGCCCGGTTCCTGATTCGTTGTTGGTGCCGTAGGTGTTGATTTTTTCAGATATTTTGAAAAGTTTCATCAAGGTGCTTTCATCCATGCCTACGCCATTATCGGTTACGCTTATGCGGATTTTGTCGGTTTCTTTTGTAGCTTTCACCACTGACTTTCCGCCCGGACGGGTAAATTTTATGGCGTTGCTCACCAGGTTGCGCAGGATGGTGCGCACCATGTTTTCGTCGGCCATAGCCATCAAGTCAGGGTCGCACTGCCAGGTGAGTTCGATATTTTTATAAAATGCCTGACCCTGGTTTAGCCCGATGATTTCCTGTATTAATCTATCGATGACAACCTGGTCGCGGTGCACTTTCATAGATCCGGTTTGTACGCGCGACCAGTCGAGGAGATTTTCGAGCAGTGCAAAAGCTGATTCTGCGGTTTGCTGGATGTTTTGTATCATATCGATTTTTTCGCTGTCGTGGAGCAGCTCGAAATCTTCGGCGAGCAGATCGCTAAGGCCGATCAGATTGTTGAAAGGATTGCGCAGGTCGTGCGCCAGGATGTTGAAAAACTTATCTTTAGCCGCGTTGGCTTCTTTCAGTTGTGTTTCGGCTTGTCGCAATTGTATCTCGGCATTTTTTGTTGCTGTGATGTCCTTGGAGATGCCAAAGGTGCCAATGATCAGCCCCTGCTCGTTGCGCAGCGGCATCTTGGAGGTGGAAGCCCATGTGTCGGGCTGATCTTTTCGCGTTTCGCGTTCTTCTTTGGAAATGGTGCAGCCCGTTTCGATGATATGCTGCTCATCGGCGAAAGCCTGGTGAGCGTGCTCTTCGGCAAAGAGATCGAAATCGGTTTTGCCAATGAAAACCGCTTCGCTGGCGAATCCTAATTTTTTGGCGTGGAGCCTGTTAGTGCGGAAAAATCGTCCCTGGCGGTCTTTGAAATAAATAGCATCGGGCAGCTCGGCCAGCAACAACCGAAACAAATGCGTGTCGCTCACCAGAGGATGTGCGGTATTGTCTGCGGCCTGGATGTTTATAGCGGTGCAGTGAAGCATCAGCCCATGCGGGGTGCTGAGTTGCTGTACTTGCAGCGTAACTGTCTGAGCAGTTGCCTTAACAGAAATATAGCCAACATCGATGGTAATAAAACCAAAAGTCGATTTTTCGATCGCCTGCAATCCGCACGATAGCGCGGTGTGGGGATTGTCGAAATGAAAAATGCTTTTAATATTAGCACCTAACAACTCATTGGCGGAAGCATGCAGCAGGTCGCACATCTTATCAGAAACATGCCGGATGATACCGTTAGTGTCGAAAATAGCTATTGCTGCCGAGCTGCCGGTAACAGAAATTCCGGAGCAGGTATTCGTAGAGATGGGGTTAACAGTATTCATCGGAAATGGCGTGATGACTAATTGTTAGTGAAGGGCAAAAGTACAGTTTTGTAATTGGAATTCAAGAAAAATGGTCAAACCTTTTTAAACTGTCGTTGTTCTTACGCCAACGCCTTTAATTTAGCCCAATGTCACTCAATCATTCACATGCTCATTCGCACCTGCAAAGTTCACCGGTCAGTTACGGACGCGCTTTTGCCATTGGCATAGTGCTCAATGTTGGCTTTGTAGCTGTGGAAGTTATTTACGGATTGCTGGCCAACTCCTCGGCATTGCTTGCCGACGCAGTGCACAATGCCAGCGATGTGCTGAGCCTCGCATTTGCCTGGGCAGCAGCCTGGCTTGCCACGCGTCGCCCCAAAGGAAAATACACCTATGGCTTGCGCAAAACCACCATTCTGGTTTCCATCCTCAACGCACTGCTGCTCTTCGGTGCTATGGCAGCCATTGGCTGGGATGCTGTGAGTAAAATTAAAAATCCGGAACCGGTTGCCTCGGTTCAGGTGATGTGGGTTGCAGGCGTCGGAGTGGTCGTCAATACGTTTACGGCGTTACTTTTTATGAAAGGCCAAAAGCACGATTTGAACATCCGGGGAGCCTTTTTGCACATGGTTGCCGATGCCGGCGTTTCGGTGGGCGTGGTGATAGCCGGCTTACTCATCACCCTTACAGGAGCTTTATGGATCGACCCCATCATTAGTTTTATGATCATCATCGTGGTGCTGTGGGGCACCTGGCGTTTGTTTACCGATTCCATCAATCTGGCGCTCGACGCAGTGCCGCGGCATATTGATCTCGAAAAAGTACGCAATTTTCTTTTAGATCAAAAAGGCGTTGTCGATATTCACGACTTGCACATCTGGGCCATGAGCACCACTGCGGTAGCGCTTACCGCTCACCTGGTTATGCCGGCGGGTTACCACGATTCATTTATTCTTAACTTGCAGCAGGAGCTAAAAAACAATTTCGGCATCGAGCACACTACTTTTCAAATCGAGCAGCACGACATCAGCGAAGGCTGTCCTTCCGGGTGTTGATCCATTATATCTCTTTTGCACTTCATTTTGTTGTCTGATCGGCCATATTCGTGGAAACGCAGCAACAAGTTTGTGTAGGAATGTACCCATCACAACATCGGCTTGATTGCAATAAAACCCCTCTGTATCAGGTAGTACCCATTTGACCGGAATCAACAATGTGATTCTGACAGAATTGGAATAATAATTTCATCAGCAGATTGATATTTTTGCTTTTAAAAACCAGAAAGTAAAATTTGTATATGAATGATTTTTTGACAAACCTGGGTGAAAATTGGCTTTGGATTGCAGGTGTTTTTCTTCTTGCTGTAATCCTATGGGTAATTATTAAGGCGGTGCGTGAGCGCAATCCGACACGCCGCAAACAGGACTCCTCACCCGGCAAAATCCCGGGAGAGCTTTCTGAAGATAACATCAAAAAAAAACATGAGTCGGGTGTGTAAAAGTAAGACGATGATTTAGAGGATTTTAAAACTCATTTTTATAAAAAAAAAGAAACAATGGCAATAATCATGATGAGCGAAAATGGAGCTTTTAATCTGGAAATGATGTGGGCATGGCTGCTGGGGCTTGGTATAGTGGTGGCAATAATAGTGATGATCACCCGACAGCGCAGCCGGGGCAAAGGGCGCGGGCCTGATGGCAAATCCACACTCGACGAACTTAAAGACCGTTATCGTCGCGGGGAGATCACCCAGAGTGAGTTCAACAGCGAAAAAGATAAATACCTTGAGCCACGACTTCACAAAGATCCCACTGCCCTCGAGCACACAACTTCATCCATAAAAGGCATTCCCGGAGAGCCTAAAGAGAAAGATCCTGCCAGCGATGGGTAGCGTAGATAATCTCCTTCTGATTCCACATCCGACAAATTCTGAAAGGGCTTTAAGATGGTTTTATAAATTTCAATGTCAGCAATCCGGCTACCAGCATCAGCGCACTTAGCACAAAGGGCATATAGCCGGCCACCCCGCGTCCGATCACGATTCCAAAAAAAGAAAAATTTTCTGCATTGCTTAGTGTTTGAATACCGAAGACTGCTACGCCAATAATCCCCAGAAACAACATTACAAATCCTACCTTTCGCATAATTCAAGTTTTTATTTATTTCGATACCTTTTAGGTTTTAAAAAGGTGCCAGGTTTCACGTATGGAAACATCGAACATGGGTAATGCTGATTAGTATTGTATTTCGATAGAAACCGGCGATTGAAACCACCAATGAATAATGGTTAAAAAACGCTACAAACCGTGGCCGCCGTTACGCAGATTTATGAGCCCTGCCTGATGAGAAAAGTTAAATTCCACGCGAATTATTACGCTGTCGAATAAATGCTATTTTTGCACTCATTTTTTAAAAAACAGACATCTAATTATCAGGTTTTTATTAGCGAATAAAAACCGGAATACTGCAAAACAAAACGTTACTTACGACAAAATTCTTTAGTCAATGGAAACAAAAGATCAAACCAATCAAATTCCTGAGGAGTCCCAAGTCGGAACGCAGGATGAGAAGACCATCCGGGTTGAGCAACCCAAGGAAGAAGCTAATCAGCCCGTAGATCAGGATCAGGAATCTGCCGGCGAAAAAGTCCAAAATCCCTCTGCGGTATCAGAGCAGCAGCCGGATGACAGTTCCGCCGACAGTGCAATTGCTGACGAAACCCCAAGTGAGGCTGCATCTGCTGATAACGCCGATAAGGGTGTCGAGCTGATCGCTTCGGCTATAGGCAGCGATGCCGCTGAGGAGGCGCCTGTTGTTGAAACAGCAGATGCTCCGAAAAGTGAAACAGCGACTGCCGCTACAACTGAGCAGGCCGAACCTGCCGGCGATGATGCCGGAAAAACAGATCAGGTGGTGGATGAATCGACTTCGGAACCTGTTGCAGAAAAACCAGACGAAACAGAGGCTGATGCCGAGCCAAAATTAGCAGAAAAACCCGAAGCTGTTGTTGGATCTGAAACTGCAGTTGAAGCCGAAGCTTTGATCGAACCTGAAGCTGCTGCTGACACGACAGCGCAAACTGCGGCCGTTGCAGCCGAAACTGCCGACAGCGATCTGGAGAAAACCCATGACGAAGAGGAGGACGAGGAGGAAGAAGACGAAGAAGAAATTACCAATTACGAAGAATTATCGCGCGAGCAGCTCATCGACCAGCTCGAAAAACTGGTGGCTGCCGACGACGTGAACGAGATAAAATCGAAGGTGGCTTTGATAAAAGTCGCATTCATCAAAAAGACCAAAGCTTTTAAGGAAGATCAGATACAGGAAAGCCTTGCCGATGCCGGACGCGAAGAGGGGCAGGAAAATGAAGAAGAGGTTGCCGAAAAACAAGCAACCCTTATCCACGACACCCTTCAGGAAAGATTCGACAAGCTTTTTGCCATTTACAAACAAAAACGTGGCGTTTACCTGGATCAGCTCGAAGTGCAGAAACAGCACAACCTGACGCGCAAGCAGCAAATACTCGAGGAGCTGAAAGAGCTTATCGCTTCCGAAGAAACCCTGAAGAAGACTTACGACGATTTCCGCGCCCTGCAGGAAGAGTGGAAATCGCTGGGAATAGTTCCCAAAGCTGAAGTGAACAACCTGTGGCAGAACTACCATTTTCTGGTGGAGAAGTTTTTTGATAAAGTAAAAATTAACAAAGAGCTTAAAGACCTCGACCTGAAAAAAAACCTGGAGCAAAAAATAGAGCTGTGCGAACGCGCCGAGGAGCTGCTGATCGAGTCGTCGATCATCAAATCTTTTAAAGCCCTGCAGCGCCTGCATGAGCAATGGAAAGAGGTGGGGCCGGTGCCTGCCGACAAAAACGAGGAGATTTGGGAACGCTTTAAATCCACAACCGACAAGATTAACCAGCGTCGCCGCGACCACTATAAGCTGATGGAAGATCAGCACGAGATCAATTATCAACAAAAAGTGGCACTGTGCGAAAAAGCCGAACAGTTGCTCGAAGGTCAGGCAGAGACCTTGAAACAATGGCAGCAGAAAACCCAACATTTTAACGAGCTTTTTAAAGTGTGGAAAACCATAGGTCCCGCCGCAAAACGGCAGAACGACGAGGTGTGGGAACGTTTCCGCTCCGCTATGGATAGTTTCTTTAGCGAAAAGAAAGAATATTTTGGCAAGCTCAAAGATCAGCAGATCAACAACTACAACCAGAAACTCGACCTCTGCGTGCGTGCCGAAGCGCTGAGCGAAAGTGCCGACTGGCGGCAGACAACCCGTGAGCTGATAGAAATGCAGAAAGAGTGGAAAGAAATTGGCCCGGTACCACGCAAAAACGCCGACAAGATTTGGAAGCGTTTCCGCACGGCCTGCGACACCTTTTTCAACAACAAATCAAAACATTTCGCCAGCATTCGTGAAGACGAAGGCGAAAACCTGCGCCGCAAAGAAGAGCTTATCAAGCTGGTGGAAGAGACCGAATTTGGTAGCGATAAATCAGAAAATCTCAACAAACTCAAAGACTTCCAGCGCCAGTGGACCGACATCGGCCACGTGCCTTTCAAAGACAAAGACCGCCTGCAGAACGCTTTCAGAAACGTTGTGAATAAACAGCTCGACAAGCTCAACATCAGCAGCCACGAGATCTCGCTCTCTAACTACCGCAGCCGCATGGAGTCAGTAAAAGAAGCTCCCGATGCCCAGCGCACTTTCTCGCGCGAGCGCAGCTTCATCCAGGGAAAAATCAGCAGCCTGCGCGACGACATCAACGTGTGGGAAAACAACATCGGCTTCCTGGCCGACACCAAAAAGGCCAACCTGTTTAAAGACGAGTTTGAAAAGAAAATCAACAACGCAAAAGAGGAACTGCAAGTCCTTGAATCAAAACTCAAGCTGATCAACGAAGCGTAACAGCGCTCTGGAAGCAGAATATCTAAAACCCCCGGGAAACAATTCATCCCGGGGGTTTTGTTTTTGAAATGAAAAAACATATTGGCTCCTCGCTGGGATTGGCAACCCTTCACTACAGATTTCATAAATGCCTGGGCTATGGATTTCCTCGATAATCCTAACTTTATAGACAGCCTCTAAATAGTGTGTAACTATTCCCACCTCTCACCTCTCATTTCTCATCTCTCATCTCTATCTCCTAACTTCTTTTTTAATAATTAACTTTTTGTAACACTATATTACGCGACCTTTGCTGTTGTTTTATCAGGAACACATAGCGCTATGGCCTCAAACAGTTTTGGAGAAATCTTACGCATCACCAGCTTTGGCGAATCGCACGGCGCGGCCATGGGTGGTGTTATTGATGGTTTTCCGCCCGGGGTAATTATCGACCCGGACTTTGTACAGCAGTGCCTCGACCGCCGCAGGCCCGGCCAGTCGAAGCTGGTAAGCCAGCGGCGTGAGGCTGATAAAATTGAGATTCTTTCCGGCGTTTACGACAACAAAACTACAGGCTCACCCATCGCTTTTATTGTCCGCAACAGCGATCAGCGCAGCGCAGATTACGAAGCACTTTCCTATGTTTACCGGCCTTCTCACGCCGATTTTACCTATCATCAAAAATATGGTCATGCCGATCTGCGCGGTGGCGGCCGTGCTTCGGCACGCGAAACGCTGGTGCGTGTTGCGGCGGGCGCCTTTGCCATGCATCTGTTAAAGCTATTTGGTATTAAGGTGTTGGCCTACACGCATCAAATCGGAAATATTGCTGCGCAAGAGAATTTATCAGAGCTTACGCAAGCAATCGTGGACGTTAGCCCAACGCGTTGTCCCGACCCGGCTGCTGCTGCACAAATGGAAGAGATGCTTGCGGAGCTTGCCAGGCACGGCGACTCGGTGGGAGGCATCGTGGCATGTGCCATCACTGGCGTGCCCGCCGGATTGGGAGAGCCTGTTTACAACAAACTCAGCGCTACTCTGGCCGCTGCCATGATGGGCATCAATGCCGCGAAAGGCTTCGGGGTGGGAGAAGGATTTGCTGCTGCTGCGCGCAAAGGTTCTGAACATAACGATGCTTTTGTGGTTGAAAATGGCAGAATCACCACACGTACCAACCACTCCGGAGGCATTCAGGGCGGCATCTCTAACGGGCAGCCCGTTACTTTTCAGGTGGCCTTTAAGCCGCCGGCAAGTATTGCGCGGCAGCAGACCACGGTGGACAAAAGTGGCAAGGAGGTACAGTTATCTGTTACCGGTCGCCACGACCCTTGCGTAGTGCCGCGTGCAGTGCCGGTAGTAGAAGCTATGGCTGCGCTGGTGATCGCTGATTTTTATCTTAGAAATTTAATCTACACTCCTTTTCGTAAAACAGTTGAAATTTAAAATAAAAAGCTATGAAATTATTTTTTAAAATTATCGGAATTATCATCCTGGTGGTTTTTCTGGCAATGGTTGCCATACCCTATTTTTTCCGCGATCAGATTGTGGAGAAGGTAAAACAGGAGATTAATAAAAATGTAAATGCACAAGTAGATTTTACCGACTTCAGCCTGTCATTGTTCAGGAGCTTTCCCAACTTCAACTTCCGGCTTGAAGGACTTTCGGTGGTCAACAAAGCGCCTTTTGAGGGCGACACGCTGGCGTGGATTCCTGATTTCGACCTTACCCTCGACCTGATGAGCGTGTTCAGGGGCGACGCCTACAAACTGCGCAAAGTGTATATCAGCCAGCCTTATGTAAATGTGCGTGTAACCCAGGAAGGGCTTGCCAACTACGATATTATGCTGCCTTCCGAACCCACTTCCGGGACGACATCCGAAGAACCATCTTCAGCTTTTCAAATCGACTTGCAACATGTGGCCATCAGCGACGGGCGCATCATCTACGACGACGAAAGCCTTACCACCTATGCGTTGCTCGAGGGTGTGGACTTTAAGATGTCAGGAGATTTCACGCTCGACTTTACCTCATTGGACACCTACACCAGCGTAGAACGCGTGACGGTGATTTACGATGGTGTGAAATATCTCCGCAATGTGGAGGCTGAGCTGAACGCGCTGGTCGATGCCGATTTGGCCAACAGCATTTATACTTTGAAAAAAAACCGCTTGCGGCTAAACCAATTGTTTATCGGATTCGAGGGTTCGGTAGGCATGCAGGAAAATGGCGACATGAATCTGATGCTGACCTTTGCCTCGCAGGAATCAGAATTTAAAAACTTCCTCTCAATGGTGCCGGCCATCTACAGCACCAACTTCGACGGACTAAAAACCTCCGGCACGCTGAGCATCAATGGCAACGTGAAGGGAATGTACACCGATACGAGTTATCCTGCTTTTGCTATAAACCTGGAGGTGAACGATGGCTACCTCCAGTATCCCGACCTGCCTCAGGCCGTGCGTGATGTAAATATCGATACCCGCGTCAACTTCCCTGGCGGCGACTTCGACAATCTTACCGTAGATGTCTCCCGCTTCAGCCTGGTGATGGCCGGCAACGAAATTTCAGCAAATCTATTTATTAAAAATCCAATGAGCGATATGCACCTGAAAGGCGCCGTGGAAGGGGAGGCCGACTTGTCGCGCATTGGCGAGGTCTATCCGCTCGAAGAAGCCGACGCCCTTACCGGAATGATTACCGCCAACGTATCATTTGAAGGAAGCATGTCGGCTATCGAGCAGGAACGCTATGAAGATTTTAAATTTATCGGGTCGTTGTTGATGAAAGATTTCAACTATCCGACGGAATTCCTCACAGCTCCAGTACATATTGCCAATGCACAGCTCAACTTCTCGCCGGCTTATCTCGATCTGGTAAATCTGGCAATGAATATTGGTAAAAATGATTTTAGCGCCACCGGCCGCATCGAGAACTTTATGCCTTATTTCTTGTCGGATGGAATCCTGAGAGGACAGCTCGAGGCCAGGTCATCGTATCTCAACATCACCGATCTGATGCCTGCCGACGCCACACCGCCTGCCACAGAGCAGGCCTCTCCCGCAGAAAGTCCTTCTCCGGTAGAAAGCGCAACGCCGGCAGATACTGCTTCAGCGGGTGCTATAGAAATCCCGGCCAACATCCATTTCACCCTCACTACTCAGTTTGCTAAAGTGATTTATGATAATCTGGAACTGACCAACGTTAATGGCAAGGTGGTGGTGGCCGATAAAGCCATTCTGCTCGACAAGCTCAACATGGAAGTTTTGGAAGGTACTGCCACCCTTTCGGGGAAATATGATACGAAAAACCCCGCTCAACCACAGGCGCAGCTCGATATGCTTATTGCGAATATCGACATCCAGTCGGCTTACAAAAGCTTTGGCACCATCGAGAAATTTACACCCATAGCCGAAAAAACACAGGGGAAATTCACCACCAGCTTTAACATGACCACGCTTTTGGATAATGAAATGATGCCCGTTTACAACAGCCTCAATGGTAAGGGAAGCCTGAAAACTACCGACATCACCATCCAAAATGTGAACACCTTTAATAAATTGGCCGACCTGCTCAAAATGCCCGACCTGAAGCGACTGCAGATGGGACCGGTAGATCTTTCATTTGAGTTTATCGATGGCAAATTGCATGTGCAGCCTTTCGACATAAAATATGCCGACATGAGCGCCAGCATCGGCGGCTGGACGGCGCTGGATCAAACCATCAGCTACGACATGATACTGACAATACCACGCGCGAAATTTGGCGGAGCCGCCAACGACATCCTCGAAAACCTGGTGAAGGAAGCCAATAAAATAGGAACCAACTTTAGCCTGGGCGAAACCGTGAACGTAAAAGCCAATATCGGCGGAACACTCAGCGATCCTAACGTGCGCATCTTTCCGGGCGAAGGTTCAGGAAAATCGATGATTGATGATTTAAAAAATAAAGCACTCGAGGAGCTGCAGCGGCAAAAGCAAAGGCTCGAAGAAGAAGCCCGTCAAAAGATGGAAGAGGCCAAAGCCGAGGCACGTGCCGAAGTACAAAAGATCATCGACGATGCCGACAAGCAGGCGCAGAAAGTTATTGCCGAGGCACAAAAGCAGGCTGATGCACTGATGGCCGCAGCACGCCAAAGCGCCGAAAAAGCCAAAGAGGAAGCCCGCAAACAAGCTGATAAGTTGATGGTCGAAGCCAAAAAGAATGGTCCGCTTGCCGAAGCAGCCGCCAAAGCTACAACTCAAAAATTGTTGGCCGAAGCTGACAATACTGCCGACAACCTGGTAAAGGAAGCGCAAAAGAAATCGGATAGCATGATCGACGCTGCCCGACGCCAGGCCGAAAAGATGAAGGCCGATGCACAGCAGCGCGCCGACAAAACTTTGGGAGATAATTAAGGGGGTACCTGTAAAGTTGATGGTTTACGCAGTTTCCTGATTAGGTGCCGCTGCCGGGTTAACATTCAGACACAATTAATACGCAACGTTCGGCTCAATTGTAGAAGTTTTAAACAATTGTTTTCTATCAGATAAAATTAGATGCAGTTTACAGCGTTGTTTTCGCAATTATGAATTTTAAAAACAAAGTTGTCGTGGTAACGGGAGCCTCCTCCGGAATAGGGGAGGCGTTGGTCAACGAACTCACCAGCCATGGCGCGCGGGTGGTAGCCGCTGCCCGTAATACGGCCAAGCTGCAGCAGATGCAAAAGTCGTTGGCCGAAAAAGGGCAGGAAATGCTTGCCGTACCCACCGATGTAAGCATCGAGAGCGACTGCCAGAATCTGATACAGGCTGCCATCGACAAATACGGAAAGATAGATGTGCTGATCAATAATGCCGGCATCTCCATGCGTGCGCTTTTTGAGGATGTGGAACTCGACGTGCTACGGCGGGTTATGGATGTCAACTTTTGGGGGACTGCCTATTGCTCCAAATATGCCCTGCCTTACCTTCAGGCCACGCAAGGCTCGTTGGTAGCTGTTTCTTCGGTGGCGGGCTACAAGGGTTTGCCGGGACGCACAGGATACTCTGCCTCCAAGTTTGCCATCAACGGTTTGATGGAAGTGATCCGCATCGAAAATCTTCACAACAACGTTCATGTGCTCATAGCCTGCCCCGGCTTTACCAGCTCCAACATCCGCAATGTGGCGCTGGCTGCCAATGGCTCGCAGCAAGGTGAGTCGCCACTCGACGAAAACAAACTCATGAGCGCTGAAAGGGTAGCCCATAAAATTGCCGGCGCCATCCATCATCGCAAAAACAACATCATCCTCACCGCGCAGGGCAAAGCAACCGTTTATCTCAATAAATTTATACCGCAATTTCTCAACAAGATGGTTTTCAAGCATTTTGTGCACGAACCAAATTCACCATTAAAATAATTCATCAAAAACTAATACAAATTATGAAAGAGATGTCATTCGAGATTAAGCCACTGGAGGGATTTGGTGCGCTTAAATTTGGTAACACACCCAAACAAATCGTCGAACGCCTGGGCGAGCCTGACGACAAAGAAGAAATCGTAGATGAGGATATGGGCGATAGCATTATCTATCACTACGACGACATGGAGCTGTCGTTGTTTTTTGAAGTAGACCAGGAGCCTGTGCTCACACAGTTCGAGACTGAAAACCGTGGCGTAACACTCTTCGGCAAAAAGCTTTTCGACCTCAATGAGGCCCAAATCGTTAAGCTGATGAACGACCACGAATACGACGACATCGACACCGAAATGATGGAAGACGAAGACTACGAAAACGAAAAACGTGTTTCGTTCGACGACGCACTCATCGACTTCTACTTCGACGAAGGCGCACTTACAGCCATCAGCTGGGGCATGATGATGGATCTGGAATTAGAAGAAGACGACGACGACGAGGCATAGCCTTGTAATCTGAAATCACATCACAACAAAATACAGGGGATCGCATTGGCAACAGGGAAACCTGGGCTGTTAATATACCAATTATGTGCGTCATCCCCTGTTTTTTTTATTAATAAAATAGAGTTATGAATCTGAATCTCGAAAACAAACTTTTTTTTGTCGGTGGTGCCACCGCCGGTTTTGGCGGCGCCATTGCCCGGGCTCTTCTTGCCGAAGGGGCGCAGGTGCTTGCTGTAGCCCGTAATGCCGATAAATTGGCAGCTTTCTCCAAAGAATTTCCCACCAAAGTAGAAACCATCAATGGCGACATCACGCAAAGTGCTACGCTTGATGCCATAGTCCATAAGGTATCGTCCCGCAGCATACATGGTTTGGTGCTCAATGCGGGTGGCCCGCCACCCACAGCCGCTGCCGATACCACCATGCAGCAATGGGACGATGCCTGGTTGTCGGTAGCGCGATGGAAGATAGAGCTGGTGAGCCGATTGTTGCCGCAAATGCGTAAAGAGAATTATGGCCGCATCCTTTTCATCGAAAGCATTTCGGTAAAACAACCTATCCAAAACCTGGTGTTAAGCAATGCACTACGACTGGCCGTGGCAGGATATGCCAAAACGCTGGCCGGCGAAGTGGCCAAGGAAGGAATCACCGTCAACATTATGGCACCTGGCTACCATGCTACTGATGCCGTAAAACGTGTGGTGAAAAAACGCAGCGAAACCTCGGGAATAAGCGAGCAGCAGGCACAGCAGCAAATCATACAACACATCCCTGTGGGGCGTATGGGTCAGCCTGAAGAATTCGCTGCCCTGGCAGCCTGGCTACTCTCGCCACAGTCGGCATACATCACCGGACAAACCATCAGCGTAGACGGCGGCGTAATGCAGGGCATCTTTGGATAGCCTTATTGAACAAAGGCACGCACAACATGTTTTTTCGTCTATATCGAATGTGTCGGGCACAATACTGCTGACAAATAAAACTTTTTTAGTATGGAAAAAAATATTGGAATATTTTATGGCTCCTCCACCGGGAGCACCGAAAAGGTTGCAGAGCTTATTTGTAACGCTTTAGGGCAGGAGCGCTGCATGGTGATAAATGTTGAAGATGCCTCAAAAGCCGACCTCAACAAATATCCGTATCTGGTGCTCGGAACGCCTACCTGGGAAATCGGTGAGATGCAGGAAGACTGGCTGGATTTTATTGGTGAACTTAAAAAAGCCGATCTGAAGAAAAAAAAGATAGCCATCTTTGGCCTCGGCGACCAGGAAGCCTCCGCCGACAGCTTTGCCGATGGCGCCGGCCGTCTATACGATGCTGTAGCCGACAAAGCAACAATAATCGGGGCATGGCCCACCGAGGGTTATGATTTCGTCGAGTCGATGGCAGTGAAAGATGGTAAGTTCGTTGGCCTGATCATCGACGAAGACAACCAGAAAGAAAAAACCGCCGAGCGCGTCACCGCCTGGGTAAAAATGCTAAAGAAAGAGTTTAAATAGCCCTCTGCCTGCACCGGGAGCACAGCGCACAGCTTTGCTTCCTTCCCGGAAATACGATCTCGTGCAGATTCCCAATTAGGGCATCTCCGCCGCAATACCGTCAAAACAAAAAAAGCCTCAGTCATCTGAGGCTTTTTTGTTTTTTTTGTAATTCAAGTGTTATTGGAAATGTGTTGCGTCTTGCTCCCTGCGCCTTGCGCCTCGCGCCCCGCGCCTCGCGCTATTGGATAATCACCTTTTCTACCACCGTAGTTTTTCCTGTGTTGATTTGCACAAGATAGATGCCTGCCGGTTGGTAGCGCAGGTCGAATGCTCTGGAGTAATCGCCGGGTTGCATGTGTTGGGTAAATACGATGTCGCCGGCGGAGTTGAGAATGCTGATGGTCGCATCTCGGTTGATGCCGCTGGCGGTGACGGTAAATTTCCCGGAAGAGGGATTTGGTTTAACCGAAATTTTTTCTAATGCTCGTTCCTCGGCGATACCGATGGTTGGATCGAGCGCCAGGTTCATATCGTCGCTGTCGCCGAAAGAGCAGGGCGAAAGAGGCGATGCTATTAGCGTGAGCTTAGCGGTGCGGTTTAATTTGTCCTGTTCGCCGGGTGTATAGATCGTTTGCAGGGAGCTTTCGTTGCTAAAGATGCCGTCGCCGTTTGATCTCCACAGCAGGTTCTCGTAGTTGGAGGCCTGTGCGTCGGCCTGAAAGGCAGCGTCGAGGTGTATGGTGGTGTCGTTTCCAGCATCAACTATGGGGCGAAAAACAATTTCTACGTGGATGCTGTCGGAGCTAATCATTCCTTCGTCGTAGCCTTCGGCGGTGAGGGTGAGCCAGAATTCGCCATTTGCCAGGTCGCCGTTTCCTCTGAAATATACTACTGATAAATTTTGCGGTGTGGGCAGGATGCCATCGCCTGTGGTTGTCCATAGGTGGCTCTTGGCGTTGGTGACGCTGCCGAAAGCTCTGAAAAGTGTGTCCTGACAAACGGAGGCGTCCTGGCCGGCATTGGCCACGGGTGGCATCAGCGAGTCGAAGTTGAAAGAGATAATGCGGGTCTTCCAGCCGCTTCGGCTATATTCGGTAGTGAACCAAAAAGTTGTGCTATCCACAGGATCCACGCTCATGTTGGCGTAGTCGCCCCAGCGCGAGATGCCGCTTTGGTTGCTGGTTCCGGTCACAGCTTCTATTTCGTCGTAGGTCATCTCGCCCGGCGGGGCGTCGGCCGGACGTCCGGTGTAGCGGATAGATGGAAAATGGCTGCTGCTGCTCACCGAGTATCCCAGTGCTATGGTGCCGTCGGCGTTCATGGCCAGGCTTCCCATCCAGCGGTGCAGGTCGTCGTCGGGAGCATACACCCCCTGCTGATAGATGTACCAGTTGGTGGTGTCGTCTTTGCGCAGCTCGTACCATTTGATGCCGGCGCGGTTGCCTACTTTTACGGTGTGGTTGGCCAGCATGGTTTCGTAAGTGCCAAAATTGCGATAAGCCAGCCTGAACATGAGCATCTGCGACAGCACATCGAGGCGGGTATTGGTGCCCGGCTGTGGGATGCCATCCACATCTGCATTGAAATATCCCGGATTGAGCGATACGCCCAACTGATAAGTTGAGTTGGCCGGCTCGTCCCAATCCACAGCAAATTCGTAAATCTCCAATTGTTTATTATTAAAAATATTAGCTGTAGCAATATAAGCCGGCGAGCCTTCGGGTGGTAGGCCGCCATCGAAGTCAGAAGGCTGCAGGCTGAATTTGCCGGGGAAATATCCAAAGAAGACCATGTTGGCATCCGGGTCGCCCACGAGCATTTTTTCGCGTTCAAAAGCGGCTACACCCGATCCTATAAATCCGCCGCTGAAAAAGTTGAAGGTGCAGTAGTAGCCATCGCCCCACACGCCCAGTTTTGGATAGTCGTTGAAATGATCGAACTCGAAGGCATAGCGGTAATATTCGCCCAGCGGGTCGCCGGTGGCCGACACGGCAACCAGCTCATAGCTTTTGCCGTTAGAAAGCTCAATAGCAAATTGCGAAGCTATCCAGCGGTCGGCATCTTCGTCGTAGATTACGATAGGGTCGCCGTCGTTGGTGCCCGTCCAGGGACTGTCTCTTATACACAT
>LSQX01111944.1_pt2 | contig 18078 bp, 14 predicted proteins | sample 654561 | NCBI WGS metagenome assembly LSQX01 (sample SAMN04489861, study PRJNA283612) | anaerobic digester metagenome | isolation source: 4 biogas reactors fed with cattle manure at either 37C or 55C with and... | place: Denmark: Kongens Lyngby | collected 2014
TATCGAAAAAGATTCAGCTCTGGAACGGCGTTTCCAGAAAGTGATCGTCGATGAGCCGACTACAGCCGAATCGGCGGAAATACTCAAGGGTGTGCGCGATTATTATGAAAACCACCACCATGTAACCTACAATGACAGCGTGATTGAAACAGCAGTCCGCATGGCAGACCGCTATATCACAGACCGTTTTTTGCCGGACAAGGCGATTGATCTTCTGGATGAAGCGGGATCCAGCGCCAACCTGGCGGATACCACGCTGGTCAAGCTGGAGAACTGCCGCACCATACTGGAAGACCTGAAAAAAGAGCAGGATGATCTGGAAAACAAAATTTCCGGCAGCCCTGAGGATGTTCAGCTTTATGAAAAACAAGCTGAGTTGAAATCGCGTCTCCTAAGGGCTGAAAAAGAGCTGGAGACACTGGAAAACGACAACAAGCCCACCCCAATAACATCGGAGGACATTGCCAAAGTTGTTGAGATGTGGACCGGCATTCCTGTTCAGCGCATCACGGAAGGTGAAACAGCCAAACTGCTGCATCTGGAAGAACGCCTGCATCAGCGGGTCATCGGGCAAGAGCAGGCCGTGTCGGCCCTGGCGCGGGCTATCCGCCGTCATCGCGCCGGCTTCGGCAAAAAGCACAAGCCGGCTTCCTTTATCTTTGTCGGCCCTACAGGCGTCGGCAAAACCGAACTGGTCAAAGCGGTTGCCGAGGCCATGTTTGAGAGTGAAGACGCCATGGTGCGCCTTGACATGTCCGAATTTATGGAACCGCACACCGTCAGTAAGCTGATCGGGTCACCGCCCGGTTATGTCGGGTACGATGACGGCGGTCAACTGACAGAAAAGATTCGCAGGAAACCCTACAGTGTCATTCTGCTGGATGAGATCGAGAAAGCGCATGCCGATGTTTTCAACATCCTGCTGCAGATCCTGGATGATGGCCGCCTGACGGATAGTCATGGCCGCCTGGTCAGCTTCGAGAACACGATTGTCATCATGACCTCCAATGCCGGCACGACCCTCAAGGCCAATGCCTTTGGTTTCGGCGCGGAAGGGCATGTCGCTTTGGAAAGCCGCGTCCAGTCCGTACTCAAAGAAATGTTCCGTCCGGAGTTTCTCAACCGCGTCGACGAGATTATTGTCTTCCACGAGCTGTCACGTGAAGAGATCCGGCGCATTGTGGACCTGATGCTGCAGGAAGTCATCAGCCAGATGAAGGAAAAAGGCCTGGATTTCGTGGTGACAGACGCTGTCAAGGATCTGTTGGCAGAAAAAGGCTATGATCCCAAATACGGTGCCCGACCGTTGCGCAAGACCATACAGCGTCTGCTGGAAGACCCGCTGTCCGATTTAATCCTGGCAGGAAAACTGCAGGGCAAGATCGCGGTTTCCGCCGATATCAAGGACAACGAGATCGCTTTCGACAGCCTCTGACCTGTGTCAGAAACGTGAAGGGTTACACTGGCTGACACCGACACCAGCCCAGAAGCACACTGCTGATCTGCCAGGGAAGAAGGAAGGACTATGCCCGATACCGTAAGCACAACCAGCCTGCTGGCAATGTTTTCGACCCTGGTTTTGTCTATCCTCTTTCCTGTTGTTCTCTGGCTGGCTGTGCGACGACAGGACAAAAAAGCCACGCTTGCAGTGATCGCCGGCGCGATCGGCTTCATCATCCCCCAGATGGTTGTGCGACTGCCTTTGCTGCAGCTTCTGGGCCGCCAGCCTGACTGGGTTTTCTTCCTGAGTACCCGACGCGTTTTCGCACTTGTCTTTTATCCCCTGACAGCTGCGCTCGTCGAGACCGCCGGCCGGCTGGCCGTGCTGGGTGTTGTCCTGAAAAAACGGCGCTCTTTCTACGCGGCTCTGGGCGCCGGCATCGGTCATGGCGGCGCTGAATCGATTGGTCTCATTGGCCTGACCTACATCAACAACATCATTTTAAGCGTGCTGATCAATCGGGGTACCCTGCCGAACCTGGCCGGTTTGGAAGAAGCCTTGACCGCCCTGCGTGAAACAGCACCGCTTCTATTCCTGATGGCCGGTGTTGAGCGTGTCCTTGTCTTGCCGCTGCAGATCGCGCTGACGGTTCTGCTGGCCGCTTTCTGGCAGCGCGGCCGGCTTTTTGCCGGGATACTCTGCTGTGCAGGGCTGCATTTCGCGGTCGATCTTGTAGCCGTCTTCATGTCCTCGCAGCAGATGTCCTTGTGGCTGATTGAAGGGTTCCTGCTACTGGTCGCTCTCCTTTCCATATGGCTGATTTTCCGGCAGAGAAAATGGTTTGGCGAAATGGCGATACCCGATGATGAGGCAGAGCAGGCGGTGCGTGAAGGCTATTGAAAAGCTGACTTGACCGGGCAGCCGATCCTGCAAAAAGAGATTGGGCATGCCTGTCGAATTTATAAGAGCCTGTATCAAAACACAGGCAAACGAGGAGGAGAAAATGATACTGGTTACAACAGAACACATCACCGGGAAGACACTGGAGCAGCTGGGCATGGTAAAAGGCTGCGTGGTTCAGTCCAAGCATCTGGGCAAAGATATCGCCGCCGGGCTGAAAACGCTGGTCGGCGGCGAACTGAAAGGTTATACGGAGATGATGAATGAAGCCAGAGCCCTGGCCACGAAACGCATGACTGAAGAAGCAATAAAACTGTCAGCTGACGCTGTGGTCTGTGTCCGATATGCCTCATCTGCCATCACCCAGGGCGCCGCGGAAGTTGTCGCCTATGGTACTGCGGTCAAATTCCTCTGAAACCCTGGTCGGACTTCGCTGGCCTCAGCTACGGTAGCTGCCGTTGATTTTAACGTAATCGTAGGAAAAATCACAGGTCCAGATGTGATCTGAAGCGAAACCTTCGCCCAGCAGGACACGAATCTGGATTTCCTTTTCCTGCAGCACTTTTTTCGCCTCGTCTTCATCGAAAGGCAAAGCCATGCCGCTGGCACAGACCATAACCGGCCCTATATAAATATCGCAATGGGCAGGGTCAAAAACAGCGCCTGAATAGCCTGCCGCTGTCAGGATACGCCCCCAGTTGGCATCTTCACCAAACAAGGCGGTCTTAACCAGGGGAGAGCGGGCGATGGCGCTGACAATCTTGTAAGCGTCGGCAGCGTCACGTGCCCCTTCAACCGTGACTTCCACCAGCTTCGTCGCGCCTTCACCATCAGCAGCGACCATGCGGGCCAGCTGGCCGCTGACGTAGGTCATGGCTGCCAGCAGGCGGTGTTCATCGTCAGAATCAATTGCCGGGACAGCCGCTTTGGCCTGACCGCTGGCCAGGGCGATAACCATGTCGCAGACACTGGTGTCGCCATCCACGGATATGCGATTGAAGGTCAGGCCGACAGCTTGACGCAGCAGTACTTCCAGCCTGCCTGGCTTGACCGCACAATCCATGGTCAGCACCCCGATCATGGTTGCCATGTCCGGATGGATCATGCCCGATCCTTTGGCCATGCCGGCGACCGTAACGGTCTGCCCGCCCAGTTCCAGCTGCACAGCGCAGGCTTTGGGGAAGGTGTCGGTCGTCAGGATGGCCTGCCCGGCTTTGTGACCGGCCTCTGGCGTGTTCTCCAGGCGATCGCAGGCCAGGTTGATGCCCCGGCTTAACGTCGTCATATCAAGGCGGTGGCCGATCACGCCGGTTGATCCGGTCAGCACCTGTTCAACTTGACAGTCCAGCAGGTTGGCGATCTGAGAAGCCATCGAACGGGCATCGTCCATGCCGATACGGCCAACACAGGCATTGGCGTTGCCACTGTTGATTACCAGGGCACGTGCCGTTCCTCCGGCAATATGCTGGCGGGTCAGCTGCAGTGAATGGCCCTGCACGACATTGCGGGTAAAAACACCAGCCGCTTGTGCCAGGCTGTCACTGACAACCAGAGCCAGATCCGGTTTGCGGGATTTTTTCAGGCCGCAGGCAATGCCAGCCGCACGAAAGCCGGCAGGGGATGTGATGCTGCCGTCCGGTAAAAGGCGGAGAAAATCAGGCTTATCCTTATAACTTGCTACATACATGGGTGAGCATCCTCCTGAGTGTCTGAACTAGAAGCCAGCCTGACAACCGTACAATACAGCCACTGCGGGACAGGTCAGACTGAACTGACCTTACGTTATCATCAAAACGGCTGCCATGCAAGATACAGACCGGTGCAGGTTGTCGCGATCCTGTAAAAAACGGTATAATAAATGAGATCAATCCATCCAATCAGCGACCTGCTTTTTCCTGTTGGGCGTTTTTTATGAGGCAAGACACCCATCCATAGACAAGATAGCAGACAGACCGGATTAACCTAATTCGATCGGGTCCAGTAATCAGGCGGAGGTGTAACATGTGGCAGCGCAGTGAACTGAAAAACGAAGCAAAACGGAACCTGACAGGTAAATACTGGCAGGCTTTTGCCGTATCACTGGTTGTTGGTTTGCTCAGTGGAGGTTCAGGCCTGATCAGCTATAATTTCAGCCTGAGCGACCTGCGCCTGAGCAGCCAGCGTTTTTCCTTTGATCTAGACCATGTTTTCGACCGGATTGAGCAGTTTTTTGCAGGTAGCAGCCCGTTTCCTTTTGATCCGCATTTTTTTCAGAACCTGCCCTGGCGCGGTTTCGGCCTGATCGTCATACTGGCTGCACTTCTGGCCGGATCAATCGGCATCTTGTACGGGATTTTCGTCAGCCCGGTCATCCAGGTCGGCGGCAATCGCTGGTTTTCCCGCAACCGGGAAGCACCAGCCACCCCCACGATCGGAATCATCTTCAGCCTGTTCAAGACCGGACGTTACCTGAAAACCGTCGGCAGCATGCTCTGGATGAATTTTTTCCTCTTTCTCTGGAGCCTTATGGCCGCGATTCCCTTTACGACCGGAATCACTTTGGTCATGATAAGCTATGTCATCCCGGTCACCAATGAGCAGGGACAGATCTGGCCGGATTTGTTCAACTGGCTTCCAGGCGATCCGGAGGTGGCGATCGCCGCTTTTTTCGCCCTGTTGCTGGCCGGTTCATTGCTTTTAGCGCTGCCGGTGATCATCAAAGGCTACAGCTACCGCATGACCCCCTGGATTTTGGCCGACAACCCCGGTATCGGTTATAAGCGCGCACTCAAGCTGTCAATACAGCTGACACGCGGCCAAAAGTGGGACATCTTCGTACTCGACCTTTCATTCCTTGGCTGGTTTATCCTGGGAGGCCTGCTCTGCGGGATCGGTTTGCTTTTTGTCACGCCTTATTTCATGGCGGTACAGGCTGAACTGTATGCGCGGCTGCGCCGGCTTGGTGTGGAACAAGGCCACTGCTCTATGGAAGAACTCGGTTTTTACCCGGTCAACACAAGGCCGGGCAGCGATACGACCGCGCCATCCCCAACCTCTGGTGTCATGTTATGAACCAGCCAGACAGAAACCTGTCCTATGATGTCATTGTCATCGGAGGCGGACCGGCAGGTATTTTCGCTTCTTATGAACTGGTCAGCCAGCGGCCCGCTCTGCGTGTCGCGCTGATTGAGCAGGGCAATACGATCGAACAGCGTGCCTGTCCGATCATTGAAGGGAAAAGCAAGCATTGCGTCAATTGTCCGACCTGTGCCATTATGCGCGGCTTTGGCGGCGCAGGGGCTTTTTCCGACGGCAAATTCAACTTTACAACCCAGTTTGGCGGCTGGTTGAGTGATTATTTGCCGGACAGCAGCGTTATGGCCAACATCGAATATGTCGACCAGGTCAACCAGCGTTTTGGCGCCACCGACCGTTTTTATACCACCGATACTGCTGAAGCAGACCTGATCCGCCAGAAAGCCATCGGCTATGACTTGCACCTTCTGGATGCCCGCTGCAAGCACCTGGGTACGGAACGCAACCGGGCAATCATCAAAGCGCAGGCCGGCTTTCTGCGTGACCGGCTGGATCTGATGTGCCAAACGGAGGTTCAGCAAATTGAGCCGTTGACAACCGGAACGGATCATGAACCGGCTGGCTACCGGGTCACGACCAGCCGCGGGGAGATGGATTGCCGCTTCCTGATCGCCGCGCCAGGCCGATCCGGCGCTGAATGGTTCAGCGAGCAGTGTCGCCGCCTCAAGCTGGAACAGATCAACAACCAGGTGGATATTGGTGTGCGGGTCGAGCTGCCGGCCCTTGTATTCCGCGAGATCACCGACGCGGTCTATGAGGCCAAGCTGCTTTACCGGACAAAGCGCTACAAGGACAGCGTGCGCACCTTCTGCATGAATCCCTACGGCTATGTGGTGACAGAAAACACAGACGGCATCCTGACCGTCAACGGCCACAGCTATACCGACCCGGCCATGCGCAGCGACAACACCAATTTCGCCCTGCTGGTCAGCAACACCTTCACATCGCCATTCCGTGAACCTTACCAGTATGGCAAACGGATCGCTTCGCTTTCCAATATGCTGGGCGGCGGCGTACTGATCCAGCGCTTTGGCGATCTGATCAACGGGCAGCGCAGCAATGAGCACCGGCTCAGCCAGAGTTTTGTCCGGCCGACACTGGACGCAACGCCGGGCGACCTTAGCCTTGTCCTGCCCAAGCGGCACCTGGACAACATCATTGAGATGATCATGACACTGGATACACTCGCGCCGGGAACCGCCAATCATGACACGCTGCTCTACGGCGTTGAGGTTAAGTTTTACAGTGCACGGTTGCAGCTGAGTGCGGAACTGGAAACACAACTGCCTGGCTTTTTCGCTGTCGGCGACGGTGCCGGCATCACTCGCGGCCTGGCCCAGGCCGGCGCCAGCGGTGTTATCGCTGCGCGCAGTATCCTCAACCGCCTGGCCTGAGCCGCACGGCTGCCTGCCTGGTCTGCATCTTCTGCGAAAACAGAAGGGAAGGCACCCGGAAAAATACGCCAGATGATCACCCTGGCTATGACTGATTTGAAGCCGCGGAAACGCTTGACAGCGCTTTTATCCATTGGTATGATTGTTCTTGCGCTTGCGCCTTTAGCTCAGTTGGTAGAGCAACTGACTCTTAATCAGTGGGTCCCGGGTTCGAGTCCCTGAAGGCGCACCACATATAAAACCTCGAGAATCCTTATATCTCGGGGTTTTTAATTTTCATATTGTTTCATATAATTATAATTTTATCTATGCGTCAGTAGGATGCGCTGCCGTCGCGTTCAGAAGCAGGCGTGGCCGTGAGGAGCGTTCTCCCAGACGGCGGAAGCTTAAAGGAAGGTGGCGATCACGTGAATAATATTGTATAATAGCAACCATATTTAATAAATTTATTGAGAATAGGTCTACGGTTGACGATGAATTTCAACAGTCGTGGGATCTGGGATTAAAATAGACAAGGTCGACAGGCATGCGGGATTCAGGCAGTCACTGGCCGTCCTGCCGCATTTCACGAAAGAAGATAAATATGGCAAAGCGTTCGTATAGACTGTCCTTGGATGATAATATCTGGTTTCTGCAGGATATTGCACAGCACGCGGATATCTACCGCTCTCTGTTCGACAATCCGTATCTGGGCATGTACCGGGCCATTCACGAGCAATTCGGCACGAAGGTCCATGTGAACATCTATGAGGAATGCCCGGAATTCGGCGGGTTTCATTTAAGTCAGATGCCCGACCGGTTCAAGAAGGAATGGCAGGCCAATGCCGACTGGTTGCGCCTTTCCTTTCACGCCAAGGCAAATTTGCCGCCCAGGCCCTACCTGACCGCGGAATATGACCAGGTTAAGTCTGACTGCCAGCGCGTGATGCAGGAGATCAGGCGATTTGCAGGTGATGCGGCTCTGGCGAAGGTGACGACCCTGCACTTTGCTGAAGCGACCAAGGAAGGCGTTCGCGCTTTGCGTGACTGCGGCTTCAAGGCCTTGCTGGGCACTTTTATGCTAAACAAGGATGGCCAGCACAAAGGCGCCTATTACTTGAATCGCGCGCAAGTTGACCAGATCCATCGCGACAGTTTCTACACCGACCCTGAGACGCAAATGATCTTTTTTGCCTACGACATCGTGCTCAACATGTTCAAGCCGATGGAAATCGGTCCCGAACTGGACCGGATGGCCGCATTATACCCCAATCGTGATTTTATTGACATCCTCATCCACGAGCAGTATTTTTACCCGCATTACGTGGCTTATCTTCCTGATTATCGGCAGCGCGTGCTGGCCGGCATCCAATGGTGCGTGTCGCGCGGCTTTGAGCCCGCTTTCGCTGGCGACCTGCTTGGTCTGTAAATAAAGCCTGTTTTTGACCGGTCAATACAGACGGGCGTACAAACGCCTGGCCTTCTTACGGGCACATTGATTTTAGCAAATTCTTATCATTTTTGATCATTTAACACAACTTTCCCACAGACTTTCGGCGCTTACTCCTGCTGCGCAGGCTGTTTTACTGCGCAGCAAGCTCCTCAGCCTGTCAAACAGCAGNNTATCTGGAGCATGTTATCTAGAGCCGGCTGATGATATCGAGGGCAGTGCGTTCATAGATCTGCTGCCACTCAGGTGCCAGCATACATTCCGTTACCTCGTACCCCCCCTTGTCGTAATAGGCAGCAGGTGCTCCATAATGCACATACCCGTTTGAGGGGGATATCACATAAGTATGCGGATACTGCGATGCAGTCTTGATGTTTTGTCCCACTTCCACAAGCATCTCCGCCGGGGAGGAGATCATGACAAAATCCCCTATGCGTATGCCGACCACCTCACAGGCTACCATCTGCTCGCCAGATTCGAGATTCATTTTTTGATGATACGCGAGTGTTTTCAGATCACTCTGGATCCGGCAGAGTTTTTCCATTATAGAGAGGTTCTGCAGATAAGTCTGTATGCGGGCCTTGTTTTGGGTGTCCAGATCGGGCAGCCGGTCGTCCTGAGCCTGCATGTATCGGTAGGCATAGTCGGCTGGGTGGTCCGGGTCCATCATGTGCCTGATATAAAGAGGGAGAAAGGCTTTGAAACTCAGGCTCATGGCCCCCAGAGATTCCAGCAGCTTTTCCTGCTTGCGCTTTAGTGCGTCTATGCGCAAAGGGATGTCTGTCCTTCGCGGGAATGCTATCCTCTCCGTGATAACGTTGATCGATGCGTTCTGGGTTTGTATTGTGCGCGCCGCTTTTAAGGTGCTCAGTCCAAGCGCCCTGCCAACCGGTTCGCTGTCCATTGGCTGCGTGACGTCCTTGTACAGGATTTCAGTCACATCGCCCAGCGTACCCTGCAGGAAGATCGCCGGGGCTCCCGAGATATCCTCAATTGTTTTTGAGGCAAATCCCGGGTAATTAGCCGTGACTGCCTTACCGGGCACACCCAATAAAGGGTGGCACGAATAGGTGTACAGGATGGCATAGGGTTTTTCGTCTTCAGTGTCGAAGCGAAGGATGCCAATGTAGGGATCAATAGGCCCCAGACTTTCCATCTCGGCGTCTGGCGGACAGGGATGGGCTTGACGTATGGTCTGGTGTGAACCGTCTTTCAGCCGCAGTGTACGGTTGATGATGGCGCTGTGGTCATCTATGGCGCCCGCCCCCGCTGTAACCCTGCGCAGAGCATTACAAGCCTCCTTCACCGCCTCCAGCGTTTTTTCGAGAACCAAGTCTTGTTCGCAGAGCATCGGGCCTTCGGTGTGCGTGTGGGTTGCGTTCACCAAAATGGCATCGGGGGGAATGAGCCGTTCGTCCGTGATCCGGGCGCGAAGCCTGTCCATAAAGTCATCTCCGAGATCAAAAGGCCCGCCGATACCCACGGTATCCATCGCGATGATCGCAAGTCTTTTTACACCGTCGTCCAGTACAAGTGCTTTAGCGTATAGGGGATCATTGGCGGACTTTTTGTCGCGCGTGGTAATCTCCCTTTTGGCCACTCCGGCCAAAAGTGTTGCTTTCTGGCTCATCATGATCTATCCCTCCAAGTATCATCAACTGTATTTTCACAGGCACTGATGTTATCTCTAGGATTCAATATTATCTCATTTTCCCGTTTCTCCCTTTAACCTGTCTTTTACAGTTTAACCACAAAAGCCCAATAAGCAAATGCATTCATAAAACTTGTAAACAGCCATTCAAATGCTTCCCGGTTTTTTCTGTCGTGTTTGTTTTAACCATTGTGCAGGGTGGTATAGTGCCGTGCAATAAATTCAGGGACTGGAGGCGATTATCTTAAATCATGACCGGTTGCTTAGAGCCATTCTGCAATTGTATCAATCTGAACTTGGTGATATGATTTTATCAGCGCGTACCTGTTGGTTATCAAAGAAAGCGATAGAACCGCCGGGTTTATGCCACGTCAATGCATAAGGGCTTCGCTGACCTCGATTCGGTGTGTTCGGACGCTGTCAGGAGGAAACCATGGACTTTGCGAAAAACCTGCCAAGCGGCATGCCTTCCATCAAAGCTACCGGAAAAACCGATCCCCCAGCCTGGGCGCTGCTTGAACGGCAGCTCATTGCTGTCATGAATGAAGCTGCCGGCGAATTCGTGCGCCGCTACACGCGGCCAGACGGCACACTTGTCTGGCGGGACGACTGGCCGGGTATGGACGGTTCGGACGATGCCTATGAGAGTTTCGGCAATTTTCCGCTCTTTTATGTATTAGGCGGCGCTGACAACATCCTGCAAACGGCCGACCGGGCGTGGGATGCTGTGACATGGCAATGGACCCAGTATGGTACGGTCGATCGTGAATTTGACAGATACTACGACTGGATGCACCACGGCGAGGGTTACCTGAGCTTCTATTACAACGGCCTGGCTTGCCCCTATCGCCTCAAGGATGTGCAGCGGGCACGGCGCTTCGCGGCTATGTATACGGGCGACGACCCCCTGGCACCTAATTTTGACCGGGAGCGTCTGTTGATCCGCTCGCCGATCACCGGCAGCGACGGGCCACGCTTTGTCCAGACCCGGGAGGACTGGGTCACGCACCGGCCGGTGCTGGACCATTACCTGCCGCCCTTCGAGGATATTCCCGGCGTACCGGACGGTCCGGTGTGCCCATGGTCCGATGACGCCGTCTATGACCAGATCATCGATCTGATCAACAAGCGCATGGCCAGGGGTGACGTACCGCTCAACCTTAATTGTACAAGCCTGTTGACGCACGCCTTCATGCAGACTGGCGACGATCGTTTCCGTCGCTGGGTGGTGGACTATATCGACGCCTGGAACAGGCGGATTCACGACAATGGCGGCATCATCCCTGACAACGTGGGCTTGTCCGGCCGTATTGGAGAGTATATGGATGGCAAGTGGTGGGGCGGCTATTACGGCTGGCGTTGGCCGCACGGTGCCGTCACGGTGATTGAACCGCTGGTCAATGCCGGCTGCAATGCCGTGCTGCTCACAGGTGATACCCGCTATCTTGACATCGCCCGCTCCCAGATCGATAAGTTGTGGTCCCTGGGCAGGGAGGAGGACGGTGTTTGGCTGGTGCCTTACCGGCATTATGATGCCGGCTGGTGCGATTACCGGCCGATGAACATTCAGTGGCCGCTCAACTGCTATTTATGCTCTTTCGCGGACGAGGACTGGCAGCGTGTGGAACGTGTCATGCAGGCCGGGCCTCCGAAAAAGCAGGTCAATGGCCACATTGCCAAAGGAAACCGCAGCGACAACAACCAGCAGTGGGTTCACTTTATCCGTGGGGATAACCCCGGTTATCCCGATGCCATCCTCCGTTCTGACTATGACGCCGTAGCGGCGAGGATGGCAGCGATCCGCAATGATCAGGGTCCCGCAGCGGATTGGGATATCCATCACTGGCAAGATAAGAATCCGGTTATGTGCAATGCCCTGGCGCAACTCACGATGGCTTCGCCGCTGCACATCTACCATGGCGGTCTGATGAACGCCACCTTGCGTTGCTTCGACGCAGACGCCCGCCGCCCGGGCCTGCCGCCCGATGTGGCGATGCTGGCAGGCAGGCAGAATCGGGACCGGGTAGACCTGGAAATCGTCAACTTGAATACATGTCAGCCGCGCAGCCTGATCCTGGAAGCCGGCTCCTTCGGCCAGCATGCCTTCAGCAGCCTGTGTGATTTGACGGATAAGACTGAGTTTGCCGTGGACAGCCAGTGGCTGAGGGTGAATTTACCGCCGTCGGCTCACATTCTTCTGCAGGCCGGCCTGCGGCGCTATGTCCATACCCCGTCTTATGACACCCCCTGGCGGAACACCACCGATATTCCTGCCGAAATCAAGGGGCGTGAACCGTCGTAAAACTTGAGCCGGTTCACTTCTCAGCTGGTTGACTGGCTGTTTTTCAGCTTCCTTTTGTAATGGCGCAGCACCCGGAAGGCGATAAACACCAGAACGACGATCAGGATAACAGCCAGAACCGGTACGGCGATAGCGATAATCGATGACAATACGGACAAGACTGATTCGGCACCGGAAACAACCGGATTGGCTATACCGCCGCTTGCCACCGTTGATACACCATGCGCACCGTTGCTGATCAGGCTGGTAACGGCAGCGATGCCGCCGCCGGCGATGATGGCCAGTGCCCAGCGAAGCAGCGGGTGGATGTCCGTTATCACAGACGCAGCCACGAGAACACCTGCGATCACGCTGGCGGGGACGCTGATGCTGTCCAGCAGGTTGTCGACATAGGGGATGAAGTAAGCGGCTATTTCGATGACGGTCGCAATACCGAAAATGATCACCGCCGGCAAGCTGGTGATCCAGGTGAAACCAGGTGCCAGCTGCAGGTAGCCGCTGAGGCCGGCAATGCCCATGACGAGCAGCGGGACAAACACCCTGAAGCCGCAGGTGGCGGCCAGACCGACACCAACCAGGATCTGCAGAACGATCTCCATGGAACCCTCCCTGCTTGTTTATCATCAGTTTATCATGATCAGATTATAGCACACGGAGCCAGTCATAGGCTTTGCCATCGTCTGTGCCGCGCCTGGTGGTGGAATCACTGATCCAAAAAGATGCAACCGCAGCGAAAGGACAGGAAAGATGAGATGCTGTGGCGAAGAAGGCGTATAATAGAGGACAGAGGTCACTGAAAAGAGCAGAATCAGCGACGGGGGGCGTGAAGGCTATAGACAGGCGAAGCGGCGGCGGGTCTAGGAAAAAAAGCGTGAGCGGTCCGGCATCGGGCGGCGGCATTTTCCGGCGCGGGTCCGGACTGAACACAGGAGGCAGGCCGGTTGGTGATTCTTCCGGTTACCAGGGACGCCGGACATCCGGCACGCAATATAGCAGCGGGCTGCCGGGCGGCACACGCGGAACCGGTAATACGGGATACCGCACCCCGCGCGGCTGCAGTCTGCCGTCAGGTAAAATGCTGCTGTTCATTATCGCTGTGGTTGCGCTGTTTTTTATCCTGCGCAACTGCACCGGCCTCTTTGGTGAACCAGCAGAGACTACCGGGTGGACGACTGCTTCAGCATATTCGCCAACGTCAACAGGCCAGACAGGGCAGACGGTTGACCCGGCAGAAGGCATCACGGAGCCGCGCAGCGCCCGTACAACGATTCTGGGCGGCAACCGCGACATCTTCACCATCATGGTTTATATGTGCGGCTCCGACCTGGAAACAGAGTCCGGGATGGCGACAGCCGATATCAATGAAATGCTCTATGCCAATATCAGCGACAATGTCAATATTATCATCGAGACCGGCGGGGCCAGACACTGGAACAACAGCGTGATCAGCAACAAGACAAACCAGCGCTTCCAGGTGACAGCCAAAGGGCTGATGGCCCTCGACCGCGATGTCGGCAAAAAACCGATGACCGACCCTGGCACATTAAGCGATTTCATTGCCTGGGGCGCAGAAGAATTCCCGGCCAACCGTTACGGCCTCATTTTCTGGGACCATGGCAGCGGTTCGCTGGGCGGTTTCGGCTATGATGAGCTATTTCCCGCCCGGGGTTCGATGTCGGTCAGCGGGATTTATGGCGCGCTGGACCGGGCTGGTGTCGTTTTTGATTTCGTCGGTTTCGACGCCTGCCTGATGGCGACGCTGGAGACCGCTTACATGCTCAACCCCTTTGCGGACTATATGATCGCATCAGAAGAAACAGAGCCGGCCATCGGCTGGTATTATACAGACTGGATCAGTAAGCTTTCCGCCAATACCTCCATGGCGACCGCGTCAATCGGTAAGCTGATTGTTGACGACTATATCGCCAGGTGCCGGTCCAATGTTCCCAGCCAGACCGCCACGCTGTCAGTGCTTGACCTGGTCGCCCTCAACAACACCGGAGATGCGGCTTTCCGGTCGTTCGCCAGAGCTGCCGATGTCCAGCTTGATGCTGATTACAGGCTGATTGCCAATGCCCGCGGTGATTCAAGGGAGTTCGGCCGCTCGAATTTCGATCAGGTCGACTTGATCGATCTGGCTGAAAACATTGATTCGGACGAAGCGCAAAGGTTTGTCAGTGCTCTCAACCAGTGCGTCAGCTACAACCGGACATCAGCCAATATCAGCAAAGCCAACGGGCTGGCCATCTACTTTCCATATGATGAACTCAAGAACTTTACATCGATGCTGGATGTTTATCAAAAAATCGGCATGAGCGAGGAATACACGGCACTGGTCAGGAAGTTCGCCAACCTGGTGGTCGGCGGGCAAATCACGACCAGCGGCAGCAGCAGTGCGTTCGGTTCCCTGGCGGGTGAGGGGTTGACCGACAGCCTGTGGTCAACAGCCTGGAACATGTTTTTTGCCAATGCTGATTTCAGCGAATTCACCGGCGGTGCCAGCGATTGGATTGACAGCGGCTTGATCCAGCGCAACAGTGCTTACTACGAAAATCATTATCTGAACGCGGGCGATCTGCAGCTGACCGATAAAAATGGAACGGTAGTGCTGCAGCTGACCGATGCACAATGGGACTTGATACAAAAGGTTGAGCTCAATGTCTTCTTTGATGACGGCGAGGGCTATATCGATCTCGGCCTGGATAATGTCTATGAATTCGACAGCGATGGCGATCTGATCATCGGCTTTGACGGAACGTGGCTGGCGCTTGACGGCCATGTGGTTGCTTATTACGTCGACAGCTATGAAGACGACGGCACGGCCTGGTCCATCAGCGGGCGTATTCCGGCGCTGCTCAACGGCGATCGTGTCGACATCATCATCAAGTTTGATCGTGACTTTCCTGACGGTGTCGTTTGCGGTGCCAGAGCCATATATGAAGAAACAAACGGCATCATGCCGGTGCCCAAAGGCCTGATTCAGATCCAGGCAGGCGATACGCTTGATTTCCTCTGTGATTTCTACAGCTATGATGAAGATTACCTGGACAGCTACTTGCTCGGTGAACCGCTGATCGCTCATGGCGAGCTGACGGTCAGCAACGTCCTGATCGGCAGCAATCGCTGTCTCGTTACGTACCGGTTGACTGATCTTTACAACAACACATACTGGACGCCCGCTGTCGTGTGGGAATGAAACGGAACAAAACCCCACAGCCCCAGAATGGTTGCAGGGTTTTGTTTTGCGTTATGTGTTACGATTTCCTCGATCTTGATGACGAACATCAAGCGCTCAGGTGTTTGTCTTACGCTTGTGCAAACGTAAGGCCAGGAGCAGGATCAAGGCCAAGGCAATGCCGGCCAGGGCCAGAATAAAGAGAGGATCCCGCTGTTGTTCTCCTGTTCGGGTGATCGTTTCATCAGCTGTTGGCCCTGAAGATGGTGTGACCGCTGGCGCTGATGTCAATGATTCTTCCGGAGCCTGAGTCGGTGTAATATCCGGTTCATTCACAGGCGTTGACGTCGGAACGGTGGTCGGTGAGGGGTCCGGCCAGCTGGTCGGTGATGACGTAGGTGCAACGGTAGGAACGTCAGCCGGCATAGCTGTTGGTGTTGCTGTCGGTATAGCCGTTGGCGTTGCTGCCGGTGTACCAGTCGGAGTAATCGGCGTGTCCTGGCTGATTGTCAAGCCAAATTCATAGTAGGGTGACATTCTGGGCGATGCATAGGGCGTATCTTGCTGCAACCAGAGTCGAACCATGTAGCCGGAACCATCTCCCAGCGCACTTGTATTCAGGGTGAGCTGTGTTAGTCCATCTGCTGCGAAAGATTTGAATTCGAGAATCTTGCCAGTCGCCTGTTCATAGATCATTGCTTTAACGGCAGTTGTACTGCTGCCAAGTGACGGGGTCAGCGGATCAATCACCAGCCAGTCGCCGGCTGTCTGATCTGTCGTCGGAACACCTTGAAGGTTGAGTGCCTGAGGATCCAGCAACCCGACAACATAGGTCATGCCTTGCGCTGCTTCCGGGTAAATTGAGTTGTCTGCCTCGATTGCCCAGGGTTTGCCTGTAGTATCCGGAATGACGGGGAAAATGGCGGCTACATCCGCCATATCCAGTACGATAACCGGACGGGCTGCGTAATAAGAGGTTACAAAAACCCTGAGCAAAGCCCCCGCACTGGAAATGACATACCCTTCATAGGGGCTCAGATCCGGATCACGGACCCAGAAAGTCGCGCCATACTGTGAATTGATGCCTGTGAAGCTGTTGCGCCAGCCATAAATCTGGTTTTCCCTGGGAATGAAAGCCAGGTCCCCGTTGATCTCATCCTGGATTTCGTTGGTCAAGATTACACCTGTTGAAAGATCGAAAGCCCGTATCCTGGCCAGGGCTTGCAGTTCAGCACTGCTCATTATCTGGGACATAACCGTGTTCAGATGATCGCGGATGTCTGCTCCCATGTAGTTATTGCTGTGCAACAGCGGGCCTGGTCCATCCGGATCGGCATCGAAGCGGACAGGATCACCAGTGGCCTGCATGGCCAGAAGCGTGAGAAAATCACTGCTGCCATCACCGTTAACCATGTGCCAGTAAAGCGGTACATCGGATAGGTTACCGAAAAAGAGGGTGTCATCGCGTTCCAGGCTCGCTTTGTCGAGCTCATGGATTGTTCCGTCCAGTGTTACAGTTGGACTGGCAGTAGCATCCATGGAAAAGAGCAGATCATCCTCGCTGAATGCAGTGCCATGAGCGGTTATAGCATAAGCCCGAGCATAATAGACTGTGTCTGGCGCAAGTCCGGACAGCTGGATCGGATGGCTTCCCGGCAGGCCAGGCTCTGTTCCTTCATGGTACTGGCCGGCCAGCTGCGGATCTGGTGTGGTATCCAGGACGAGGCCGTACGCTGTTACAGGCGTGCCCCCGTTTGACAGGATGTCAACGGTGAAACCAGCCGTATCACTTTGCCCGGTTACTTCCGGACCATACAGTGTGACAGCTGCCAGCGGTGGAGGCAACGTATCGAACGTGACATCAGCGCTGTAAAAGTCCATATCATCCATAATGGTGCAGACTGCCCTGGCGTAGTAATGCGTACCTGGATCCAGTCCCGTCACGGTTATGCTGTAAGTACCGTTACCGTCTACATCGATGATCCCTACTTTATTAGCCGTGTCATGCGGCAAGGGGTTGGGAGAGGAACCAACAGCAACACGGATCCAGCCGACCTTGTTTTCATTGATGCCATCCTGGGTCAGCTCAACCGTAAAGGTTGCGGCTGTGGCAGCTGCTTCAATATGAGTGATGGAGGAAACAGGATCCGGTGCCACGGGCGTTGCAAAAGTCTGGACCGGTGTGGCGCCCCAGCCATCTGCATTCAGGGCATAGACCCGGTAAGCATAGCTAGTTCCGTTGTGGAGATCGTTTAAGTCCACCTGTTTTTCCTGAGGGCTGCTGATGCTTTCGCTAAAATCAAACAGGCGTACACCGGATCCGTCGAGTGTCGGCTCAAGGTAGCTCGCTGTCAAGGCGACAACATATCGGCTGATGGTTCCGCCATTGGGATCGAGCGAGAAGTGAACATTGGCGCTGTAGCAGTCGATACCGGTGACTGGAATGGCCGAATGCGTCACAAGCGGAGGACCGGACAGACGGGTTGTCACAGTCAGAACATCGCTGTAGGAGGTTACGAAACCGCCCAGAATTGGATCTGGCTTACTTGTATAGGCACGCAGATAGTAGGTGGTGTTTGGTTGCAGTCCTCCGCGCGGGACATGTCCAGCACCGCGTTTAATTCTGACAACTTGTCGGCGCCAACCGGGCTGCCGGTCTGGCGGATCAGCATGTCAACGGACAGTCCGGCGACTGTCTCTTATACACATCT
>LSQX01336907.1_pt1 | contig 18075 bp, 10 predicted proteins | sample 654561 | NCBI WGS metagenome assembly LSQX01 (sample SAMN04489861, study PRJNA283612) | anaerobic digester metagenome | isolation source: 4 biogas reactors fed with cattle manure at either 37C or 55C with and... | place: Denmark: Kongens Lyngby | collected 2014
ACTGATATTATGTCGCCGGATAGCCCTCATTATGTTGGTCGTGATTATAACTTTAGCTTATTAACAGGGGAAGATGTAGATGCTACTTCGATTGGAATAATGGATTCGCGGGGCAATCGGTATTTCTCTGTTATTCAAAGCATCGATGAAGAAAAACAATATGTTATGACAAGCGAAGAATTATTTGATATTTATGAGGAAGAGTATGAGAAAGGTCTAGCGGCGACGAGAACGCCTGTAAACGGCAGTACGCTTGTTGTGCCGACAAAAATCGTTCCTTCGTCTAAGAAAGGTGTATATTCGACACAGTTAATTACTTATGTTTTCAAGGATGGAACTTGGCATCGTTTAGTTCCGGAAAAACCAATCACTCCGATTGAAATGAGTTATTGGACTCCGGATCGCGCGAAAGGTTCTCCAATAGGGAAAGTGAAAATCAAGAAAGATACCTTTACGATTGAACGGAATGGGCGTAAAGAAACATTTAAAAAATCGTCTCTTTATATTGGTCCAAGCATAAAAAAATATCAAGAGCTAATGGATGAGGCTATCGCAATTCATGGAACACCTGTTCCAAATCAGTCGTTTTTCCTGTATGAAGGTCGTTTGTTTATGTATGATAGTGGGAATTTTTATCAGATGCAAAAAAAAGACTAGGGTGATAGTATGATGCAAAATTATTATCAAGAAAATAGCGCTATTCAGTATGCGGGTTTAAAGCCGGAAGAAATATATGCGAAGATTCAATCAGATGCGGAAACAAAAATTCGCGCATATGTTGAAAAGTTTAAACAAGACCTTGAACAGTTAGAACTTATCGCAACCGGCAAGCAGAAAAAAACCTTTCTTGGATATGTTTCGATTCCTTTTTCGCTTACTTATTCGCTAGTGAAAGGATTCTTTTCCAGTGGATTGGATGCGCTTAATGGGATTGTTATTGCATTAGCAAATTTTGGGAATGATATTGCGTGGATTTTTAAAGACCCGGAAAACTGGGACAAGTATCTTACTTATGCTATAGCGAATCCTTTCATTACACTCACTGAGAGTATTGTAAACACACTCATTGGCGGGGCGGCTGAGGCTGGTCGTTTTTTTGGCGCCGATCCGGAATGGGCATATGGCGAACACGGCGTAATAACACTAAATGCTGATCTCTCGACCGTTCTGCGCGCTAAGGTATTGAAAAAAGGAATAAAAGGTTTAACCGACTCGTATCGCACGTTTTATGTTCGGGGGCCTCACGGCACGTACTTCCCGATTACGGTTTTCACGGGTGGTGAAGGTATGCCGCTGGAAGAAGCGCGTGCCATTGTCGACGAACACACTCTTAAAGAAACAGAGCAAGTTGTTCGCGGATCGACAAATGTTCGAAATTGGGTTGAAAAAAATGCTGTTGAACCTTTTATAGACCTCATATTAGGAAAAGCAAAAGAACGCGCTGATCTTGAATTTGGCAATACTAAACTTTATCAATTGGGTGTTGGCGCCGCGGAAAGTGCTGGACGTATTTTGGCGGCTTGGTTGTTGGGAAAGTTGGCTGCAATGGCGGGTTTATCGCCGAAAGTAGTATCGACGTCTTTTTTCGCCGCGTCTATTTTCGGGCAGTCTTTTCAAGAGGCTTATGAAAGAGGCGCTAGTATGCAAGACGCTTATACTTACGCCGTAGCAAACACCGCATTAGAAACTGCAGTCGAAAATATTGACGGTCTTATCCCATCGGGCGTTAAGACATCAAAGAGCTCCGGTTTGTTTACTAAACTTTTCGGTGAAAAATGGGGTACTTTTGCTAGGACCGTTCTTGCAGAAGCGGCGGAGGAAGCAATATCAGAATTTGTTGGAACTGGATATAGTAAATATTCTTCGGGTCAAGTAGAATATCATGAGAAATTTGGCGACGCCATGGCGGAGGTAGGATTTGCGGCGTTGAGCGGCGCATTGTCAAGCGGCTTTCTTGGCGGCGCTCGCATGATGTATCTCAACACGACAATGGAAGCGAAAATGAGTGATATAGCAAAAAAGTATAACAAAGCCGTTGAAAAATTTGGCGAAGAAAAAGCGATGAAATTAGTTGAAAAAGAACTGAATAACGTTCTCACTATTTTGAATGATCCGAAAGCGCGCGGCGTTAAGACAAACAAAAAAGGGCATCAATACATAGGAAAACTTACTACTCAAGAAAAGTTGGCGTTTTTGCGTGATAATGCTTTTCTCAATGCCGCAATTACAGAAGAAAACGGTAAGTTTGTTTTTCGTGAAAAATTCCAAAAAGGTTTAACGCCGGATATGTTTAAGAACCGCATTGGCGATAAAGTTGTAGAAAAAGGCGATTATGCGGTATCCCCCGAAGTGTACGGCGTTGATCTTTCTGACGAAGGAAGAGTTAATGTTAAGAAAGTAAGCGAACTCTCGGAAGCAGGAAAAGAAGTTTATGAAAAAATAGTCAAAAATGCTCGTTTCCCCTTAGCGATTGCTTACGATATATATAGAGGCGGCACTTTTTATGTGAAAAACAATGATATGGTTTACATAAATGAGAAGTGGCTTATTGAAGAAGCGAAAAAAAGTCCTTTTGGCACACCGTTGAAAACCGTTCGTGAATACGCGTTAAAACACGAGTTGGTTCATCGCATTCGAAACCGAAACCCAGAATTATTTGAAAAAATTGAAAAACAGATTTCACAGTTGGTAAAAATGAATATCAACCCTGAAACCGGCACGATTGTTTTTGAATATAAAAACGACGTTGTTCGCGATGCGGTTAAAAAAGCGGGTATCGAAAAACAGATTTCTCGGTCAGCAAAGTATTATTTATCACGGTATGCGAATAAAACACCGACTTTGAAAGAATTGGAATGGGTATATGATACGTTGCATGAAGAATTGTCTGCTTATTTCATCGAAAATATTGGAACAGGCGATAAATTCACTGATACTATTCTTAAAAGTTATACTGGTTGGGATAGATTGTCGGATAAATTACAGAAAAAAATATTTACGGATATGAAAAATGACATTATTCAAGACCGTAAATCTGCTAAAATATTAAAGCGTATAGAACGGAGTTTTATGCGCGCCGTGCGCGAAGATATTAAACGAAAGAAAACAATTCAGTTTTTTTTGGATCATGTGGCGGGAATTAAAGTAAAAGAATTGCCGGCATTTGTTACGAAGTTTTTCTCGAAAGAATTGCTCGAAGAATATCATCCTTTATTTATCGTAAACGAATTACTAGACCGTGAAAATTTTATTCCCGGTAATCCGGGGCAAATTCGCGTGGGCGCGGATGGTCCTTATATTGAGGGTTATGAACCGCCTAAATATAAAATCGGCGGTAAGATTTATACGGTGGATCAAATTTTTAACGAAGATTCCGGACCGTATCAGTTGTTAGAATATATTCAAGACCGTCCAAAAGCGCGTTTGGCAGAACCCGACGAAGATCTTATTCGAAAAAGTTTTAAATTCGATGCAAGTAAAACTTCGGATTATATTCGAGCATTAATAGAGTTAAGCGAAGAATATGATTATTTTTTACAAGAATGGTCTGACGCTTTACCACGAGTGGATACAAAAGATCCAAACGAGAAATTGATGCTTGAAAAATATGAACAACATCGCGAAGAATTAGGCAATTTAATTGACAAAGCGGAGGATTTAGTTAGTAAATTACGGCGACATGAAACATTAACAGAAGAAGAAATAGATTTTTTAGGCGATGTTTATGCTCGAAAAATTTATGAAGAAGAATTGGAAAAATATCAAGCATCGAAAAGAATTTATTTGCCAACGGATGAAGCTAGCGCTGTTGCCGCTTGGTGTTTGCGTGTCAAAGAATTTATTCGTAATCACACCGGCTTAAATGTTCGCACTTTGTTTCCGGAGGGCGAAATCGTAACCACGTTTAAAATTGAAAAAAACGAAGATGAAGAGGTGGCTTTCGAAAAGGTTAAGAATAGTTTGGCGTTTGTTCTTAATGCGCAGTATCCCGGCGAATATGATTTTGATGATGCAGTCACAATAAAAGACGGCGAAAAAATCGGTACGGTTTTTATTTATCCGTTGCCTGAGGCAATTGAAAAAGAAATGCAAGGACAACGACTTGCCGCTGAGAGAAAAGCGATGGCTTTGGCAGAAAGCCAAGAACTTTTCCATGATAAAATTGAACTTGAAACCGAAGCGGCAAGGGGGTTGGGCGGTCAAATAAAGCAGTTTTTTCAAGAGCATAAACTTTCTTTCCCGTCAAACACTAATTTCATTGAAATCAATTCGCAGACAACACTCGAAGATTTGGAAAAGCATGAATTTGATAAAAACAATGTAGTCATTGGCGTGATTGGTAATGAGAAAAAGGGTATTGAGATTGTTAATCAAGCGTTTAAAATTGCGCCTATTGTTATCGTAGCCGCGCCGATAAGTTGGCGTAGTCAATATAGTACTCAAAGTAAAATAGACAATACCGCGAAACTAGTCCTGAACGAACCGATGGGGGTTTTTTCGGTTGATGGCAAGACGGCAAAATTAACCGCTCAAATTTGGGTTAAAAATCTTTTCCTTGATCTTCAAAGCGATTTGGGGAAAAAATTATATAAAATTAGCAATATTCGCTTGCGTCAGCCGCGCCCGACTCGGTCAATTGATTTTGAAACTAAAACTTTCCAAAAGTATGATCCTGACATCGAGAATATGGATTTTGATTTTGCGGTTGTTTATTCCGGTTCGGCAAAAACAGATTTTAACCGAATTTATACAAAAGAAGAATTAGTAAAAGCGCCGATTGGAAGAATAATGTTGGTGAAAGCGAAAAATGACGCCGCTTTGGTTGCGTTAAAATCGCTAGATTACAACGAAATTGCGCGAAAAGGTTCGTTTTCTGATCGTTATGGTTTTACTATTGCTGATTTGGTTGAAGCATATAACCAATACAAATATGATAATTTTGTTAAAATGCGGTTAGCGAAAGGCAAGTTGCTTGAACTTTCCGAAAAAGAAAAGCAAGACATCGAGAAAGTTTTTGGTTCAGCCTTGTCTGCTATATATCGTAAAGATGCAAAAGGGAACTATATTTTGCAGAGTAGTCATATGAGAGAATATGCCGAAGCAAAAAAGAGTATTGTTTCTATTAATGGCGTTTTATATAGTGGCGATACTTATGCCATTCATACTACGCGCGATTTTTCAGAAAGTAACATCGTTGTATCCCCGAAACGGATAAACGAAATTGTTAAACTCGAAGAATTAGGCACGGGCAAATTGCGGGCGCTTTTTGATTTGCTTGTTAAAATGAAAATAAGTTTTGTTTTCTTCCGCGCTCCTGTTGATAAAAGCGGGAAGATAACAAAAGGTTTTGTTCCGGCCGGTTTTGCTCCGAATATTGCCTTTTACAATGTTGAGTCGCCATTTTTGCTTGAATCAATTGCGGAAACGATTGTCCACGAGTTGACGCATGAAATAATTAAAGAGAATGACGAAGATTTTTTGCGAGAGCTAACGTCGAGTTTAGCAAGTGTTTTCTATGAACAACAAGGGCAAAAAATACAGTTAACGGCTTTGGGTCAAGCTTTTGGCAAAGCAATACTTAATCATTTGAACCTTTATGCAAAAGACGTTACTCACGAAAAAGTCTATGATTCTCTTGTTAGGATGCGAACAAATCAGCAAAAATCTTTAGCGGAAGAATTTGTAGCATTTATAATTGGGAAACTTTTTTCTGATCAACAATTCATGAAAAAGTTGTTTAATAGTAAATTGGCAAATTTTGAGCCTTTAAAGTTGCAAAATCTTTTCTCTAAATTAATGAATGATTTTCGACAAACCGATCCGCTTGCGACGCAAATTTTGCAAAATTTATTTTCCGCTTTTAACTTGCATTATGAGGAGTATCTCAAAACTATTCGTAAAAAATATCCGACAAAGAAAGTATTTTCTTTAACGGAAATAAATGGGTTTGTTCGTGATTTTACTAACAACGAATATAAAACTCGCAAAGCATTGTTTGACGCATACTTCAAAGAAAAAATGCAGAAAAAGCGCGGTCCGGCTACACAACATTTGGAGAACGTCATTTTTGCGGCTTCGCAATTAGCGAATATCACTAAGCGCGGCGTGGAAATGTTCAAAAAAATTGAACGTGACTTTACGGCGACGATGAAAACAATCGAAAAAATTTACGACGACCCCGATGCTGTTTTCCGAATTGTAAACAACGACATTCAAAAAATGGCGAAAAACATACAGGAAATAATCACGGGGCAATTTAAACTTCTTGATTCGCAACGACAAGAAATGTTAGACACAATAAAAGACTCCGACGAATTAACAGAAAAGTTAAAAGAACTTTATAAAGAAGTTTTCTTGTCGGAAGAATTTTATGACAAATTAGACGAAGCGTTTCAAGAAATGGCCGAACAATTTGAAAAAATAGACCCGCTGATTTTGGATGTGTTTGATTATCCGCGGTTTGATGTGATTGACGCTCTTTTTAAAGAAATCACCGAAGCATATAGTGATGCCGATGTTTCGCAATTGCAAGAAAGCTTAAAAGCGTTGAAAAACTTTTTGGATAAGATTAAAAAAATTACTAGAAAAACAAATACTCTTTTCCAAAAAATTGCGCTTGACCAGAAAGCGAAACGCGATACTAATATTAAACATATCGTGAATGTTATCAAAAGCAAATTCGATAATGCGGTTGCAACAATTAAAGCGCATGAACGTCAGAAAGTATCGCCGCTCAATCGCAATCTTAGAACGATTATCGCTTATGTTCGCGGTGGTGAGTTTAAAACAAAGGATATGTTTACCGGTGAAGAGGTTATTTTTTCAACGCCGGGAATTATTCCTACGATTGAAAAAAATAAATTTGATTTGGCAAAAATGGCTGAAGAATTAGTTCCGGTGCTTGGCGAATTACATAGTTTTGTCGCGCGGAATATGGAAAATAGAGATGTATTTGAACAATATTTACAGCCATTGTTCTATGCGCTTTATGGGAATTTTGCGGTCTTTTTCAACGACCCCGCAATTATAAGGAAAATAATTGTGAACCCCAGTTTGCTTGATCCAAAAGTTCCGCTTTCTGCGTTTGCGACAAAATTCAGCGAAGCAAGAGTCGGGTCTATTTTGGCGAAAATCCTCAAGGCTTTTGCGACAAGATATACAACGGTTTTTGGCGGCGATACACTAACTCATGAAGAGCTGTCAACGCTCACGGTAGACCAAATTAGAAAATTGAAAGAGCCGGTCAATTTCAAAGGTTTAAACCTAGTAAAAGATTTTTTTACGCCGCAAGAATATTTTAAGATGGTTGCAGAAATCCTTGAAGGAAAAGTAGATTTTTTCAAATGGTTCTATGACGAATACGTCAAAGCGGCTTTTCGGCATACTGATATTCTTGCTGATTTTGATCGCCGTTATCGAAAATTCAACGAAGAAAATCCGAAACTTCAAAAACATGCATTGACTAAAACAGATATTCTCCCCGAATATTTGGTACAAATGCGTAGCGAAGAACTTGATATTATTAAAGACCGAGCAAGACAAAAGCTCGAAGATATGAATACGGAAATTGCGACGATAAAAAAGAATATTAAGGAAGCGACGAAAAAAAGAAAAAAAATTATCGTTGAATTAAAGGAATTGCGTTCCGAAAAAGGCGATCCAAAAGAAATCGCGAAAAAAGTAGCGATAAAAGAAAAATATGATACTCGGATCGAAGGATTAAAAACCGACCTTGAAAATAAACGAATTATTCGTGATACGTATGATCTTGATATTGAGATCCGAAATGAAATATATTCGTATATTCAAGAGCATATCAATGATCCTGACTTTGCAAAAAGACAACAAATTTCTAGAGGTCAACTTATAGCGACCTATTTGTCAGTATGCCGTGAAATCGAGATGCACGAGATTGCCGAAAAAGATCCGGTAGAATCAATTTTCCCGACAGAACATTTTCGTTTTGGCGGTGAGGTGCGTTTCTTTGATAACGAATTAATGCACAAGAAAGGTTATGAATACGCTAAAGAGCGCGCTGTTCCATTTGCAATATTGGCTGAAAGTCGAGAGAAATTGCGGGATTATCTCGCGTCAAAACTTGACGAGAACGATTGGAAGATTATCGAGTTTGCGCGGGAGTGCTTTGATAAGAACTATGAATATTTAAACGAAATTTACAAAGCCAAATTTGGTGTTGATTTGCCACGACAGCCGACGTATATTGGTTATGCCACGATTAATAGTGACTATACACGGCAATTTCAACTAAAGTTTGCCGGCGCATATAACGTTGGTGTTGCCGACGGAATGACGCTTATGACAACCGAGGGCGCGACAACAACGTTGCGTATTGAAGATATTTTCGGATGTATAGAAAACCATACTAATCAAACGGCAAAATATAGTTTCGAACGCGTTATTACCGATTTTCAGAACTTGCTTGTAAATCGCGCTTCCGGAACAGATTTTGATGCTGTCGTTTCGGGCGCCGGCACAAAACTGGGCGATGATAATAACTTCAAACAGTTTTTTGAACAGTCTATGGTTAATATATTGCGTTATACCGAAGTTGGCGAAAATAGAATAGCAAAAATTTCTCGCGATGTTATTCGACGGTTAACGGGCGCGACGGTTGCATTAGCCATTCCAATGATGTTCAAACAGTTTGCTTCTATTTTTGTAATTGCGCTTAAAGCTAACATTAATATAATTGATCTCGTGAAAAACATTGGACTTAATTTAGGAAAAACCAAATACTTTAAGTGGCTTCTTAATAAAAATAGTAACTTTTATTTCCGTGTTAGACAGCGAGGTGCTCCCGCTTTAGCCGAGCAAGTTGACCCCGGTTTGTTGCGGCGGTTGGATAGAAAAACGCGTAAAATCGGTGACGTTCTCAGCGCTCATATAACTTTTTCGGATGCGATTATTCTTGTCGGAGCGTTTAAAACAATCGTCGATAAACTTCTAAAAGAAAATCCCGGAATGACTGTTGAAAAAGCGATGGAAGTTGCAAATGAAGGTCAGTTCCGCGATGTGTTGTTATTTTGCGTTGCCAATACGGACACAGCCTTTAGAACAAATCTTTCAAATGTGCGTAATCCGATGGTACAGACACTTACTCGTTTTCAGGGCGAAAACTTTATGCACGCTTCGTCGATTTTGCGTTTTCTTTTCAAAATGAAAAATCGAGTGCCCGGCTCAAAACGAGAATTAGTAATTGCTCTTATTGCGATGTTAATGTCTGGACTATATTCAGCGTTAGTTTCAGCAACGGCAAACAATTTACGCGGATACGTATCGAAAGAAGATTGGGCGTTTGATTTTGTAGTGAATGAATTTATATGGGGAAATGTAGTTGGCGCGATTCCGATTGTCAATTCCTTTACGTCAATGTTGCAATTTGACAAAGAAAACATTGTACGGCTTGGATTCGAGCCACGTCTCCCCGGTTTTTCTGAACTGTTTGATGTGTTTAAAAAACTTGTTACGATGAATGACAATAATCGTTGGCGTAATCTTGTCGATATTGTCGCTACGCTTACACATCTGTTGGGTTTGCCGGGCAAAAATGCAAAACGGTTTGTTACAACAGGCGCTAGATTTTTCGATACCGGCAAGAAAAATGTTGCAAATGAAATAAATCGTTTCTTTACATTAAGAACAAGGCAACAAGAATTCGCGCTCGCTGTTAAAGAAAACAATCGTAGCAAAATAAACAATTATGTTTCGGAAATTTTTGAAGATTTTCGTGTGCGGCAAGAAATTGTGCGGCTTATGATAGATAACCCGGACGCGAAACTCAATTTGTATGATGTCGAATCGTTTAAAAAAGAAAACGAAGAAGGCAAATTAGTTGAGTATAAAATTCCAATTAATATCCGGGATAAATATCATCGTCTTGCTCAGAAAGCGTTACGATTGTTAATCAGAAAAACAGAGTATCGCCGTTTATCCGACGCGGAGAAAATCAAAACAATTCAACGAGTGATAAACTATTATATGAATCATATGAAAGATGAAGTTTTAGGCGAAGTTGGAGAAATTGCCGCTATTGAAAAAGTAGTCGAAAACGCCTTGCGATACTCAAAATAAAAAGGCTCATATGAGCCTTTTTTTTATAACTGTTGTGAAAACTCAGTATTGAATAATTCGTCATACATAGTCGGCACAGGATCGCCTTTACCATTCCAATAAACTTTTTCCGTTACTTTTTCTTTTTGTCGAAAGCGGTTTTCAGAAACTCGCCCGTTGTCAAGAAGTTGATATTTTTTTTCAGTAATAAGCGGTTTAATATCGGGCGGCGCTGTATAAGACGACACATAAACCGAATAAGGGCAATGGCGAAACCAATGCCAAAAAAAGTCATAATTAAACCCTTTACCAAAAAGGTATTCCTTTGCTCCTTCGTAGGGAGGATCGCAATATATGAAACCTTCGCGTAAGACGCGTTCAGGGAGGGAGATGTATAAATCATACCAATCCTGTTTAAAAAGCATTAGACGCGAAATTTCGGGCGAAATACGCGAAACCGCATCCAAGTGCTCGGTTTGTTGTAAGGATTCCATTTGCCGCAAACGTGAAAGATATTTTTTCTGCAACCCTGTTTTCGATTTGGTAAAGTCGCGAAAAATGCGTAAAAATGCTTGCCGTTTTGTTGGATTTTTTCGATAATCAATATTCGCTATATGTGCGGGTACGGTAAAACCATCAAAGTTTTTATTCTGACGAATTAAACTAAAGTCGTTGTTGACTATCGCTTCATGCAACGCGTGTTTGCCTTCTTCAATCTCTCTTGCATATAGATAATCTTTCTGATTGCAACCAAACGACCACACTTGCAAAACATAGCCTACATACCAGTGAGGATATTTTTCCGGATGCTCGTAAACATCTTGAAATTTTTCTCGGCTTACCCATTCGTATTTGGCTATTTCAAGTTCGGGATTTTTCATGAGTATCGCTTCATACAAACTCATGAGATAAATGTTTAAATCATTAGCAAAGACATTAAAATTCGTATGCAAAAGAGCGTAGTTCGTAACGGATAATCCACCACAAAATAGATCGATAAAATTTTTCTTACGATATTCGCGTTCGAAAATATATCGGATGATATGCAAAATCGATTCTTTCGATCCGAGATGAACAATGCCATATCTCATTTTTCAAACCTCTTGATATGGTTTTCGATATATTTTTGCATTTCATCTACGCCATTTATATAAAAATATTTCCCGCCACATTTCGTAATTTTATCTTCCCAATCTTTCTGATGCTTTGTTTGCTGATAATAAAACCCGCCTTTAATTTCGAGGAAATGAATCTCGCCGATATGCTGATTAAATACTATGCGATCAACAAAACCCCTCGCAATTTTTTCGGATTTTACACATTCAATTTTCGCTTTCTGACAGGCGCGTGTCAGAAGTTGCTCGATCTTTTTTTCGGTGTAATCTACCATTCTTTTTCCTCCCGTGTTTTTTTAACCGATAGTAATAACGTTGTTTGAGAAAAATTCGGTTAATTTTATTGACGATATTGTTAGTGTGACTTATGCTTATAATTTGATTTTTTCCAACCAACGCATAACTCGACAAAACCTCAAGAAGATAATTGCAAACAATATAAAATCGAACTTCGTCATGTCGGTAAAACATTTGAATTTCAAAATTATCGCCGCCTAAAACAAATTCGACAAGATAATCCGGAAACTCTCTTTTAATTTTTTGTCTAAAGTTTTCAAGCGCCGCTACAGAAATGCCGCACATTCGATTAGACTTTTCGATTTCGGGATTTACCATGTAAACCCCATTTTCGACTGGGATGAAATATTCTTTATTAAAAACACTAAATAATTTTTCAAGTTCCTCCGCATCGTCAGAATTAAGCACATAAAAAACTGATATTGAAAAGTCATAACTATTTATGTTATAAAGAAACCGAATTGCTTCATCCAACGAAAGCGTAAAATGCTTTCTTTGTTGGGAACGCTTAAATATTTTTTCTAAATGAATCATGTTTTCACCTCATTTCTAAAATGGCAAATCGAGTTCCGACTGTTTTTGACGCTTGCGGGTAATTGGTTGTTGATGTCCAAACGGACCAAAACGCGACTGCCGCGTTCGGTCAATTTCCCAGCCAAGATTTTCTATCGCTTGCAAAATGAGTTCCCGATGATAACGATTAATTGTCACCTCTCGTTGTTGCAAGGCTATTTTCCAAAGTTCCAATACGCATACTCGTTCTACTGGAACGAGCGCCGCATTGTCGTAAAGTTGCGATGTCGAACGGTCTTTCTCGAAATCATAAGTATTCATGTAGTTAAGCATTTCCATAATCGACATCGAATACCAGCTCCGCGGACGTCGCATATTTAAATAATTACTTATCGCTCCTTGGAAATCATTTTCTGCAAGGTTCGCCTCGTTTGACTTTTCCCACCAGTCTAGTTCTTCTCTAGACCACGCGAAAATGTCAAAACCGTTTTTATAAAGATGTATTGCTTCTGCGATAAGTTGGTCGCGATATTCTTGCGAAAAAAGCGACATATCTTTAATGTAACATTCGTGACGCTCAAGCTGAGATTCTAAAACTAAAAAACGGCGATTTCCCGTGCGGTCGCGTAACGGCGTTTTATCGTTTGTTGTGCCGGCAAAAGCGACGCGACGTTTGATTTCAGTAATCCGTCGACCATACGAACGGCGAAACTTATCTTCGGTCTTGTCAACAAAAGCCTTAATACTCTCTTGTTCGCTCATGTTCATACCGGCAAGTTCTTTCCATTCGTAAATCCAAATACCTTCTAATTGCTCATAGCTATCTTTCGCTTTATTGAAATCAATTTTTGTATCAGAATAAAGATGATCTTCCGGTTTGCTAAAATCAAATGTCGCAAGGCGTTTAAGGAAAAGAGATTTGCCAATGCCCTGATTACCTTTGATTACTAAAACTAAATCCATTGGCGCTCCGGCTTTATACACGCGAGAAACCGCTCCGACTAACCAATGTTTAAACGCAACGCGAGTAAATGGATTGAGTGGTACTTTGAAAAAATCATGAAAGAATGTTTCAAGTCTTGGTTTGCCATCCCATACTAGACTTTCGAAAAAGTCTTTTACTTTATTGATTTGAATTTTATCTGCTTCGACGACAATAGCATCGTCGACAACATCTTTGCCGCTTACGTCATAAACTTTTTTGAGATAGTGTCGAATATGCGACATATCTCGGTCGTCGATAGCCGTACCCGGCACGAACTCTTTACGCCAATATGGTTGTCGTAAAAAGCAAATATTATCTCGGAATGTGTCATAATAGAAAAGACCTTTCAATATTTTGTCATGTTCGAAAATAATTGAAAGTTTTAATGCAGGATTTTTTACGCCGTCAAGTTTGACAATCCACCATTTATCTTCTTCTTTTTCTTCTTCTTCAGAAGAACCGTTGGTTGTTGCGTCGCCGTCTTGAGGCGTTTCTGTCGGATAGTTAGCGGCTATGGCTTGTGCTTCTTGTTCTAATCTCTGAGAGAGAGCAATATTCGCCTCGCTATTTGCCACGACTTCGGGAAGCGAACGGCAAAATTCAATCATTTTTTGAAAACTATCCGATTTTTCCCACACCGTTTCCGTCAATAATCGTTCGGGCGTAAAATCAGTGTCATAACTCCCGAAACGATGTATTCTCACTAAATCAAACGCGCTTCTGTAGTATGTATTTGCCGGGTCAGTGCCATGGTGAGAATAAAAAATTGTGTCATTATTCAACAAGACACCACCGCCATAGCTTTCGCCCTTTAAATAAGTATATCGTCCATTTTTTTCTTTCCGATAAACTTGTGGCAAAAACTTTTCGATCGCTTGACTAACAGTATAAGTCCGATTAAAAGCGCCGACAAGCCCTTTGGCTTTAAGCGGTTGTTTGTTGCAAAGAGCATTTTTCCCAATTTGGTACGAATCAGTTTTTTGCGGTTTAAACCATTCATACACATCCTTATAATCTAAATAATCATCTAAAATTTTGTCAACGTCAATAATTGGTTGCTCATCGTCAAATACATTCAAATTCAAGAGTTCGCAAATATACTCGCCATCTGCGGAAACAGACGGAAAAAACATTAGTCGGTTTGCTTGAAAAGTTGTTTCGTCGAAAAGACCTTGCAACGTTTCATATTTTGAATTTTCAATTTGGTAGGCAACACGACGCCCAACCGCTTCGTATTCGTCAGCATTGACTTCTCTGGATAATGGCGCAATTAACCGAAAACGATTTTCATTTGGAGAATGACTATGAGTTGAATGTACAATACATAGAAAATATACATTTCGCTTTAAATAATCAAGAACGTTCGGTAACTTTGTGTCAATATCAAGAGTAAGTATTTGACGCATAATACGGATGCCGGTTGTGCGTCGGTTGCCTTCCGTTTCTCCGCCGATAAACCCCCCCACGTCTTTAATGCGGTTTTTGGTTTCACGGTCGGCGTTCATGTATTCGCTATATTTATCACGAGTTCTACGTACCTTATCACGAAAAGCAAAGAAAATTTCCTCAAATGTTTTTTCCGTCAATACGCCTGTCGTTTTAAAACGGTCTTTAAAAATCGTTAATTTATATTTCCGTTTCATCAAACGCCTCTCGAAGTGCCGATACGTCTTTGTTTATGAGAGAATTGAGGCGAGCAGAGCAAGTATCTCGAATTGCACAGTATTTACACGCTTTTGGGTGAGGAGTATATTTGAGATTATCGTTATTGATATCTTCAAATATTTGACGTTTTTCAAAAAAATAATTTAGCACTTCACCTCTAGTTAAAACTTCACTCTCGTATTTGAGATTTTGAAATATTGCAACCTCGATGTCGTTGACATTTGGAAAATTTGAAACAGCAAAATAAGCATAGAAATATAACTGCTCGTTGTCTTTGGTTTCAACCGGAGAAAATCCCGTTTTTAAATCTATTACAATCGCTTTTTCGCGTCCGAGGATAAAAGCATCAATTATCAGATTAATTGCGTTGCCGTAGAGAAAAATACGTTGCTTTCGTTCGATTATCGGTTTTGCGTTCAATTCGGCGGCTTTTGTCAAAACAGTATTAGCATAAGAGTGTACTAAATTTTTTTCGTAACTCGATAATAGCGACATACTTTCCCCAACGGTTTCCGGTTTGCACATCGCCAAAGCCCCCGCGATTTCGTGTAAAAACTTTCCGCGTCGAGAATATTCATTTTCTTCAAACGGAAGTTCGTGTCTTAGTGATGCGGTGCAGTTAAGAAAACGATGTGCTATACTTGGCGAAAGTTTGTACACATACTTCCCTCCTTTCAAGACGGGATTTTTTTATTCCGTCATTATTTTATAAAGTTCCTCCAATTGTCTATCATTTAATTCAGAGATTTTTGTCGTTTTATGTTGTATGAGGAAATTATAGAGTTTGTTTCTCTCGTCTTGTTGCTTCGCGCCAAGAAAAATCTCTTTGATTTCATTTTCCATTTCAACACGGTTTAATACCAATTCTTTCGCCGCGGCCGGTTGTGTCGGTTCCGGAATTTTTTCCGAATCAGAAGGCAATTTGAAAAATTCAGTTTCTTTCGCAGTTTCAACGGTGGGAGATGATGTGTCAACAGTTTCTTTCGCAGTTTCAACGGTGGGCGATGGTGTGTCAACAGTTTCTTTCGTAGTTTTAGCGGGTGCTGGCGACGGAGTTTTTGTAGTTTCTTTCGGTTGCGGAGTTGACTTGGGAGCCGCTAGTTTCTTTTCAAGTGCCGCGATTTTTCCGGGCGTTAATTCGCCGCTTTCTTCTTCAAACTGCAAGTCAGTTTGTTCGAAATATTTATAACCAATGCCGCTTACAATCGCAATCGCTTTTGTTTTTGCACGTTGAACTGCTTTGTTAAGATCGGTTTGCGACCAAGAATAAAGCGGCTCATTCGAAGCGCTCATGAGAGGATAACGCTCAGTATGACTTTGACCCAACCACGTTGCTTTGACATTAATGAAATATGAACGAACAACACGCTCTGTAACGACGCCAGTTTGCGGATCAACATCTCGACCGACAACGGCTTCGTCAACTTCTACTATCGAATTATCGCTTGTTTTGACAATTTCTATCGAACCGCCTTGTAATTTAAACGGGCGTTCAGCCGCCGCCCACGGCAAATATGTTATGGTTTGCGGCTTGCCTTTTTTCTGACCGAAAACAAGTGTACGTGCATAGGTGTCAAGATCCTGAGTTTCAGGCGATTTGTAATTATAATTATCAAGCCAATATTGTTGCCAAGTTTTTTCCGCCATTATTTTACACTTCCTTTCTCAATAATTTTGATCCATTCACGACGTGTAATCTTTTTTTCATAATTCTCCGGATTGTCCAGAATGACTTTTTGAACAGCAATATCGAACTCGTCGAGTTTCTTTTTACGAGTTTCTGTTATTTCTGTTTGAATTCCCACCGCTTCCAAACGCTCATAAGTATCTGGTTTGATAACGATTGTTTCGGTAGCGGGCATGATTTTAATACGCGGGTCGTCGCGGTGTTTATCTAGAATTACTTTTTTCAAAGCATCGAGCCGCTCAGCAATGTCTTTTTCCAACAATTTAATCGCGATGTAATCGCCGACTACATCCTTCTTCTTTTTTACCGGTTTTTCTGGTTCTTGAACATTAATTTCTTTATCGTCATCAAAAGGGTTGACAAATTTAATTTTTTCAGACATTTTTTCATTCCTTTCTTTTTTTCTTTTTTTTGTTTGTCCCCCGCCCACGAACAAACACATTTGCAGACCAACGTTTTTCTGCAATCCCGACGACTTGAGTTAAAACTCTAAGGAGGCTAATACATGGCTATATATATTAGGGAGGAGTATGCTAATTAATAAAACGGTAAATCGTCAAAGAACAGCGAATTGTCATATTGGATATATTCGCCGGTTTGAATGGCGCGAGCAGTATGAACATAAATACTGCCTTTTTTCAAGAGCGAGAAATGCATTTCGACAGAATAAACATAATTTCTCACTTCATCTTCGGGAATGGGCGTCTTATCTTCGATACTGCGGAAAAATTTGAACGTATTCGATACTTGCAAACCTACTCCGTATTGGTCGACTTTCCAAAACGGATAATTTCCACTAAAGATATTATCAACTTTCGGGGCAAGCAGTCTTACAACTTCTTCGAGTGCTTTTCTGCCTTCGGTTTCCGCTTCTGTCGTTTGGAAACCAAGTGTGCCAAAATAACGTTTGTTTATAACGGGCTGTCCGTTTTCGTCTACCCCCTGTGACTCATAGGGAGTGAAAAGATACTTCGCGGATTTGACAACGATTTTGTCAAGCCGCACATGAACACGCTGATCATTTTGCTTTACAACTTTGTGCATATTTTTATCTCCTTTCTTTTTTAATTATATCACAAATTTTTTGATTTGTCAATCTTATTATTGACTTTTTTTTGTTGTTTTATGCGCCTTTTTAATAATAAGCACTTCTTCCCCGTCGATGATGCCGGCTAATATTTCCAATGGCGTTTTCGGTTCGATTCCAAATAATCGGCAATATTCTTTTGGGATTCCAAACCGCGACATTTTGTCGACTCTTCTAACAATGCCGATATATTTTTCAACCTTAATATCACGCATCTTTATTCCTCCTTTCTCCAAATTTCCAAACGTTTGTCAAGAATGAATTTGTATTTCTTCATAATTGCGAATTGCTCGATTAATAATTCTAAATGTTCTTCCGGGATTGTCTGCTTTTCTTTTTGCTTTCGAAGAAAATTAGACAATTTACCGATTTTGTACCCTAATTCTGCTCGCTCTTTCACAACGCGTTCTTTCGATGTGTTCATTCAAACGGATCCTCCTTATTCTTTTTGGGGCGGTGAAATCTTTCCAAAATTTCGCCATAGAACTTAACTTCAACAAACAGTAAAACAACATTGACAAGTAAAAACCAATACCATTCCATTTCCTCATTCTCCTTTCTTTTTGGTATTAATTTTTCACATCCAGTTTAAAATGGCATCATCAATCCCCCCTTTCTTTTTTCGTTCATTTTAAGCACGATATTTTTCAAGAAC
>LSQX01112718.1_pt1 | contig 18073 bp, 16 predicted proteins | sample 654561 | NCBI WGS metagenome assembly LSQX01 (sample SAMN04489861, study PRJNA283612) | anaerobic digester metagenome | isolation source: 4 biogas reactors fed with cattle manure at either 37C or 55C with and... | place: Denmark: Kongens Lyngby | collected 2014
CGACTCTCCTTGAACGCGCCTGGAGGGGGCCAGCGGTTGGCCCCTGCCGCACACGCAAGCAAGAAGAGAGGGATACGTCATGCGTAACATCAGAACGGCCGCGGCGGTGGTGGTGATCCTGGCGATCAGCGTCACTGCTGGCCTGACGGCGCCAGCGCCGCCATTTGCCTCGACGGTGGCTGACGCAGGCGCGTACGACCTGACGTGTACGCTGATCAACCCGGGCACCTTTACCTACGAGTGGGTGCTTGACTACAACGGCACGTCATTCCCGCAACCGCCTGAAGGCGAGTATCTGGCAAGCTTCGTTGTCTATGACGACGACGAGGATTACGCGGGTGCCGGCGCGACGGCGGAGATCTGGAACACCGGAACGCTGGCATGGGATCCCCTGGCAGACTGGAACACCACCAACCCGGGGATACCGTCCGCAGCGATCGAGTGGACTGACAATGTCCCGAGCGCGATGAGCAGAATCCAGCCTGTGGAGAGTCTGCGGTTTACCGCCGCCTTCACAGGGCTGCTGGATGACTGCTCGCTGACGGCGATCCACGTTCGGCAGCTTGGCGAGGACGGGGAGGACAGTGAGTGGGTGAACAACACCCCCGAACTGGCCCCCGGGGCTCTGATGGGTCTGACCATACTCCCGCTGGGCCTTTCTTACCTCCGCAATCGCCGCCGCAAGGGCTGATGGCGGAGCAACAACCGACTGGACGTCACAACAGGACATCTGCCACGGCAGGACTAACGAGCGCTGAGCCTCCAAGGACTGCCAACAGGAACGGTATCAGGCGCGTTTCGGCAGCGACGACGTTCTCTGCCGTGGCCAGGACCGGTGCAGGATCCGACATCCAGTCGGGTCCTGCGCCTTCTGATTCCGGCAGGCAACGTCCGCAGAATTAACGTCTTCTTGCGGCAGGAGTTCTTCAGCATCCGCAGAAGTTGGGGTTGTATTACCCCACCGCGGGCGAAGACTGCGGAAGTTGTATCGCACTAATGCTTGACGCGGGTGTGGCAACTACCTATACTTCCGAGCGTAACTGTATCAGCAGACCAGGTTCGGGAATAAGAGGCACAGGACCCGACGCTAACCGCAGCATGGATGCAGCAAGGCCGGGTGCGGCTGTCGCCGCAGGGTGTGGAACCGCCAGGTGGGACGATCTCGGCCGATAAAAGCCGGAGGTGCAGCTTCTTTGCGTGTACGGCCTGGCATTCTCATCTTTGCGACCCTCTGTTGCCTCCTGCAGCCGAACCTGCGGAAGCTTCACGCGTTAGATACCGCTCCGGCTCCCGCTCAGCTTTCCCAGGCGACGGACAGTGGCGCATCCGTGATGCTCGCGCAGATCATGACCCCGACCGAGCAGCAACCGCCTGTCGCCGGGCAGATCGGGCAGGTTGGGCCGGTCATGCCGAACATCGCCGACACCGGCCTCTCGCCACTGGCCCCCGGAGACGTAGTATCCATTGAGGTCCGCGACGAACCTACCGTCACCGGCGTCTATTACGTCAGAGGCGAGGGCGACGTGCTTCTCCCGATGATCGGCTCAGTGCGCGCCGTCGGTCTCACCGCAAGCCAACTGGGCGAGCAGATCGCGAGCAAGCTTCGCCAGTATGTCGTCAACCCTCACGTCACAGTCCTGCAACTCAGCGGCTCCAGCCGCGTGGTGTCCATCCTCGGCGCGGTCTATCGCCCCGGCACTTATGATCTTCGCAGCTATCCCACTACGCTGGCGCTGATCGGCGCGGCAGGTGGGACTTCGACCGAGGCGGACCTCACGCGGATGGTACTTGTGCGGAACGGGGAGTCGGCGCCTCTCACGCGACCGATGGACTCCGGCGAGCTCATCATCCCGATGGACGTCAAGCTGGAGCCCGGGGACGCTATCATTGTCCCGTCGCTGCGGCAGCGTTCGGTGCGCATAGTCGGAGCCGTCGCGCAGCCGGGGCTCGCCTCGCTCGAGGACGCGCTTACCGCCTCGCGCGCTGTGATCGCGGCGGGCGGGCCGACGGAACTGGCCGATCTGTCCGGGATCCAGATCCTGCGTGGCAGCGAGGTAATCCAGGTCAACCTGCGGCCGCTGCTGCGACCGGACGCGCGCCGCCCCGAGATCGTCGAGGACGTTGTCCTGCAGCTTGATGACGTAGTGATGGTGCCGCAGGCCGCCACGCGCGCCGTGCTGGTGACGGGTGCCGTCACCACTCCGGGCTCGTTCGATGCCACGGCCGTCGGAAGCGCCTCCGCCGCGATAGTCGCAGCGGGCGGCGTGGGCGAGAACGGCGACCTCAGCAGGGCTTACGTGCTGCGTGGCGGGGAGAGGATCGCGCTCGACCTCACGCCGCTCCTGAGGCCCGATGAAGCGCCGCCGGGCGCCGAGGGAGTAGATACGGCGGTGCGTTCAGGCGACATCCTGATAGTGCCCGAACGCGCCCCGATATTCGTCATCGGCGCCGTGAACACCCCAGGGACAGTCCCGACGGCCCGCGCCGACACTCTCTCGCAGGCTGTCATCATGGCCGGAGGGCTGGCGCCTGACGCCGACCCGACCGACAGCTTCGTGCTCCGGCAGGGGCGGCAAATCCGCGTCGACCTGCGCGCTCTGCTGCTTGAGGGTGATGCCGAGGCGGATATGACGCTTCAGCCGCAGGATGCCATCGTGGTGCCGCGACGGGCGCAGGTGGTCCATGTGGTCGGCCAGGTCCTGCGACCAGGCCCCATTCCCGTCGATTCTGCTAAGACCATCGCGGACGCGTGGGCCGTGGTTGGGGGCGCCACACCGCTGGCGGACACCACGAAGATCATGCTGCTCCGCGATGGAGAGTCGACGAAGATCGACATGGACGCGATACTCAAAGAGGGCAATACCGCCGACAACGTGGTCCTGCGCGCCGGCGACACGTTCATCGTCCCGCGCATCGAGGACGAGGCGTACGTTCTGGGCGCGGTAGCCAATCCGGGCACCTACCCGATACGCGAGGGCGACACTATCATTGAAGTGATCGCGATGGCCGGAGGGCCGTCAGCGGCGGCAGATGTCGAAGAGATTGCCATCGTGCGCCGCAGCGAAGTGATGGACATGCGTGCCCAGGGCATCCGGGGCAGTATGCTGCGAGAGCGGATAGAGCGCCCCGCGCCGGTTGTCGCTCGCGACACAACGCAGGGGGAGAGTGTGGCGCCATCGGGTAGACCCGCGCGCCGATCTCGACCTCTCGACCCGGGCTACTACCACCGCCCGACCACGAGAGTGGAGCGCGCCGCCACGCCTGAAGCTGAGAAGCCAACGGTGGAACGGATCTGGGAGGGCGACCGCGGCATCCACCTGCTGGAACTGGCGGAAGTGCAGCCGGGACATCCGGCCTACCTGGTACATGCCGGCGACGTCATATACGTTGCGCCGCGCGAGATGCCGGAGGGCGTATGGCGGGACGTCATCCGGGAACTGCTGATAGCCGTGACACTCGGCGTGCTGTTCTGAACGCGGGACCAGACGCATTACCGAGCTGATTCATATCATCCGGAGCAGGTGAAATGACCCTGACCTGCGGAAGTAGCTCGTCGCAAGTAGCCCACGCCCACAGATCGCAGGTTACGACGCTGCCACAGGCAGGGGGCGCTCATGGAGTTCGTTGAGTACTACCGAATCCTCAGACGCCGCATCTGGCTTGTGGTCCTGACCGCTGGTCTCGCAGCAGCGGCAGTACTGCTGACACGACTGCTGCCGCAGGAGACTGTATACCCGGCAGATGGCCGCATACTGCTGCACGATGTCGCAAAGCGCGAGATGTACCTGCAGGGCAACGACCTCTTCATAGGGCCGCTGGACAACCAGGGTGAGTTCTGGAACGGCTTCAGCCAGTTCGTCAACAGCCGCTATGTCTTCGAGTCGGCGGCTGCCGAACTGGGCATCAGCTCGCCGGAGGCGGAGGAGGCGCTTGAGCCCGCTCAGGCTGAGCGGCTGGGCGAGAGCGACGTCGCCCGCATATCGGCCTCGGCGGTTGAGGTCCCGCAGGGTGAGGGTGTCAGCGTCGAGGATCCACGGGAGATGGCGACGCTCTTCACGAACACGGTCATGGATAAGCTCGATGATCTGTGGCGGCAGAACCGCCTGGCGCGCATCGATGCTATCCGAAAAGTGCTTCAGGAGCGCCTGCCGGATATCGAGGGAGATTTGGCCGACCTTCGCGCGAATGTGGATGCAATCGTGGGGCCGTATGGTGGTGTGCCCCCGACCACGCTCGAGAGCCAGATGACGACCGAGCTGGGGACGATAGAGAGCGAGACGTCGGCGTCGGAGATCTCCCGCGGCACCGCGGACGCTCGAGCCGACATTCTGGGTGAACGCGCTCGCAGTACCGGCGGAGGCCGCACCACCACTACCCCGATACAGAACCCCGAGGCGGCCGCGCTGCAGCAGGCGATCGCTCAAAAGCAGGTGGAGCTCGAGGAGGAGCTTACCCGCCGCACCGCCGAGCATGAAGCTGTGAAGGCGATCGAGCGGCAGATAGCCGGTCTGCGCCAGAGGCTGGCGACGGTGCGCACTGATGCCGTGACGACGGGCACTGACCCTGGGTCCATCGCCCTGCGTGAGGCGGCGATACAGGCGGAAGTGGAAGCGGCGGCAATCAACCGGAGGCTCGATCTGCTGGCGCAGCGGGCGACCGAGATCCGCAACTCGCTGCCGCAGATCAGCCGGGACGCACGGATCTACGAGGAAGTGGACGCGCGGCTGAAGGGTATGCGGGCGGACTACGACGCGGTTATCAACCACCTCGAGCGACTGGACTACGAAGAGCAGCAACTTGAGGCGACGACGCTGATCGAAGTCATCGCACCCGCTGAGGCGCAGCGGATCCCCACCGGGCTGGCCTCATTCGTCCTGAAGCTGATCGTTGCGATCATCGCGGGCGCCATCCTCGGCATTCTGCTGGTCTTCGCGATCTACTACGTGGACTTCAGCTTCCAGGATGCGCATGAGGCCGAGCTGCTCCTGGAGGTACCGGTCCTTGCCGGCATCCCGCGGACGGACGTGGCCGGCCCGACGACACAGCCCGCTGTGGCGGGGCCTCCTTCGCAGGGTCAGGATAGCGACGACGATCGGGGAATACTCTGAGACAGGGAGCTTCTCGTGCTGATTGAAACCGACACAATACTTGGCTCCAATCCGCAGCCATCAGCATATCTGGAGGCTTACCGTGTCCTCCGCTCATCCTTGATGGCGATGAAGGACGAGAACACGTTCGGCTCGGTCCTCATCACCAGTCCCGGTGAGAAGGAGGGCAAGACGACCGTCTCCATCAACCTCGCCACTGCGCTGGCGCTGGTGCACAGGAGCACGATTCTCGTGGACGCCGACTTCTACGGCACCGGACTTGAGGCCGCGCTGTCGCTGGCGGAGGATACCCCGGGCCTTACCGATGTCTGCGCCGGGCAGGCTGAGCTCGACGGAGTGCTCCTGCAGACAGAACTCGAGCAGCTCCGCGTGCTGCCGGCCGGAACTGATGTGGCTCGCGGCCCGGACCTCGCCCTCACGGACGCGATGCGCGACACCATCGAGCAACTCAAGCAGCGGGCGGAGTATGTGCTGATCGACTGCACACCAGTCGAGGGCTTCAGCACCGCCATCTCCCTGGCCCACTCGGTGGACATGGTGCTTCTCGTGACTCTGGCGCGCAGCCGGGTAGTTCCGGTACGGCGCGTGATCGAGGAGCTTCGTGAGGTCGGCGCAACGGTCGGCGGAGTGGTGGTCAACGACATTCTTCATGCCGACTCGACAGTCTACCAGGCCTATCACCGCTACTACCAGTAGGCCTTTTCCCCGGGCGGGACGTTCCGTTCCCTCTCCCCTGCTGTGAGCCTTCTGTGAGCGCCAGAGCATTGACCTGATGCGGCTTCAGTGCTAAGGTCCATCGTGTCAGGACGCCGATGTAGTGGTGGAGACGCGGGGCCCGCGGGGGCCCCTGGTGAGAGGTCGGCGGATGAAAAAGTTGGGGCCAGCGAGGTGCCACTCGCTGACCCCATGGCAAGCAAAAAACCATCCGGGTCGGATACTTGCCGCAGTAAGTCTATCATCTTCGAGACTCTCCGGCAAGATATTCCCCTCCTCCATCGGGACGCACCCCACGTCTCCACCGTGCGACAGCCGGCGGCGCGGCAGCCCTTGACGGGCCGCGACGCAGCGCACGGGGAGAGCCATGGAGACTATCGCTCACAGACGACAGGACCCGGAGCATCGTGCAACAGCAACTCCGCCCGGTAACCCTGCGGCCGTGGTATGCCGCGTGCTCTGCCCCTTCGCTACCTTCGGGTGTCACCCATCGGTCTGTCCACACTGTCGAATTCGTGGTCTGTGCGCAAGCCGCTCAGCCGGCCGGCGCGGTCCGGCTCCTTCTGGGCAATCTGGCGGACGGGGTGAGGCAAGTGGTCGTTAGCAAGTGGGTCGGCGCACGAGTCGGCATCATGGGGAATCCATCCGACGGTTTCGGCGGAAAGACCATCGCCTGCCTGACACGAAACTTCGGCGCGGCGGTCACGCTGCGGGAGAGCAGCACGGTTGAGATCGTGCGCCATCCCGTCTTCGATCCCCTCAGCTTCGGAAGCCTGACGGCGCTCGAGCAGGTCGCCTCCAACGACGGCTACTACGGCGGCATACGACTCCTCTATGCCACCTGCAAGAAGTTCCAGGAGCACTGCCGCCTCCACGGCATCAGGCTTGAGGACCGCAACTTCGCCTTGCAATACGACACCGACATTCCCCGGCAGGTCGGCCTCGGCGGTTCCAGTGCGATCATCACCGCCGCTCTGCACGGCCTCATGGAGTTCTACGGGCTTACGGAGGCTGACATCCCCAAGTGGGAGCAGCCCAACCTGATCCTCTCAGTCGAGACAGAGGAGCTTGGGATCGCCGCGGGTCTGCAGGACCGCGTGATCCAGGCTCACGGCGGCATGGTCTACATGGACTTCGATCCGCAGCACATGGAGCGGCAGGGCTACGGCATCTATGAGGAGATGCCTCTGAGCCTCCTGCCGCCGCTTTACCTGGCGTGGACTTCAGTACCTTCCGAGTCGGGGAAGATGCACAACGACGTCCGACATCGCTTCAACGCGGGCGACGCGGAGGTCATCTCCGCCATTCGGGCGTGGGCCGATTACACCGATGCTGCGCGTGAAGCCCTCGTCGATGGCGATTGGGACACACTGGGCGATCTGATGAACCGCAACTTCGACCTGCGCCGGAGCCTGTACGGGGACGAGGGGCTCGGGGCGATCAACCTCGAGATGGTCAATACCGCCCGCAGCCTCGGCCTTCCGGCCAAGTTCGCCGGCTCCGGTGGCGCGATCATCGGCATCTGCCCTGATGAGACCACCTTCACGAGAGCTGCCGATGTCTTCAGAAACCTCGGCTACAGTTTCGAGAAGGTAGTGCCCGGCTCATATCAGCCCATGCAGCAAGAGGTGGCGATGGGTCTTCGTGGTATGGAGCCGCAGCCGAGCAGTTGACAGTAGAGAGTTCAATGTGGATGGAGCGACGGGGTGACGTGTATGGGCAATATGATCATAGCGCGAAGAGGCGCACAGGCACATCCTGAAACGATCCGGCTCATCCCAGCGGTAGACGCAAAGCCGGTTGATATCGCCGAATCATCAACCTACGAGAGCGCGAAGCGCACGATCGACTTCTTCGTCAGTGCCGTGGCACTTGTGGTGCTTCTGCCGCTTCTGGCCGTGACCGCGCTGCTGATCAGGCTCACCAGCCCGGGACCGGCGATCTTCAGGCAGAAGCGCCCCGGTCGTAACGGCGTCCCCTTCGAGATTCTCAAGTTCCGCACTATGGTGCCGGATGCTGAAGAGCGTCTGGAGCAGGTGCATGATGTCAACAACACTGCTGACCCGCTCATCCGCGTGGAGAACGACCCGCGTGTGACCCCGATCGGGCGCTTCCTGCGCAAGACCAGCATCGACGAGTTGCCGCAGTTGGTCAACGTCCTCCGCGGGGAGATGTCACTGGTCGGCCCGAGGCCCATCTCGCGCCCGATCTACGACTACCGCAACGAACTGCGCCTGAGGGTCACCCCCGGCATGACGGGTCTCTGGCAGATCTCCGGGCGCAAGAACGGCGATACGAATTACATGCTGGCAAAGGACATGGAGTACCTCCAGACCCGCTCGCTGGCGACGGACGCGCGAATAGTCCTCGGGACCGTTGCGGCGGTACTCAAGGCGGACGGGGCGAGGTGAGCAGATTGTCGGCGGCCATCGAGCAAGTCCAGGTTCAGCCTGCCACAGGGCATCGTGCGGCCCAGGTAGCCGTTGTCGCGCTACTTGCGGTGACGATGCTCACAGGCCTGACCGAGCATGGCGAGGTGTCACCTGAGGGCATCGCGCTCGACAGCCTGCCTCGGCAGATCGGGGGCTGGACGGCGGTCAGTGACGAGATGCGAATGGCCGACGACAACGCGTATCTGATGCTCGAGCGGATCTACGAGAACGCCGAGGGACAGGAGGCGCTGTTGCGGGTGCAGGCGACCTACACGCGCCTCGGCAGCCTTCGCGACTGGTCGCTGGCTGCAACGGCAGGCGGCTGGACGCCGCAGCAGGAGCATATCTGGCGCAGCCCTGACGGCGTCATGGACGTGAGGATACAGCACCTGCAGAAGCGCTCCGCTGAACGCATCGCGGCTACCTGGTTCACATCCGCGCGATCTCAGACGCCATCGATCAAGCGAGCGCAGTTCCTCGCATGGCGCGACCGGCTGCTGGGTGACCGGCGAGGGTGGGCGAGCATGTATCTACTGCTTCCCGCCGCCTCTGGCGCTGACGCTGAAGAGGCGGGTCGAGAGATAGTGGCGTCTGTGGGACCGATGCTCCGTGAGTTGATGGCCGTCTCACGACCGGGAGCCTGAGCGTTTCGTGTGCTATGCGATCAACAAAGGGTGAGTGAAGTTGGCGACACAGCAGACAGCGAGAGAATTGCCGGACACCACCACTGGCGTCCGCAGTGCGACGGCTCAGCCGCGAGTTGCGCGGCGAGATTCAGAGCGGATGAATGCACTGGCAAAGTCTATCGCCGTGGGTGTCTTGATCGCGTTGCTCGGGGTCGGCGTCTTCGGACGGTTCTACTCCGCGCGCTTTGGCGGGCTGATCCTGCCCGGCTCGCTCCAGGCCGCCGAGATCGCCAGCCATGTCCGGCAGGGTGAGGGTCTCATGACCAGCGCGATCTATCCGCTCGCATTGCGGTATGCAGCCCCCAACGCAGAGGGCGCCATGCCGTCGCTGTGGGGCGGTCCGGTCTATTCATACGCACTGTCGCTGCTCTTCCACGCCCGCGGCGCAGGTGACGCGAGTGTCAGTCTCTTCAATGGGCTGATGCTGCTGCTCACGGGCCTGGTGATCTACGCGATCGGCCGCGGTCTGTGGGACCGCACCGTGGGGCTGCTCAGCGCCGCGCTGTTCTTCGTGAGCGTGGACGCCATCGGTCACGCGCTGACGGGCTCAGGCGCGACTTTCGCGGGGCTGCTGGTGACGCTCGCCATCTGGGCAGCGGTCCGAAGCAGAAATGCTGCCGTGGAGACGATAGAGCGCGATCCAGAAAGGCGCCCGTCCATCGTCTGGCCGGCGGTCACGGGGGCGTTCCTCGGCATCGCGTGGCTGTCCGGGCTCACCAGCATGCTGCTGGCGATCCCGCTGGCGCTGCTTGCGAGCGTCGGAAGTCCCAGTCGCCTGCGCTCGATCGGCGTCTTCGCGGCCGCGATGGTGATCGTGCTGGCGCCGTGGGGCGTGCGGAACGTCATGGTCGCCGGCACGCCGCTGCCGCCGCTGGCGACCTACGAGTTGCTAACCAACACGGAGGCCTACCCCGGCCTGAGCATCTACCAGCAGATGCCTTCGGAGGCGCCCTCTGTGCTCGGCTTCGCGTTCAGCAATCCGCGGCAGATCGGCGAGAAGATGATCGGCGCGCTCATCCAGGTCTACCGGGGGGGGCCGGGCATGCTGACGCCCTACCTCTTCCCGTTCCTGATCCTCGCCGCGTTTATCTTCGGAAGGACGGACTTCCGCCGCTCGATATGGCGGGCGATGATTGCGATCTTCGTGCTGCAGGCGATCAGTCTATCGGTCTTTAGTAACAGGTTGGACGGCCTCGCGGTCGTCATGCCGATCGCGGTGGTGCTGGCCGCGGGCGCCCTGGTGGACGTGCTGCGGCGCATGGACGCGACGAAACTGACGCGCGGCGGGATCGCCGCGGCAATCTTCCTGCTCGTACTCTTCCCGACCGCGACATCCATGATAGTCGGCGATCAGATGCCTCCCGCACGTTCGCGGGCCAACCTCGGATTGATCAAAGAGGGGCTGACGGACGACGCAGTGATCCTGACGAACGATCCCGCTGCGGTTGCGTGGTATTCGAACAAGTCTGCCATCCTGCTCCCGCACTCGCCGGATGCGCTGGCGCAACTGGAGCAGCGGGGTCTCGGCCACCACTACTTCTACGTCTCGCGGGCACGAAGTGCGACGGTGCCGGAGGCTGCACTGACTGAATGGGTGGAGGCGGTACGGACCGGCGGCGTTCAGAAGTTCGGGCAGGTAGCGCGGCTGGCCCACCCGGAGTTGTTCCTGGAAGTTGAAGCGAAGCGCACGACGCCGACGGGCTGACGCACATGACTCAACAGGGCTGAACGGGTTCGCGGGTGCCCCGGCCAAGCGGATCCTTGATCATACAGCGACAAAGCGCGCCGACGCGGTGGAAGGAGGTGACGACAGGTGAATTATCGGCTCATACTGATGGTAGTCGCAGTAGCAGTGGTAGCGACGGCTCCGTCCGTGCTTGCAGACCCGAGTGACGTATACGTGAATTGGAACGTATACGACAACACGGCGGCTGACGGCTTCTACTACTACAGCTACGCGATCTTTGCCGTGGATACCATGGACCAGACGCTCAGCAAGTGGTTCCTCGACATCGGAGGTGCACCGGACTGGGAAGAGGTGATCAGCTCACCGGCGCCGACAGGCACTCTGCCTGCGGTCCCCAGTGACAACTCAACCGGCTATACCATGGGCTATACATGGGAGCCGGCCGTCGCGGTTGATCTGCTTCCTGGAGACAACCCGACCGGTCTGGGGCACTCACTGTTGTGGGAAACGACGACGATGTGGGGCAGAGATGCAGACGGCGATGGTGTGCCTGAAGTCTACGAACCCGGTATAGACACCGGCTATCTCGCAGGCTACGCGGGTATCGGTCCTCCGACCGACCCGAGCACGGTCGCTAACACCGACGTAGCGATCGGTTGGTTCCAGTTCCGCTCGACCGGTCCGCCAGCTCCGACGGCGTACCGGATCGATAACGGGCACGCTGAGTGGTTCGGTGAGGTGGAAGGACCCACACCCGAACCGATCAGCCTCCTGCTGTTGCTCGCAGGAGCCCCGGCCGTGGCGATCGCACGCCGGCGGCGGCGGGACTAGACAGCGACCGGGCGGGCGAATGCACGGCGCGAGCTGTGGATCATGGATCCCGCCCTACCGACGCTCCTCAGGAGGCACTCGCCGGGGCGAGTGCTTCCCTGAAGAAGATGGGCCCAGATCATGCGGGCTCATCATAGACACAACGCGCAGTCCATGCAGGAACGGACTGCGAACGACGAGACGAGCACGCAACGCGGGGGCGGAGGAGGTGAGACTGCGTGATTAAGAGACTCGTCATTCTAACGGTAGTGGTAGTGCTGGCAGCGGTTCCCGCCGTGGCATCCAATGGATCGGCGAATGTCTACGTGACGTGGAACGTCTACGACAACACGTCGGTTGACGGCTACTACTACTACAGCTACTCGATCTTCGCGGACCAGACGCTGGACCAGACGCTCAGCAAATGGTTCCTCGATATCGGTGGCGCGCCTGACTGGGAGGAAGTCGTTGGTTCGCCATTGCCGGTCGGGACGCTACCGGCTCCCGACTCGAGCGACGCCAGCGGGTTCACCCAGGGCTACACGTGGATACCTGCGGTTGCAGTGGATCTCGCTCCTGGTGAGAACCCGACGGGACTCGGTCACTCCCTGCTGTGGAGTAACCTGACCTTCTGGGGACAGGACGAGGATGGTGATGGGGTCCCCGAGTACTACGAACCAGGTGTCGATACTGGCTACTTGACGGGCTACGCAGGTATCGGCCCGCCGACAGACCCCGGCACGGCAGCCAATACCGACGTGGCGATCGGCTGGTTCCAGATCCGCTCGACTGGTCCACCGGCACCGACCGTATACCGGATCGACAACGGGATCGCCCAATGGAACGGCACGGTGGAAGCTCCGACGCCCGAACCAATCAGCCTGCTGCTGCTACTGGCAGGCGCCCCGGCAGTCGCACTTGCACGCCGGCGGAAGGATTAAACTGGACGCGACAAACGGGGGGCATTCGCGCGCCGAGTGCCCCCCGGGCCCGGAACATCGCGACAGACAGCCACGCGATTGGAAAGAGCTACCATGGCGAACGGCTTCGTGACGAAACTGGTTGAGCGCGTCAGGCAGGACCCGGCCACTGCGATCTGGGTGGCCGCGACCGGCGTACTCCTGCTGGCCATGTATGCGAACGTCGGCTCCGTCTTCGTTCGGCGCTGGTTCTCTGACTCATCGCAGTATCACTGCATGGTGGTGCCGCCGCTGGTCGGCTGGTTCATCTGGCGGCGATGGCCCCAACTCAAGGCGATGCAACATCGGCCATCCCTCGTGGGGTTCGCAATCTTTGGCGCTGGGCTACTGATGTACTGGGCTTCCGCGCGCACCGGGACCCGGCTTCTCGCCGGTGCCGCCCTGCCGGTGCTTATTGCTGGAGTCGTCGCCGCTGTCTACGGCACCCGAGCGTTTGGCCTCACCGCCGCGCCCTTTGCACTCCTTATCTTCGCCATACCCATTCCCGAACACGCCATCGGCATGCTGGCGATGCCGCTGCAAAGGATCTCCGCGCTGATCACAGGCGCGATGACGCCGCTGGTGGGGCTCGAGGTGATCCAGCAGGGCGTCAACCTCGACCTCAACGGCTTCACCTTCGTGGTGGCTGAGGAATGCAGCGGCATGCGCTCCCTCATTGCGCTGCTGCTCACAGGCTTCGTGCTGGTGGAGCTGTCGGGGCTCTCACGGAACCTGAAAATCACGGCGGTGGCAATCATCCCGGCGCTCGTGCTCTTCGCCAACGTGACGCGCCTGGTCTTTGTGCTGCTCATCGGGCAGTACTTCGGGCCCGACTTCGCACTCGGCGTGGTCGTTCATGGATTCTCAGATCTCATCGTCTATGGAGCGGCGGTGCTCTCGCTCATCCTCATCATCGGCTGGCTTCACGATCTGCAGGATCGTCGTGCCAAGGGGCCGACACAGGATGACCCTGCTCCTCGCGAGCAGCGGGAAGACAGGCAGGCGAAGCCACCTGCAGCGGCACCCGACGATGCCGCTTACGATGGCGGGATACTGCTGCCGATGCTCAGCGGAGGAAGAGAGGAGCTTCCGACCGGCGCGGGTGGCGACTGATCCCTGTCTTCTGCCAGAACGCGTGCCGATCGAGCGACTATAGACCTGATCCGCGATCACATATCACAGTCGCTGCCAACGGAGAAGACCGTGAAGATAGCGATACTCGGAGCAAAATCGGTTCCATGCATGGGCGGCATCGCGACGTACACGCTGCAGTTGGGCTCGCGGCTGGTGGAGCGCGGTCACGACGTTACCGTCTACTGCCGGCGCAAGTATCTCGATGAGGCCGCGGGTAAGAACCCGCCGCCGTATCAGGGCATCAAGCGCCGCCTCTCGCCGGGCCTCCGCGGCAAGTATCTGGATGCGCTCAGCCATACCTTCACCTCGGCGCTGGACGTCCTGCGCCGGGACTACGACCTGGTACACCTGCATGGTTCGGCCCCCGGCATCGTGCTGCCGATGTTGCGCCTGAGGCGGCACCTGCCGCTGGTGACCACCATCCACAGTCTTGACTGGGAGGGCGCCAAGTGGGGTGGTGCGGCCGCCGCCATGATGCGCGCGGCGGCGCGCGTACCTGTCACCTTCTCGGATGCGCTGACCGTGGTGTCCGAGCGGCTGCAGCGATACTATGCCGACGAGTTCGGCACTCAGACCACTTACATCCCCAGTGGCGTCGAGATGCCCGACTTGCGCCCGGCCGAAGAGATCAGCCGCCGCTGGGGGCTGGAGGAGAACGGCTACGTGCTCTTTGTCGGCCGGCTCACGCCGGAGAAGAACCTCGAGCACCTGATGGAAGCGTGGCGCGAACTCGACACCTCGCGCAGGCTTGTCATCGTTGGCGGTGTCAACTCCTCGGACGGCTACACCCAGCGCATACTCTCGCAGGCGCCCGATGACGTCATCTTTACTGACTACCAGACCGGCGACACACTGGCCGAGTTGTTCTCCAACGCCTACATCTACGTGCAGCCGTCCATGCTCGAGGGTATCTCGATGTCGGTCCTTGAGGCCTTGAGCTACGGGAGATGCGTGATTGCGAGCGACATCCCGGGGAACGTGGAGGCCCTCGGTCCCTGCGGTTACGTCTTTGATTCTGGCAATACCGAGGCGCTTCTGAGCACCATGCAGGGCCTGCTCGACCGGCCGGATCTGGTGGCGGCTCAGCGCGATAGAGCCCGCGGTCATGTGGCGGCCAATCACGACTGGGAGACCACGGCCGACAGGTTCGACCGGCTCTTCAGCGACCTTACGGGGCGCGAGAGGTTGAGTGTACCCGAGAGCCGCCCGCAGACCGTCATACCGGATGAACGGATCACCGACAGAACCATGGCAGGTGCGGCTCAGCAGGCTCGCCCATCGGAGTAGCGCCGGGGTTCGCAGCGACGTAGTTGATCGTGTGATCGATCGGCCGGGGGACAAGCCGGCGTCGTTCACCTGAGGGGTAGTTGTCATGTTGATCAAACGCGGGGTCATTTGGGCAATCCAACCAACGCGGTATGCGTTTTCGGCGTCGAGCCTCATGGGCCTGGAGATGCTCCCGCTGGGGCGTCGGTTGATTCTGGAGCTGCTGCTCGACGAGCTGGCCTCCGCCGGTGTCACGGAGGCCTATCTGCTCTCCAACGCCAGCGTCCCGTCGCCGCTGCTTGAGTGGGACGCACGAGACGACGGGGAGGTGCTCGGCTGGTGCCTTCCGACGCGGGCCCTCGACGGCGCCAACAGGATCAAGCTGCACCGGATGTCCATGCCCGGCGACAGCACGGTGGGCGATGGTCTTCTGGCCGTGGAGAGCTTCCTGCAGGGAGAGCCGTTCCTGCTGATCGAGGCGAATACGGTATGGGCTATCCTGCCGGGGCAGCCGGCTATGGCGGCGCGACTCGTTGACGCCCTGGAGGACGCGGGAGCCGACGCCGTCATCGCGGCACAGGAGATCACTCCGGCGGAGATCCCCATCCACACGGTAATCCGCTCGATCGGCGGCATAGACAGCAAGCAGTCATTCTTTGTGCGCGATTTGATCGAGCATCCGACTCCGGGTGAGGAGGCGAGTCGCTTCGCGCTCGCCGGACGCTACGCCTGCCGACCGGTGATACTGGACTATCTCAAGGACGCGCCCAGGCAGCATCGCGTGGACTTGGTGGCTGCCATGCGCAGGCTGGCCCATGATCGCGATGCGGTGTGGGCCACGAGGCCGCTGCACGGCGAACACTGCTTCGGCCTGAGCAACCTGCTGCAGTATGCGCGCGCGTTCCTGAACTACGCACTTGACGATCCTGAGATCGGGCTTGCGGTGCGCGATTATGTGGAGGATCTTATCGGCGTCCGCTGGGCGTAGAGGCTCCTGCGAGCCGCCTGCAGAGGGAGATTATGAACCGATGGTCATGCGACCTGCGAATTTTCGTGAGGGGAAAGCCTCTATGTGCCTGCCGAGTCGCGGCGTGCTGCATTACGGCCACGTCACCCTGAACACCGATCAGCGCAGCCTCGGCTTCAATGGCCGTGAGATGGCCCTGTCACCGATGGAGGCGAGGCTTCTGGCGGTGCTGATGGAGCGGGCGCCCCGGGTGTCGCCTCCGGAGCTGCTCCTGAAGCTGCTATGGCCCGACGGCGAGGGTAGCTGGCCGCTGCTGGCAGAGGTGCTGGCGGCACTCCGGGTGAAGCTTCAGGAGAGCAACGCCGGCTGCGGGCTCGCGCATGTGCCGCCGTTCGGGCACCGCCTTGAGCTCAGCCGGCGCGGTCGCACTGACAGGGCCTGAGATCCGACTACCGCCGATTACCCCGCTGCGGCCATAGCGGTGGCGGGGCTGCTCGCCCCGAACATGTAGCCGTAGCCGCGGACGGTGAGTATGCGCTCGGGGTTGGTGGGGTCCACTTCAACCTTGCGACGCAGGCGGTGGATGTTCGCCTCCACGATGTGCCGATCGTAGCCGTCGTAGCCCCAGACACACTCAATCAACTGCTCGGCCCCCACTGCCGTGCCCGGCCGTTCCATCAGGTAGCGCAGGAGCTTGAACTCGGTGGGCGAGACATCCACGCTGTCGCCCCGGACGTAGACTTCGCGAGAGTCGATGCAGAGCTCGATATCCTCGTACTTCAGCGTTGAGTAGCTGGGATCGCCACGCTCCGCGGCGGCGGTCATCACCCCGGCGCTGCGCGAACGCCGCAGAACCGCTTCGATCCGGCACTCGAGCTCCTTGAGATCGAACGGCTTCACCAGGAAGTCATCCGCACCCTCGCGCAGCAGGTCAACGCGGGTCTCCAGTTCGCTGCGCGCGGAGGTGACTATCACCGGCATATTGCTCTTCTCGCGCAATAGCGTCAGGAAGCGTTCGCCGGGGATATCCGGGAGCATCAGGTCGAGTACCACGACATCAATGGCTCGCCGGTCGGCGCAATCCAGCGCAGGTCGCCCCCGATCCACACCGACGACGTCGTAGCCAACCTTGGACAGGCGCCGCTCTATGGCGAACGCGATGTTGGGATCGTCTTCGACATGAAGAATCGTGCCTACGCTCATCAGTTACCCTCCACTTTGCTCCACCACTCGGACCGTGTCCCAGTCTCCGCTCGCGACGGTGAGCGGAATGCACAGTCGCCACTGCTGTCGGCACAACAGCTCGAGGATTTTTGAGGAGTGCCGGTCGGCTGCGGCGATCAATGGCATGGGCGATCTTTCAGCGTGAGTGAGGATACTCGATCGATCGGGATCGCAGAATCGGGTATCGGCCCCAAATGCCGAGGATATTCTGCGGAAGCAATGCCGGGAAGTATGGCGAGCATGTTGTGGTGAGACTACCGGGGTGCTGTCGAGCCATGGGCCATGTGATGAGAGGTGATCTGCCTGAAGACGTCGCCGGACGCCTCTGAAGAGCAGCTATCGAACGGCGATACCGCTTATCCTGCCATACTGGACGACTGAGTCAGGGACTTCATCTACGTCGGCCGGTGAAGCCTACGGGCTGGGATCATCCCGCGCCCTTATGCTCGCCGCGACGATTCACCGGTAGAAGCAACGCTTCCACGTCATGCATTCAGGACGGCCCCCATCGCGTACGTAGAAAATCCCCGCCGACGATTGTCGGCGGGGATTTCTCGGGTCAGGCAGAGGGCGGAGAGCAGCTAGCCGCTCTTGGTTTTCGTGAGGGACCCTGATGTGGTGCCTCCGGTCAGCTTCGTCTTGCCATTGCTGACGTTGACGTCGGCGCTGACGGGCTGACCGTAGTCAGCACCGTCCCACGGAGTGCAGATGACCCGGAGCCTGGCTCCTCGCCCGAATCTGTCAGGGGTGAGGATATGCGTATTGGCGCCGGGGATCGTGATCCACTGCGAGCCTCGCTTCCACTGCCATTCCCATCGCGCATCGGGGCTTGCGCCCTCTTCATCGCGCCAGCCATAGGCGGTGGCGGTCAATGTGTCGCCCGCAACCGGCTGGTCGGGTGTGACCTCCACATGCGAGACGGAGGGCGGCGTGTTCGGCAGGGCGGGTGCTGCGTCGGCTACCACAACCGAGGCCTCGGCCGTCGGGCCTGCGATGTCGCCGGCCATCGGCGTCACCACCACGCGCCAGTGCTCGCCCGGATCGACATACGCGCCATCCACGTTAGCGCCGGTGAAGCGGGTCTGC
>LSQX01151173.1_pt1 | contig 18073 bp, 20 predicted proteins | sample 654561 | NCBI WGS metagenome assembly LSQX01 (sample SAMN04489861, study PRJNA283612) | anaerobic digester metagenome | isolation source: 4 biogas reactors fed with cattle manure at either 37C or 55C with and... | place: Denmark: Kongens Lyngby | collected 2014
CAAAGAAAACAATAAAGAAAAGAAACACTGTAAAAATGTATTTTTGAACTTAAGATAGGAAATGCAGTGTGTTAGTCAATAGGGTTTTACAGTAGTATATGGTTAAAACTCAAGGAAATGCGGTACAAACTCGGTACAAATTTGGAAATGTAATTGTCTGATATACATCGAATAAGCCTAAAAATGAGGCTGTTTTTGTAACTATCTGATAATCATAAACAAGTAAATAGAATGTAAACGTTAATTTGTATCGGAAAACGAGTAAGTATCTAATATATAATGAATTGCACTTTCTGTATCGGCAAGTGATTACGACATAATCATCAAGCTAAGCGCGTTTAAGATTGACCGAAACCAGGAAATTTTTGCCGGACATTGATATAATAGTGGAAAAACTACTTCATATCAACGGTAAAACTGAAATTGGGATAAATATAGTTACTTGGTGCATAAATGAAAGCATATGAGAGGATTATTTGGATCGTCAATTAATTCCATGGATAGTTCTAGGCCATCTTCGATTACCCGTATAGTTTTGTGCCCCTCTTTAAAACCATTTTTTATCCCTGCTTTGGTAATTAAATGGATACTGCCTTTATCTGATTTAACAGGATGGATATCTCCTTTGAAAGTCACACCAGTATCCCATGATAAGTATGAATAATTACCTACCGTAAGCATCAATTCGTATGGTTTGTCATACCCTATTTGCATTATCTTGGATTTATCGAATCGTGATGAAAAATCAGAATATTCCTCTCCTCCTGTTTCCCCGTCAATAGAAATAGTAGGAAAAAAATAATTCAAAGCAACAATGGTTGGACTATTAAGATAGTATCCGCAATAATAATAGATATCGGAATCTGCGACAACCAGTTCAGATGCTCTACGTGGTTTATACTGCATTTGGTAGTCAGGGGTGTTGGATAAAAAAAATGTCCCATAAGTTTGACATATACCTTGGCCTGCCTTATAATTCTTTACCCCTTTTACGAAAAGGTTATTTCCCTGGTATGACACTTTACCCCTGAGAAGCAAAAAATCATCATTTTCTGTGTCATAAATTGTTACAATGTGGCCGGCAGTAAGAATTCCTTTATGGAATTGCCCAATGATGCGATAATTGTGCTTTGGAAAATAAATGGTTTTTTCCCGTGAGCCCTTCGGGAGCGAATCTGCTTGGATTGAGTTGTACCATCTGTTTACATTAAGCTTTTGTTTATGATAAGGTACCTGGCCGAAGGTAGGCAAACATAATTGGATAGACAATAATAATAGAATAGCCTTCTTCATAATGATAAGATTTTATTGATAGTGTAGATTAGGTTCGTAATATATATACAAAAAACACGGGCACTTCTTGCTCGTGTTGGGTCGTCGGAGACCTTAACTTACAAGTCACGCCCGTGGAACCACGGGCGTTCGCGACTTGTTCCTTATCTAATTCTTTTAATTGAAATTTCCGACGTTTCAACACGATGGAACAAATTGCAAACGCATTCGTTGTATGTATTAAAAAGTAATGATTACTATTACTCTTTTCAAATTCGAAGTTAGTAAATAAAAGCAAATAACCGAAATAATCCTTTCATTCAATGAATGAGATGGCCCCTTCACACTTTGGTGAATGAGAGCATTACTCCGTTGCTATCCAAGTGGGTAGTTGTGCTGTCGGAGGGGGTGAGCAGGTCAGAGACTATGATGAGGGGATTCTTTTTGGTGAGTTTTTTGAGAACTTCTTCGCGGTTGTGCCCTTTGCCTTTTAGGTGAATGGATTCAAGAGAGTCAATGAAGACCAGGCGAACGAAGCGACGACTGTGTGAGGCTTTGATATTTCTATTGATTAAAAGTACATCACCGCTTTTTTGGGTACGGAAAAAGGCACGGCAACCCTTGCCAAGACCGGTTGCGGCGGCGATTTTTTCAAATTTGCTCTTGATTTCCTCTTCGGTGTTTTTTAGGCAGTAGTACTCTGTTGTGAGGTAGTGTTTGTCAGTTAGGTGCAGGATTAGTGTAAGCGCCTCGTCCTGGGCCTGCTCTCGCGGACCACCGATTACATAGATTCTGTTTTCAAGTTGTGGGATTTTATCGATGATTTCTTCCATAATATTGCGTTTTTTGTATTTCTACTGCAAAATTATGGTGAGTATCGGCAAAAATGTGGTAGAAGTGGAAATATTTATGAAAAATATGTGATTATTATAAAATAGTCTTTCTTGTTACAAATTGTAATACTCTTTTACTGACGGAGGAAGATCAAACTTAGCGTTCTTGAAGAATTCTTGATATGAAAAGACTTTATCGGAAATGAATAGTTTGTTCTTCTTCCTCACTAATGGTGCTTCTGTGTTGTTACTGTCCGGGAAGAAGTTTTTATAACAATTAGAAGTTGTTAGTTTGTCTCTCAAGTTCTTCAGCCCAGCTGCAAATTTTTCGTACACTTTACAATAATCTGAAAAACGTTTATTATCCTCCGCCTTTTTAAAAATATTACCAAAATCGAACAAAATTGGTGCTAAATAAATTTCCATTTCTTTCTCATCTGACTCATCTGAGTTAATAACTCCAATTGTGTGCGAAACCATTTGTTTAAGTCCTTCGCAGTAGTGCTGCTTATTTTTATCTATGTTATGAATATGTAACTTACCATCCTCTTTGCCTGTATTTTTATTTTTATAGCTAAATGTAATACCACAATTTTTAAGAAAATTCTGACCTTCTTTATTATCTTCTCCAGCTAGATATTTGTAAAATTGCTCGTAGCGTTTATTCTTATCTGGGGAAGAAGAATCTCCTACATTTAGATACTCGCTAAATTTAGACTCTAAGTATAATACCGCACGTTTTCCATTAGCTGTTCCGTATAATGCAATATCTATAGACGACGGTACACTAGGAATACGGTGTTTTGCTTCGAAAACAGTATTTGTTTTCTCAAATTCAACTCTATCAAACTCAAACTTCACCTTCTCATTATTAAACGGCATAGTAATACTAAGTGGATTCTCCTTATTTATACTATAGAAACAAAGGAGGCCCAGTAGTGCAGAAGAATGTAAAGTTTTAATATTATGTATTTCTTGGCCTTTTCCTGTTATAACTTGAATAAAAGCCTTATGAAATTCAGAAGTAGGAGTACACGTACCAAACACTTTGCCGACACAACAAGCAAAAGCAAATGAGCTGCTATTTTGTCTTATGATATCTCCTATATCGCCCTTGAAGAACTCTATGTTATTGTGGAAATATTTATATACTTTTCCTTTTTTTGTATTTGCTGCTTTTTCAAATTTACATTTAAGATCTTCTAACTTATCTTTTTCTTTTTTTGCCATAATATTAGATTTAAGTTATTAATAATTTTCATCCATTATTATACCTCCTATTAAGCTCAGTTACCATCTCCCCTATCTCGTTCCTCAAATGTTCAGGTTCCAGGATTTCGACACTCGCACCGAAGGAGAGCACATCTTGTTTGAAGTCGTAGTCGGGAGTGAGAAAATATTGAAAGATAGTGTATTCATTGGTTTCTTCTAGAATCTCCTGTGAGTAATGTAGCGGTAGCGATTTGAAGTATTTTGCCTGCATATCAGAGACCTTTAAAACAACTGTTTCTCGCTTCATATCCGGATAAACTCTGGCACCATAGATGCCGTAAAAATAATCGTGGGCATTGAAATCATTCGGGAGTTTAAAGCTCTCCTCACCTATCTCGACCTTCTGAATCCTGTCGAGGGAAAACATATGAGGCTCAGCATCATCATCTTTATGAGCGTAGAGATACCACCTTCTCTTGTGTTCTCTCAAGCAGTAGGGTTTCAGCACAAATTCATCGGAGGTTGGCTTTCTGTAGCTCCGGTATGTCACATTGATGACCTTATTCTCCCGAATAGCTTCAATTATGGTAGTCAGATATTTACGACTTGAAGGCACATTTTCGAAAATAATCCTATCCTTAAGCCCCGCACTCTCGTTCAGAAGGCTGTTCAGGCTTAATGCTTCCAGCATCCAGTTCCGCACTCCGCTACCACCTATATCATCTTCATTATTAATGTAATAGGTGTTGTCACTACGGTTACAAAGGATTTCAATGCCGAAAATATCGAGGATTGATGTGATATGATTGGATAGTGTTCTGGGAGCCAACTCTGTGTAATCATCGTTGACTGAGCTTCTTAGCCAATGACTTTGCAACTGTTTGAGAGTCAAGGGGCCCCTACTCCGGAGGGTTTCCAGAAGCCAGATATAACGTTTGAAATAGTTCTTTGCCATTTCTTAATATTTAGTTGAAATAGGGATCTCAAGTAGTTTCAAAATTAGTAATTACCAGCAAAACAAACAATAGATTCGGCAATAAAGTGGCGTAATTAAAAAATATTACACTTTATTTATATCTGCCTGATTTCTGCCGAAGCTACCTTTAGCTTTGCTTGCAGAAATAAAAACAATAATGACATGAAAACAACGAACAACTCCACTCTTTGCATGCCTATCACCCATTCTCAAGACTCAAGGAAAGAGAGAGAAGGGTTCGCTCACCTTCATCTACACACTATATATTCCACATTGGATGGTATGTGTAAAACAGAAGAACTCTTCAAGCGGGCAGACGAATTGAAAATGCCCGGCCTGGCAATCACCGATCATGGAACAATGTACGGCATTCCGGATTTTCTTAAAGTGGCTAAGAAACATCCTGCAATAAAGCCGATAATAGGTTGTGAGGTATATATATCTAAGGAAAATCTTATTGATCACAAGACCTCATCTACCAGGTATCATCTGGTATTACTAGCTAAGAATATAGAAGGATACAGGAATTTGGTCAAATTGGTCTCTAAAGCCAACACTGAGGGTATGAGAAAGCGTCCAATGGTGGATCACAGTATGCTTCAAGAGCATCACGATGGCCTTATAGCCCTTTCAGGCTGTATCGGTGGCGAAATTCCGCAAGCTATTCTTGCGAATGATTTAGAGGAAGCAAGGCGATTGGCCTGTTGGTATCGTGACCTATTCGGAGATGATTTCTATTTGGAAGTTTCTCTGCATAAATCTACCAAACCTAACTATAAATGTGATTTATATGAGGAGCAAAAGGTTGCAAATGAGGCTATTTTCGCCCTAGGTGCGGAATTAGGCATACCTGTAGTTGCTACTAATGATGTCCATTTTATCAAAAAAGAGGATGCAACTGCGCATGATGTTTTGCTGTGCGCCAATACAAATCATAAGATGGAAGACCCCGAAAGATTGTCATTTACAGGCGAAGAGTACCTAAAATCCGAAGCTGAAATGCTTGAACTCTTTCCGGATCATCCGGAAACAATAGAGAATACCTGGGAGGTATTACGGAAAATTGAGCATTTTGAGATTGCTGAAAAGCAAAAATTACCAGATTTCCCAATTCCGGATTCCTTCCACTCCCCTGCCCAATATCTTCGCCATTTGGCCCTTGAAGGGCTCAAAGAGCGCACTGGTGGAAATTATAGCACGAAAGAGAGAGAACGGCTTGAATATGAGCTGAAGGCTATATATTCGCACGACCTTACGAACTATATTCTTATTATTTGGGATCTTGCGAAAGCTCTGCGGGAGAAAGGTTGCTTTCTGGGGCCGGGTCGTGGCACAGCCACTGCATCATTCCTGAACTATATTTTGCAAATTACCGATTTTGACCCTATTAAATATCCCTTGGTGTTCGAAAGATACCTTCCACCCTATTACGATGGGGTACCGCGGCCAATCATTGAGCTTGAATTGGATGGAAAAGGATATATATATGCATTTAAATATCTCAAGGGAAAATACGGTAAAATGCATGTTTGCACGATCTCCTCACACCTATTCCGCTCAGAAAAGATTGCTAATAGAGCCTCTTTGAGGGCTTTTGGGATTGAGAAGCCAAACAACCAATCTGAGCTTCCTAAAGACATAATTGATTCAGCGCAGAAACTGATAGGAACAGTGATGGGAATAGGAACTCATTGTAGTGTATTTTTTCTCTCAAAAAAGCCTTTAGATGAATATTTGCCGCTATCTTATACATATAAGAGAAATTTGGGTTGTAATGAGCTGAAATGCCAATATGAGCTTGAATATTTCAAGGATTCCGGTTCTCAATATCTGAATATTATGCGGTTAATCTGCCTTGATGTAATCAGCGATGCCTCCAATGGTATCAATATTCCACAAACATACGATGATCCCAAAGTCCTGGAATTTTTTGCAAAGGGAGAAACTTCCGAAATATACATGTTTGAAACTAAGGACATGAGAGTGGGTCTGGCATTGATAAAACCCACCAAATTCAGTCAATTAGTAGCACTTAATGCATTATGTCGGCCGGGCACAAAAGTTAATAAATTCCTGGAATACTTCGAATTAGCCAGCTCTTTCAACCAATGTAAGCAGTATGAAACCATACGTCCCTTATATGATGAATGCCTGCGTGAAACCTATGGAGTCCTGATTTATCAAGAACAAATGATGATAATAGCCCTGAACCTTGGACTTTCGCATAAAGAGACAGTAGATCTCCGCAAGGCTCTATTCAGTAACAATGATGTTATGCTAGATCAATTACGTGAAAAAATCTTCTCCGGCGATGCAATACACAAATACACTCATGAGGAACTTAAAAAACGCTGGGACTTCCTCCTAGAGCAGGGCAACTTTACCTTCCCCGAATCCCATTCTGCCGCCCAATGTGCCATCGCTTACCAAATGGCCTGGCTAAAGGTCTATTACCCCGAAAGATTTGAGGCGGCATGGGAAAAGGTATGGAGAAATGCAGGAAGAGTGGGGTGAAAATTGCACGAAAATGGGGCTTCACTCCCAACATACTATGATTTTCGACAAAAATGTGCTAAAAATACAGGCTTTTAACGCTAAAATCCCAATATAATGTGATTTATGTTTGTTTTGTGGTTCTAAACGCTTATATTTGCAATTAATACCAATATATTGTGAATATGGAGTTGTTAAGTAAACAAATCAAGGCTCGTCGGCAGGAGTTGAAAATTACTCAGCAGGAACTGGCCGAATTGGCTGATGTGAGCATAAATACCATAGTAGCAGTTGAGCGTGGTACAGCCAATCCGCGGATTGCGACACTATTGTCGATATGTAATGTGCTCGGCTTGCAACTTAAAACGACAATAAAAGATTGATGTTATGAGACAATGTGAAGTATATCTCCATGGGATAAAAGTAGGTTTGCTGGCTGAAAACGAGAACCGTGATTTCACTTTTATCTACGACAAGGCATATTTGTTGAGCAAAAAAGCTACGCCTGTAAGTTTAACTTTGCCACTTAGGTCGGAACCCTATCATTCACCATTTCTTTTCCCTGCATTCGCAAATTTATTGTCTGAGGGCGAGAACCGACAAATACAATCGCAACTCCTTCGTATTGACGCAGAGGATGATTTTGGGATTTTGTTGGCAACCTGTCAATTTGATACGATTGGAGCCATTACCGTAAAACCGATCTAAACCATGAAAGAGTTTAATCTTTGTCCATCGACATTGCAGGAGGGATATAATACCTATTGTCCCTCTGCACAAAAAGTACTATTTGATGGCATCGCCGTATCTCATATCTTCTCAGAGCCAAGCCCGGATTCGGATACTGAAGAGGCTAATGAAGCCACCAGGGGCGTTGGACGCATATCGCTTTCCGGCGCTCAACCTAAATTTTCTGTTGTGGTGGATAATCGCAAACTGCGTTATGCCCGTGAGAAGGAACAAGGTACATTTATCCTTAAGCCACGTCCTACGAGTTACCACATTATTAACAGAGATTTCTGTGCTGCGAATGAGCATATAACAATGCAGATTGCTTCGCAAGTCTATAGGATAGAGACCGCTGCGAATGCGCTATGTTTTTTTGAAGATGGTACTCCCGCATATATTACACGTAGATTCGATGTGCATAGTGGTGGTAAATACAAACAGGAGGATTTCGCTGCACTATTGGGTTACACAAAGGATAATGCAGGGCCCAACTATAAGTATGACAGAGCAAGTTATGAGGAGTGTGCTGAGATCATGCACGCCTATGTAAAGGTAGCATTGATCGATCTTCGGCGTTTTTTTAGAGTAATATTATTCAATTTCGTTACGCTTAACGATGATGCACATTTGAAAAATTTTTCACTGATTGAATCCAATGGGGAGTATCGCCTCTCCCCTGCTTACGACCTTCTCAACACCTCATTACAACTACGAGAACCCCGCATATTTGCGCTTGACAAAGGGTTGTTTAAGGAAGGAATGGCGTTTAGTGACACTCGTACGGTTAGGCGTTCCGACTTCGAAGAGTTTGGCAGACGCATAAAACTTCCGCAAAGGGTAGTGCAGAAGGAGATTGATTTGTTTGCTCGCGAACAACCATTGGTAAAAGAACTGCTTGAGCGTTCTTTTTTGTCCCCTGAATTACAAGAACATTATTTGTATTCGTTCAACCATCGTCGCAACAGGTTGAATGATTAAGGTCATTAAAGATCCACTCTCTTCCTCCCTACTCCGTCATCTACAACCACTTCTCCGGGTGGCGAGAGCAACTGTTCCAGCTGCTGACCCAGTTTCAGGGCTGATCTGATAGAAGAAGCAAAGTAAAAGCCATCGGCAACCCGCTCATCAAAGGTAAATCTCAGTCGTATGGTCTTAAATGTTTGTACTTCGCCTGAACGCCTGGTTATGTGCTGTGTTGATTTTTGCCCCATAGCCATAAACATACTGCAAGTTCCAACTTCGTAAAGATGGTGAAATACCGATTCTGTCCCGATAGAACCTATATTGCTCAAAAAGAAACTTGCGTGCCAGGGACTGATCTCTTCCAGAGAACGCGGTAAAATCCCGAATCTATCCATGCGGATCAAGGTAGAGGAGAGAAAACGCATCAAGAAAGGGGGCAGACCGGATAGGAATTTACTTAGCTTATCGATCGTATTTGGCTCTCCTTCCGACTTGTTCTCGTCCAATGCTTCTTGAACTTTTCTGACAACATCCTGCAAGGTATCTGTTGGTAGAAAGAAAAGTTTAATCACCGTCTCTTCGCCCTCATCAGTCATAGAGCGTTTTATCATAAGTGAAATGTTAATATAATTGCGGGCATACAATTTATTCCGTACAATGAATCGGTTCAATTTGGGACGCTGAGAAAAAACCCTCACTATAGCGGCAATTATTATGTGCATAATAGACAAGCCGGGGATCTCCTCTTTGTGTTGTTTTATAAAAACTTCAATTTGATCAATTGGGAGTAGAACATCGAAGTAAACCTGTGAGTCCAATCTTTTCCGCATGAAATAGGGCATTATTGAAAATATGGGTTCAACATTACGCAACCTCCAACCGTCACGGCGGTCACCAAATTTTCGAGGGAAATGCCTCATCTTATATTCTTCACACTTGTTCATAATAATAATATATGACTTCAATTAAACTATACTTAGCGGCAGTAAAGATAATTGAAGTTTTTGAAAAAAACCGTTTTGTTGTATAAATACACCAAAACGGTTTACATCACAGTCAAGTATATATCGGACTTCACAGCTATTGGCAACACCCTTTTAGGAGCCATTCACTAATTCATTTCCAGGTAAGATTTTATCCTTTGTTTGAAATTTTTTCGCAAGCAATCACTATAAATCCAGGGTTCAATGCCATGATAATCGCCGACATTCAGCATATTAAGAATGTTCGGCAGAAAACTGCCGTCAAAACCCTCCAGAACCAGTACTTTATATTCCGGATCGAGCGTAACGGTAATGGTATCATGTAAGATTGCGGGAGTGGAATCGGTGCTCCAATTAACCGGATTTATGCACATAATATTGGAATCACATATAATCGGCTTTACATATTTTACATCCGAAACGGAATTATAACAAATAGTAACTCCCGTATCAAGAGAATCCTTTGCGGGCAAAATCCATGGTGCAATAGCTGTATCATTCGGAGTCACCTTGTAACCAAGCACATAAGCTGCCACCATTCTCTCCCTCAAATCTTCGGGCATAGTTTTCATCAATTCCACAACTGATTTTGCACCTTGACTGAACCCAGCCAATATAAATGGTCGCCCATTGTTGAAGTGCGCTATAAAATGGTCGAAAGCACTCTGTACATCCACAAAAGAGACACTATTGTATCTCCTTGTTATTGTATCTTGATTGAGAGTCGCCCACGAATCAAGTGTCATATGACGGTAAAATGGTGAGTAGAAGTTATTCCCTTCAGCCATATAATCCGAAACCCCTTTCATTTCGATTGTCATATTATCGGTATGTGCCTGATTATAGACATCGGCATAATGAGAGATTTTACCATCCTCAGTCGTCCAATCAAACTCCCAGGTGGAAGGAATATAGAAAACATCCGCACCCTCTCCGGTTGTGTCATTGAGAACATTGTACCACATACTTTCCCGTGTATAATCGGGCGCGGATGGAATACAAGTTGGTTTTTGTGATTCCTCACAACCGCCGGAAAATAAAATGACTGTGGCAGCAATAAGCGCAAAATATATTTTCTTCACTTTAAATAAATGTGTTTAAGAATAATGGTTTTAGTTCAACGCCTCTTCCCTATTGAGTTATTTAATCTTAAGCGTAGCTACGCAAGGGAAGTGATCCGATATGTCGCCAAATTTGGTGGCAATTCGCGAATCAATCAGTTCGAAATGGTCAGGATTGAAGAAAATATAATCAAAACGTCTGTCAGGATTATCTGCTGGGAATGAACTGGGTGACGATGGAATGTCGTTTTCATCGATTGCACAGGAAACCAATCTCTCATCGTTCAGGAAGAGGTATATTTTAGCGTCAGCATCCTTAAGATTGGAGTTGAAATCCCCCATCAGAATCACAGGGAATTCCTTATCCAGCTCCCAAAATAGCTCATACACAAAATCAAGCTGTTTAACGCGGGTTTCAGCTTCAAATGCCTCCGCGTGTATATTGATTACAACAATCGGCTTCACTGGATGATCCAGGGTCACTACTTGTGCCAAACGACTGGCATAAATTTCTCTATAAAAATAGGAACTGCCCTTTACTCCCTCAAACATATGCACCTTATAGTCGGAAATGGCAAATTTACTCACAACGGCTTGTCCTGAGATAACCTTTCCAAAATGCAACCTGGGTGGCCAATAAGGGAAAGGCACATAACGCTTGTCCCAGTTAATGGCGAAAGCGCCGTAAGCATAGAGCGAATCGCATATCATTGTACCCTGATTGGTGCCATAGACGCGGCTGCTGCCGAATTCAATCTCCTGGAACCCGACAATATCGGCATCCAGAGTTCTCAGAGCCTCTATGACTCTCACCTCGTTATTGGCCATAAATTCAGGCGAAGCATATATGGGAAGGTTATTGGTCATCCCCGACAGGTAACCGATGTTATAGGTTGCAACTGTGATCGTACTGTCCTTATCAAGCAATTCGTGAGTTACCTCGGATTGATAGAGAGTGTTGTACTCCGATTTATCAACATTGTTGGATCTTGCCCAAAAGAAAAATCCAAACACAAGAACGGCAAGAATGACTATCACCAATAAAATGATACCCCAAACTTTACCGCACCTGGAACATTTTTCCTGTTTTTGTTACTCGTTTTCATAATTGTATTAGGTTAAAAATTAAAAATCTTTATTCTGTACTATGACCATGAGCCAATAATGATCCTGCCTGACAATGGTCATCCGTGAAAGCTTCATTACAATGGCTCAAAATTACAAAAAAACTAATTAACCAACCCCAATAATCCGCTATCTTATGGTTACAAAATCGTTACAAATTGTAACGGTTTGAAAATACCTGCTGATTACTGAAATCTATAAGTTTTAGAAGATGGTATTTCCCATCGCCAAATAATTCCCTATCTTTACACCACGATTCCATCAGCACACTCAACCGTTATGTCATCTATAATTATAGCACTTCTAATCCCCCTGTTGGGCACAATTCTGGGCTCCGCATTCGTATTCGTGATGAGAAAGGAGATGCCGGCGCTGCTGCAAAAGGCATTGCTCGGCTTTGCATCTGGGGTAATGGTGGCAGCATCCGTATGGTCGCTATTGATCCCTTCGATAGAGATGGGAAGCGGCAAGATGGCTATTATTCCTGCGGTAGTCGGGCTCCTGCTGGGCTTTGCATTCCTTCTGCTCATAGATTATTTAACCCCTCATATACATACGAGTGGCAGTACAGAGGGGCCTAAGAGCGGACTTTCGAAGACTACGAAACTTGCGCTGGCAGTCACTATTCACAATTTCCCCGAAGGTATGGCGGTGGGAGTTGCAATCGCCGGTGCTGCTGTTTCAGATTTCAACATTGCCGGAGCTTTGGCCCTCTCGATCGGAATAGCGATCCAGAACATCCCGGAGGGTGCAATCATCTCTATGCCCCTGCGCACCGCAGGAAATAGCAAATGGCGTTCATTTTTAATTGGTGCTGCGAGTGGAATTGTGGAACCGATAGGCGGAGCGCTGGTCCTGTTGTTGGCTTCCGGCATTCTGGGAATCCTGCCCTATATGCTCTCTTTCGCCGCCGGTGCAATGCTTTATGTAGTGGTGGAAGAATTGATTCCCGATGTCTCCAAAGGCGAACACTCCAATATCGGCACCATAGGTTTCGCCCTTGGCTTCGCCCTGATGATGGTATTGGATGTGGTATTGGGGTGATTCTAAATAGAGTCGTCCTTCATGTTTACAAAGACAAAAATTGAGAAAAAATCAAACATAATTTTGTATTAATTGAAATTTGTGTAACTTTGTACAAACAAAACATCGCTATACTTTCTTGTATAGTTTAAGCCGCTCCGGTAGCGGCTTTTAATGTTTTAAAGGGATATGGAGTCAAATAACAAGTCGTTAACTATTTAAGTTGCGAATCAATATCCATTTTTTCGTGGAGAATCCTCACAATTTCGACGCAATCATCTTCTACGAGTCTATAGAAAATCATATGCTTAAGGCATAATCGCCTAAAAAGACCGGATTGGATTTCAGAATATTCACGGTCAAGATAGCAAGGACGCAAGCTATTGATTCAAATTCACGAATCAACGAACTATAATACTCGTCTGCCTGCTTTTCTGACCATGTTTCAAATGTATAATCCCAAATAGAGCTGAGATCTTCTACTGCTTTCTTGGTAATAAAAAATTTAGCCATTAACTTTTTTCCCCTTAAGTTGTTTTAGATGCTCTTGAGGGTCAAAGTTTTCGTACCTGCCACTCTCCTCACCCTCTCTAATTGCTGCGGATAGTTGCTTAATTCTTATTTCCTCCGCTTCAAGCATACGAAGTCCGGCACGAATGACTTCGCTAGCGTTATTGTAGCGCCCGTTACGGATAGTATTTGCGATAAAATCCTCGAAATACGGGCCAAGTGCAACAGATGTAGTTTTCATAAAAATACCTTTTTACAATGCAAAGTTACCAATATTTGGTAATTATGCAATATTAATTGAAATAAATTAACAATAATTAATTACCGGAGGTAAAAATAAAATAGCTGGTATCTACTTAAACCCACCAAACACAAATAATTTTTTACCTTTACTCCATGAACGCTGCCCTAAAACAATATATCGAAGAAAAGATTCTTCCTCGTTATGATGCTTTTGATGAAGCGCATCAGAGTGATCATGCCTTGAAAGTAGTTGAGGAGAGCGCAAGGCTGGCGCAGTACTATGACGTGGATGCTGATATGGTATATGTCATAGCGGCCTATCATGATCTCGGGCTGGAGGTTGATAGGGAGACACATCATATAGAGTCTGCGCGTATAATTCGTGAGGATAAAGTGCTCCAGAAGTGGTTTTCTCCCGAGCAAATTGAGATCATGGCTGAAGCAGCGGAGGATCATCGTGCATCAAATGAGCACGAACCCCGCTCAATCTATGGAAAAATCATTGCGGAGGCAGACAGGGATATTGACGGCACAACCATCATCAGACGCACTATCCAATATGGCCTTAAACACTACCCTACCCTCGATAAAGAGGTACATTTCGAGAGATTTCTCGACCACATGGCCAATAAATATGCAGAAGGCGGCTATTTGAAACTCTGGATTCCCGAATCTCCAAATGCTGCCAAACTGAAAGAATTCCGAACTCTCCTCAAAAACCCTGAAACCATTCAACAACTCTTCAATCAAGAATGGGAAATGCAACGGATTATTAATGAAATAAAGGCTCATATAGATCCTGAAAAGGCTCGGATACTACCGAGGTTTTTTAAGACCGGTAAGGGTGAGTATGGCGAGGGCGATAGATTTATGGGTGTGACGGTGCCGAATATCCGCAAGGTGGCAAAGAGTAACAAGGATGTTTCGCTGGATTTGACGGAAAAGCTGCTTCAGAGCGAGTGGCACGAGGTGAGAATGTGTGCTGTGCTGCTGTTGGTTGAGAAATTCAAGAACCAAAAGGAGGCGGTGCTCGAGATTTACCTTCGCAATACCGACAGGATCAATAATTGGGATTTGGTGGATCTGAGTGCTCCGCAGATTGTCGGCGGTTCTTTGCTGAATAAGAGCGACCGTTCGCTTCTTTACCGTTTGGCTAAGAGCGAATCATTATGGGAACGGCGTATTGCCATTGTAAGCACTCTGCATTTTATTCGAAACGGACAATTTGATGATACAATCGCTATATCAGAGATACTGCTGGAAGACTCTCACGATCTGATCCACAAAGCAACTGGATGGATGCTCCGTGAAATGGGCAAAAGGGATCTCGCCCTTCTGCGTGAGTTTCTAGGCAAACATTCACGCACTATGTCCCGCACCACACTTAGATATGCTATCGAAAAAATGAATCCGGAAGAACGGAAGTTTTGGATGAATAAGAGATAACTTTAGCACACTTTAAAGGGCTTCTCCCCTATTTTTCTCTTATATTATATCGTATCGCATACAAAATCGTTTCTAAAGCCCATTTTATATGCATTTGCATATAATTGTACTTATTTTGCTATTTTTATATGCTTTTACATATAATTTCTTATATTTGCCAAAAATAACTGCAAAAGCATATAATTATGACATTGAGTTTAGCTGCATTTGTTAAAACCAAACGGAAAGAGGCCAATCTTACTCAGCAGAAATTTGCCGACAGAGCCGGTGTAGCCCTTACCGTTGTCAGAAAAATAGAGCAAGGGAAAGAAAACCTCAGCTTGGAAAAAGTCAATCAGGTCCTGATGATGTTCGGTCACAAACTAGCCCCCGTTAACCATAAAAAAATTGAGTTATGAGACAGGGTAAAGTGTTTTATAAAGATAATTTCGCCGGAACAATCACTGAAACGGATGATGGTGATTATTTCTTTGAGTACGACAAGGAATATATCAACCTCTTCCCCAATCAGCCGATAACCTTTTCAATGCCTGTTTCAAATAAACGGTATAAGGACAAAAGGTTATTTCCCTTTTTTGATGGCTTGATTCCGGAGGGCTGGCTGCTGGAAATTGCTTCCAAGAGTTGGAAGCTTAATCAGAATGACCGTATGGGCTTGCTTTTAGCCTGCTGTAAAAACTGCATTGGTGCGGTGAGTGTAATTCCTATAAAAAATGAAAGCAATGAGTAAGAAGTGTTTATATTGCTATAAAGCGTTGAATACGGAAGGTGACTTCCACCCTTCTTGCAGTGCTCATTTTTTTGGAACTCAAGAGCCACCTACTCTGGATTATACAATGTCGGAAATGGCAGAATTAGCTAAAGAAGTTGTTGAGCAATCGATAACCGTTCCCGGGGTGCAGCCAAAGCTATCACTAGGCTTGATTAGAGAGGTTTTGCAATATGGCAGTAAAGGAAGATTGACAATAATGGGTGCTTTGGGAGGAAATTATATTCTCAAACCTCAAAATGAAATTTTTCCTCAAATGCCGGAGAATGAGCATCTGACTATGAGAATGGCTGAACTTTGCGGTATTTCCGTTCTTCCATCTACTCTGATTAGATTGAAATCGGGAGAACTCTCCTATCTTACAAAGCGAATAGATCGTACCGAGGCTGGAGAAAAAATCCATATGCTGGACATGTTTCAGATTTTGGAAGCCTTTGATAAATATAAAAGTTCTGTAGAAAAGGTTGGGAAAGCCGTTGCAAAACACTCTTCCAACACATTACTGGATTTACTGAGACTTTTTGAAGTAGTGCTTTTCAGTTATATCACAGGCAATAATGATATGCATCTGAAAAACTTTTCGCTTATTTTGGAAAAGGAAGATTGGATACTCTCTCCTGCGTATGATTTATTGAATGTCAATCTGCATCTTCCAGAAGATACTGAAGAAATGGCACTCACCATAAATGGTAAGAAGAGGAAGCTGATAAAGTCTGACTTCATTAAACTGGGATTGGGCTTCCAGTTAACAGAGAAACAGATTTTAAATTCCTTTAAGCGATTTGTCGAGGCAGAGGAAGCAATGAAAAATGAGATAAAGTCCTCATTCCTCTCTTCCGAGAATCAGACAAAATATATTGAATTGCTTGAAACCAGATTGAATTTATTGAAGAGATAAGTCATTTGGCCTTGTGCTAAGTAGAATCATATCTTATATTCTAATTCCACCGAAATTATTACTTTTGCACAAAATATTTAACTGAATATGAATAAGGTAGCGGAAAACCCTTCAAAAAACCGCACAGTCCCCTATCCCATCCCATTGGTGATTGTCTCTGCGGTCTTCGTGACACTCTATCTGGTGTCCAATATTATGGCAGTAAAAATCGTTGGTATCGGCAAATGGATCTATTTTGATGCCGGCACTCTCACATTTCCATTCGCCTATATGCTCGGTGATGTGCTCACCGAAATATGGGGCTATAAGACTGCCAAACGGGTGATATTACTCACTCTGGCATGTAATATCCTTTTGGTTGCCTGTACCTGGATAGGTGTATTTCTTCCCGTTCCGGATTACAACGATGCCATTGCCTCGGCATACAATCGTGTCTTCACTTATGTTCCTCGTATTGTTTTAGGGTCTCTGGTTGGTTTTCTCTGCGGAGAACTCTCCAACGCGTGGCTGATGGAGCGTATCAAAAAGTGGACTGAGGGCCGCCGGCTATGGATACGTACCATAGGCAGTTCAATAGCCGGTCATTTCTTTGACACAGTTCCTTTTGTGCTCATTGCTTTCGGAGGTGTAGTGCCCTGGATTGATATTATTAAGCTGATAGCGTTTCAATTTGTGGCCAAACTCGGCATCGAAGCCATTATGGGAACACCTCTGGCTTACCTCATTTTAAGATGGATGCGTAGATTCGGCATCGAAAGCACGACCTAACTAGTGTTGCGGGGTGCAGATTGCGAGTTGCGTGGTGAAAGTAAGAAATGGTGCGAGGTGCAGGTGTTATTATAATATAAGAATTAGTGTGGAGTCCGAGATTTTGTTCCGAAAATTACACGTTTAATACATTCAAAGAACATGAGCGTAGAAAATTTTTGCTTTTTCGAAGCCATGTTCTTTGAATGATAGAATGTAGAGCGAAGAAATTTTTTGTTATTTCGAAGCCGTGCTATTTGAATAATTCAGAGTTGTGTATTATGAATTATAAGAGGAATAAATCTTATATTTGTATAATAAGGCAAACAATATAGATATGTTTAAAACACTCAACAAAATAGCCCTAAGCGTGTTGGTGGCCCTATTCACGCTAACACTTTGGGCACAAAATCCGGATTCGGTCACATTTGTCACAGCTAAGGCAGTAGCCAATGCAGAGAAAGATGGAATAGTATTCAATAATTATCTCTTCGAAGGGAATTTATTCAACTCCAATCAGTGCATTTCAGTACTGGAAATACCGGCCGGATTCCATTTTGACATAGTCATAGCACCCGATGGAAGACTTGAAAGAACTTCTGCACTGGCGGCGGAACTCAATGCCATAGCTGCCCTAAACGGCTCATTCTTCAATATGAGAACTCCCTATGGAGGGGTTACCTATACACGTGTGGACGGAACTATTGTAGCGGAAAACAACAAAGATGTGCCCACCTCCTTCTGGTCACGAAGCATAAGGCAGAATGGAGCCTGTCTCTTATACACATCT
>LSQX01307467.1_pt1 | contig 18073 bp, 17 predicted proteins | sample 654561 | NCBI WGS metagenome assembly LSQX01 (sample SAMN04489861, study PRJNA283612) | anaerobic digester metagenome | isolation source: 4 biogas reactors fed with cattle manure at either 37C or 55C with and... | place: Denmark: Kongens Lyngby | collected 2014
CGGCGAATGTGGGATGCTTACAAAACAACTATGAATTAATTCTCAGCCAGCTCACAATAATACTCAGCTCTCCGGCATCAAAATGCTCTTTCAGCAATCCATAAACAGAACCGTCGTATTCAGTATTTTCAACCAGCTCCTTGGCTTTCAACAATATTTTCTTATCTACAATCTGTTCCGCGTCCAACTCTCCTTTCAGCACAAATTCTGCTAAATGACCCGATACGGTCCCAACTGTAAGATTCCTCTCTTTAGCTATTTCCCGGATTGTTTTTCCAAGCCTAAACAATCCCAACGACTCAAGTGCTGAGCTTCCTTTCGATTTTTTAGGTTTGCGCTCGCGTTTTTCACGATCAAACAGTTCTTCCATTGCAGAACGAATGTTATTTTCCTCACAATAGTCACGAATCACTTCTAAAAACTGACCTCCGAATCGTTCGTATTTTGCTTCACCAATCCCGCTTATTTTAAGCATATCAGCGTTGTTCTGAGGCAAATAATCGGCCATTTCCACTAAAGTTTTACTGTTGGCGACCACATAAATTGGAAGTCCCGTTTCATCCACAATTGAATTTCGCAACTCGAAAAGCATGGAGAGCAACTCAGGATGTCGTGAAGCGATTGTTGACTTTTTTTGCTTCCGGGAATAAGAACTCATTTTTAGAGAAGGAAGGATAAATGATTTCCGTAAATCGAAATATTTTTCTACACTAAATCCACTCTTAATGCCTTTAATCCAATGCAATTTCTGTTCGGAAAATGTGTAAATATCAAGTAAAAACTCATCGAAATCTTTTGAATTGTCTCTGCTATCTGTAACTGCCGGTGAGTTTTTCAATGTATCAATAAGTTCTCCTAATTTCTCTGAAAAATAGGTCTCGGATGCTTCTAACCTGAGATTTAGAAGGTCTTCATTGAATGGATTTTGATTGACAATCTGAGTGATTTGAACACCAAACTTCGAACCTACATCCTGCAAATCATTGACCTGCTTATTCACAACACGTAAGAAATCAATGGTTTCTGAGTTAAATGATGAAGCAACTTCATTCGTGGAAATTAACCATCGATTAGCAACTCGAACCATTTGCCTGAAATTATAAACACCCATCAGCAATGACAAAAAATATTGTTTTTTAGACGATGAGTAACTATCTTTCAACTGATCTAACGTATATTGCATTGAAGAGAAGTGGACAATTTCTTCAGCATTCTGAATCGCGGATTCACTTATTCTGCTCTGAAGCACTAAACCATTCAACGACCTGCATCGGCTCAGAGCCACATAGACTTGCCCAGGAGCAAATGCCATTTCGGCATCTATTATCGCCTTATCAAATGTTAAACCCTGGCTTTTGTGGATGGTAATTGCCCAGGCTAACCGCAACGGGAACTGCTTAAAAGTCCCAATTATATCTTGAGTAACTTCGAGTGTACTTTCATTGGCCTGATAGCGAACATTCTCCCACACCATCGGCGTAACTTCGATTTCAGCCGCATCCTCAGGACATTTTACGAAAATTGCATCGCTATTCCATGCCGTAACAACACCTATTTTTCCATTAAAAAAACGTTTTGCCTCATCGGTATCATTTTTAACAAACATTACTTTTGAGCCAATTTTCAGTTCTAAATCTTCCTCTACTGGAAATAATCTTTCAGGAAAATCACGGGTTATTTCTGCCTTGAAAAACTTAGATTCCCCTTTAATCTTTCCTAATTCCTCCTGATTTATCCGATCAGCTTTGTAATTATGTGTGGTCAAAATTACGTAGGTATCATCTTTTGAGGGAACAAAAAATGGTTGGTATCGTTTTTCTAACAGTTCATAACTTTTCTTGGAAAGTCGATTATTACGCACTTCATTCAACAACCGGATATACTCAAGCTCTTTCTGACGAAAGATTTTCTCAAACTCAATATGAACGAATGGTTTTTCATTAAACACGTGACTATTAAAGAAATAAACCCCTTTATAAAACTGGGACAGGATATTCCATTCTTCTTGCTGCGCCACCGGTGACAGCTGAAACATATCACCAATAAAAATCATCTGAACACCACCAAACGGCTCATCATGCCTGTATCTTACGCTTCGCAAAACGGTATCAACCGCATCAAGCAAATCAGCACGCACCATGCTTATTTCATCAATTACAAGCAATTCCAATTCGCGCAACACTTTCCGCTTATTGGAATGCATTCTCATTTTGCTGATAAGCTCTTTACGACCGAACTCCGTAGGAATGAATGGATTTAAAGGCAATTGGAAAAACGAATGAATAGTAGAACCGCCCGCGTTGATCGCGGCGACACCGGTCGGAGCAACGACGGCAATTTGCTTCTTGGAGGTTTCACACAAACCGCGCAAAAAAGTCGTTTTCCCGGTTCCGGCTTTTCCGGTCAGGAAAACATTTTGATTCGTCAATGTGGCAAAAAGTTTGGCGTAATCGTGGGTAGTGTAATGTTCCATATATATGAGGAATTTGAATAATCGAGTCTTTAGTTCAAAGCTGAGATTTGTTAAAAAAACAAATATATGGAAAAACATGGAGATATAAAAACGGGGAACAGGCTTTCGCACGTTAGTTCCTATATACCTAAATTTACACCTTAACAATTAGGAACTTAAGCGAATAATCACAAAAAAAATCCTCCTATGAGGAGGATTTAAGGGACATTATTTCTTCTGTTCCTTCGCCCAGCTGTCTTTTAGCGAAACGGTACGATTAAACACCAACTTTTCAGGTGTGCTGTCCGGATCCACATTGAAATAACCGATACGCTGAAATTGGAAATGGTCAAGCGGTTTTACGTCTTTCAGGTACTCCTCAACGTAACAATTATCTAAAACAACAAGCGAATTTGGATTAATTAATTCGTGATAATCACGTTCAGAGGCAGCAGGATTTTCTACGTTGAATAGTCGGTCGTACAGCCGAACCTCAGCGGGAATACTATGTGCTGCAGAAAGCCAGTGAAGTGTTCCTTTTACTTTTCGATTTGCTTCCGGCATGCCGCTTTTTGTCAAAGGATCGTACTCGCAATAGATTTCTTGGATATTTCCTTCAGCATCTTTCTTTACTCCGGTACATTTCACGATATACGCCGATTTTAAACGAACTTCTTTTCCCGGTGTCATACGGAAAAACTTTCGGGGAGCATCTTCCATAAAGTCATCGCGCTCCATCCACAGTTCCCGGCTGAAAGCAATTTCATGCGTTCCGGAGTTCTCATCCTCCGGATTATTCACAGTTTCCATCATTTCTACCTGGTCTTCAGGATAGTTGGTAATGATAAGTTTTACAGGATTAATAACCGCGCTTACACGAGTTGCAGTTTTATTAAGCTCTTCACGCACCGCATGTTCCAGCAGTTCAAGGTCAATCATTCCTTCCACTTTTGTATAGCCGATCTTTTCAATAAAATTACGAATACTCGCAGGAGTGTAACCTCTACGACGGAGCCCGCTCAATGTCGGCATTCTCGGGTCATCCCAGCCTCGCACCAGACCTTCTTGCACCAATTGAAGCATTCTGCGCTTACTCATCACCGTATAAGTGATATTCAAGCGGTTAAATTCAATCTGGCGAGGGCGGTAATCCGTATCTTGAAACTGATCGATAAACCAGTCGTAAAGCGGTCTGTGCACTTCAAACTCCAATGTACAAATCGAGTGCGTAACTCCCTCAAAATAATCGGATTGCCCGTGAGCAAAGTCATACATTGGATACACTTTCCAGGTGTCTCCGGTACGATGATGCGGATGTGTAGTAATTATTCTATAAATGATTGGATCACGAAAATGCATATTAGGTGCGGCCATATCAATTTTGGCTCTCAGTACCATTTTTCCATCGGGTATTTCGCCGTTGGTCATTTTTTGGAAAAGTTCCAAGTTTTCTTCTATTGGGCGGTTTCGGTACGGACTTTCTGTTCCCGGAACAGTTGGGGTGCCTTTTTGTTTAGCAATTTCTTCAGCAGTTTGCTCATCAATATAAGCTTTTCCTTCTTTGATAAATCGTACCGCCAAATCCCATAATTGCTGGAAGTAATCGGATGCATAATAGACATTTTCCCATTGAAAACCAAGCCATTGGATATCTTCCATTATTGCATCCACATATTCTACATCCTCTTTCACCGGATTTGTATCATCAAAACGGAGATTACAAATTCCATTGTAATTTTCAGCAATTCCAAAGTCGATGAAAATAGCTTTTGCATGTCCGATATGTAAATATCCGTTTGGTTCAGGCGGGAAACGAGTCTGAATTCTTCCATCATTTTTTCCTTTTGCCAAATCATCTTCTACGATTTGTTCGATAAAGTTTAGAGGCTTTTTTTCCATAATATATGTGCCCCTAACCCCCTTCTTGATACTTTGGGAGGGGAAAATAAGGGGATTTTAATTGATAAATTCTTAAATCTGATTTTTATTTGATTGTAAAAGAATAGGTGAGAATGAAAATTTGATAATAACTCAAAATAATAATCCTTCTATTTCTGATTTTAAATTTGTTAATCAGTCGACATAAGTATTTTACCTATTCTTGATCTCGGAACTCAAGTTTCAAGATTTGAAATTTGAACTTAAGGCTTTCAATCTACACAACTCAACTTCTATTCAAAATATCCTTTAATGATTCCTCTTTGTGATTTTTCTACAAAAAATAAAATTTCGTCACGTTCTTTTGAATCCGGAATTTCTTCTCTGATACGCTCAATTGCGTGCGATGTGTTTATTCTGGATTGGTAAATTAGCCTGTAAACTTCCTGAATCTCATTGATTTGTTCATTCGTAAACCCGCGACGACGAAGACCAATGGCATTCACACCGGCATAAGAAAGTGGTTCCCGTCCGGCAGTGATAAAGGGTGGTACGTCTTTGGAAACTTTTGAACCTCCTTGGATCATGCAATGTGCACCAATTCGACAGAATTGATGGATTAAAGTGCCCCCGCCCATGATTGCAAAGTCTTCTACTTCTACCTCTCCGGCAAGCTGAGTAAGATTACCCATTATCACATTATTCCCCACTATACAGTCGTGTGCAACATGGCAATACGCCATCAATAGGCAGTTGTCGCCTACTACAGTTTTCCCTTTGGCAACGGTTCCTCGATTAATCGTTACAAACTCTCGAATGGTCGTGTTGTCGCCGATTATCACCAAGCTATCTTCACCTTTGAATTTCAAATCTTGTGGAATAGCGCCAATGACTGCTCCCGGAAAAATTCGACAATTTTTCCCAATTCTCGTCCCTTCAAGAATAGTTGCGTTGGAACCGATTCTCGTTCCTTCTCCAATTTCCACGTTTTTATCGATCGTTACAAACGGTTCGATAACCACCGAGCGCGCAATTTTCGCATCGGGATGAATATATGCTAATGGTTGTTTCATAAGCCTAGCCCCTTAAAGGGGGGATTTGTTAGCATTAATCAAAGTTAATGCAATTATAAAATACTTATTTTGAAGTCCCTATGATTTAACAAAGCAAAAATTGAGACGACATTTGCTGTTAAAATTTAGAAACTGACGAAAAACCCACCAATATTCCCCCTTCTGGGGGTTAGGGGGCATCTATTTATTTATTCTTCACTATCTGCGCCATAAATTCGGCTTCGGTAGTGATTACACCACCTACAAAGGCGTATCCTTTCATTGTAGCTACGCCTCGACGAATTTCGTCCATCAGCGAAACGTGGAAAATCACTGTATCGCCCGGCACTACTTTTTGACGGAATTTTACGTTGTCTATTTTCAAAAAATAGGTAGAATACAATTCAGGGTCTTCCAATTGGTGCAACACGAGCAAACCGCCTGTTTGCGCCATGGCTTCGATAAGCAGAACGCCCGGCATCACCGGCTCGTCGGGGAAATGTCCCATGAAAATAGTTTCGTTGGCGGTAATGTTTTTCACACCGACAATGGAGCGCTCCCGAATATCAATGACTTTATCTACCATCTGAATGGGCCAGCGGTGTGGAAGCATGGTTCGAATTGCGTTGGTGTCCAACACCGGCGGAATGCTATCGTCATACGCGGGCGCCTGGATTTCTTGTTTTTTCAGCTCTTGACGGATTTTTTTCGCCAGCGCCGTGTTCACTTTATGCCCGGGATATTTGGCGATAATTTTACCTTGGATTTGTTTTCCGATTAATGAAAGATCGCCTATTACATCGAGCATTTTATGACGCGCCAACTCGTTATTATATCTCAATTCAGTTCCAATTATACCCAGTTCATCCACTTCTACTCTGGGTTGGTTCATTAGATCAGCCAATTTGAAAAGTTTTTCTTGTGGCATCTCTTTATCGTAAATAACAATTGCATTTTCAAGATCACCGCCTTTTATTAGGTTCATACTGAGCAAAGGTTCAATCTCACGCACAAATACAAATGTACGAGCATCAGCAATTTCTTTCCCGAAATCTGATAAACTATCTAATGATGCATATTGTGGAGCAACAACAGATGATTTGTAATCAACATATACATCAATGCTGAATTGGTCATCCGGTAAAATCATGATTTTTGCACCGCTTTCAGCATCCGAAAATTCGATTTTTTGACGAACTATGTACACGTCTTTTTCGGTTTTTTCCTGTTCAATTACACCCACTTGCGTAATGGCATCGTAAAAGGGCTTTGCGCTTCCGTCCAAAATGGGAAATTCAGGAGAATCCACTTCAATCAGACAATTGTCTATTTCGTGCGCATATAATGCAGCCATCGCATGTTCAATTGTTCCAATTTGCAATTCACCGCGTTTAAGGATTGTTCCACGGTTTGTAGATGTAACATAATCTGCCAATGCCGGAATGTCCGGTTGTCCTTCCAAATCAACCCGTTTGATACGAATACCGTGATTTGCTTCCGCGGGAAGAAATTTTATGTGAATTTCCAGACCTGTATGAAGTCCCTTTCCTTTCAGTTCAAAGGATGAATTGAGAGTTTTTTGTAGTGACATAGTTAAGCCTCCGACCCCTAAAAGGGAAGTTTATAGGATATTTTAATGTTGTATAATTTTATAATAAAGTTCGACTACCCACATCATTCCCCCTTTTGGGGGTTAGGGGGCAGGTTCTTCAGTAATTCATTCACCGCCTTTTGCAACTCCGGCAAATTCTTGTAAACCGCTGATGCCCTGCGGAATACACTCACGGGTACGGCGGGATAGCCTTGCATCACGCTTTTGGGTTCTTTGATAGAATTGGGAACGCCCGTTTGAGCTCCGAAAATACAACGGTCGGCAATTTCAATGTGTCCCGCAATACCCACTTGACCGGCTAAAACACAGTTTTCTCCAATGGTGGATGAGCCTGCAATGCCTGACTGTCCGGCGATTACCGTATTTTTCTTAATCTCAACGTTGTGCGCTATCTGAACCAAATTATCCAATTTCACACCTTGCCGAATAATGGTGCTTCCGAGCGTGGCGCGGTCAATCGCTGTGTTGGCACCCACTTCCACGTTGTCCTCGATAATGACGTTGCCCACTTGCGGAATTTTGCGGTACGAACCGTCGGGCGTGGGTGCGAATCCGAAGCCATCGGAGCCAATCACTGCTCCGGCGTGTAGAATGCAGTCTTTGCCGATTTCGCACTCTTTTTCCACTTTTACGCCGGCGTGCAGAATCGTGTTTTCGCCGATTTTAACGTTTTCGCCCACGTAGCTGTTGGCATCAATGGACGCGTAGTTGCCAATTTCGGCGCCCTCTCCTACATAAACAAAAGGAGCGATATAAACGTTCACTCCGATTTTTGCCGAAGGCGAAATAAATGCTTGTGGCGATACGCCGTTTTTCTTCGGCTTCATCTGCTCCACCAACGCGAGTAGCACCGCCAATGCTTCGTAAGCATTGTTGACTTGAATAAGTGTGGTGCTTACTTCTTTTTCGGGCGTAAAGTCCTTGTTTACAAGCACTATGCTTGCTTTGGTTTCGTAAATGTAGTGGCTGTATTTGGGGTTGGAAAGGAAACTCAACGTCCCCACTTCTCCGTTTTCAATGGCAGAAAAACCGCTTACTTTCACGTCGGGATTACCGACGATTGTACCTTGCAGATACTCTGCTATTTGTTTGGCTGAAAACTCCATATATCATTGTGTAAATTAGGTTGCAAAATTACAAAACTATTTTCAAATACTAAAACTCGATTATAAGCGGTTGAGAGCTATTTGAGTCGTGTTTTTAGTGGTTAATGGCGGTGGGGAATCGTCCTTTCCGACACCAAACTGTGGATTGAAGTCGCATGTTGGGTTGATTTTATAACTCTTTTTTAAGATAAATCATATCGATAAGTTGTACGTCTTCATCGAAAATCAAACGGTCGTAATTATCGGTAAAAAAGTTTTTAATTCGGTGTGATTTTTCAAATCCACAACTTTCATAAAACGACAAAGTGGCAAGGGTTTCTCCTGTTCCTACAAGCATTGTAGTATATTTATCTTTGTAAAAATCAGAAATATATTCTACCAATGCTTTGCCGTAACCCTTACCTTGATATTCTTGATAGGTTGCAATATTTTTTAGCTCGCAAATTTCGTTGTCAATCGGAACAACTACGCAAATACTTTTCAAATCATCATCATATAATGCAAACAAATCGCCGTTCGGCAGGTATTTATCAATCATATTTTCCTGTTCATCTGCCAACAGCAACAAATCAAGAAACTGCTTTTTATTTCCGCAGATTTTTTCAATTTTCATTGTTTCAACTATCTAAAACGCAACATGTCGTCCCGAGACTTCGGGAGGTACGACAGTTTGCTCGCGACGTTCCAAACTGTGGCTCCAAGCCACATGTTGGATTGATTTTCACAACCAAGAAGTTGTTTTACATTTTTTTACGCAACATGTCGTTTAGAACGACAGTTTGCTTTCTTTTGGCGACAGTCCGCTATAACTCGGGAGTCGCCACACCCGAAGCTTTCGCGACCAAACTGTGGCTCCAAGCCACATGTTGGGTTGATTTAAACTAAATTCTTCACCATCACAAAATTCGTCAAATACAGTTTGTTGGCTTTTCGTTTTTGCTCTTTTTCCACAAAAAAACCTTGCTTCTCAAAAAAGCCTTTGGCGGTAATGCTCACTTCCGACCAAATCCTGCTTACTCCATTGAGTTGCGCGTGGTTTTCTATTTTTTCATACAGAACAGTTGCAACTCCTTGTCGCTGAAAGTCTTTGTGCACGAACATGGAATGCAAATAGCCGTCCTTGCTGATTGAAGCCATCCCAATAATTTCATTCTTCTTTTCGGCAACTATAAAATACAGGTTGTTTACCAAGTTCGACAAATGTTCCATATCTTCCCCGCAAGAAGCCCAATCGGCTATTTCATCAGCACTGTAGTCTTTCGCGTTGACGAAACAAACTGTTTCCTGAAAAAGCCGTTTCAGATTTTCAATATCTGAAAGAATTGCTTGCCTAATCTGAATGGTGTTGCTCATGCTGTGGTTTATTACGCAACATGCCGTCCCGAGATTTCGAGAGAAACGACAGTTTGCTCGCGACTTTCCAAACTGTGGCTCCAAGCCACATGTTGGATTGATTTTCACAACCAAGAAGTTGTTTTACATTTTTTTACGCAACATGTCGTTTAGAACGACAGTTTGCTTTCTTTTGGCGACAGGAATGTCGCCACACCCGAAGGGTTCCCGCTTCAAACTTTGTAATAACACAAAAAATGTTTCTCTACTTTTTTGGTCAGCACGTGGATATTGAGCATGTCGGACGCGTCGGCTATATCGCGGATTGCGCCGTCTTTGTAGAGTATGTCAATGGTTTCGTCTTTGGGACTGTACGTGTCGGTGGACACGATTTCTTCGCCGATAAAGTAAGACGCTTCGTGTTCGGTCAAGCCCATTTTCTGCCGGTATTTTTTCAAATAATCGGCTCGCATGGTTTCGCCTTGTGCACGGTCTTTTAGGATTTCGACCTTGAATAATTTCCGGTTGGTAAAATCATGGCAAAGCGTGGAAAGCACCTTGTCCGCGTGGTTTGTCCACGCTTTTACGGCGCAGAAAATATCGGCGTCGTCCAAGTCGGCAAATTGGTCAAGGGGTTCGAGCGACGTTTCAAAGTCGGCTTTCGTCAGCCTGTTGTACAAAAAATAGCGCAACGAAGCGGGCGCGAACAGTTCTTCACCGTTTGAAGCAAGTTCTTTAGCGCGTTTCAGAATGTTGGTCAGCATTTTTTCGGACGCCACGGACGTTTTGTGCAGATATACTTGCCAATACATCAGCCGGCGCGCCACCAAAAATTTTTCAATGGAATAAATCCCTTTTTCTTCCACCACAAGGCGGTCGTTGTGCAGGTTAAGCATCTTTATAATGCGTTGCGAACCGATAATACCCTCGCTCACGCCACAGAAAAAGCTGTCGCGACTCAAATAATCGAGCCTGTCCATGTCCAATTGGCTCGAAACAAGTTGGTGCAGGAAGTGCTTTTCGTAGCGGTTGGTAAAGATTTTTACCGCCAAATCGAGCCTTCCGTCCATCTCTTCGTTCATCCGCTCCATCATCCACAGCGAGATTTGCTCATGCGAAATGCCCGGCACAATGGTATGTTCGAGCGTATGCGAAAAAGGTCCGTGCCCAATGTCGTGTAGCAACATGCAGGCTCGTCCGGCGTCTTCTTCGTCGAAACTTATCAACTGCCCTGTCAGTCGCAGTTGCGCGATTGCTTCGCCCATCAAATGCATGGCGCCGAGCGAATGAAGCATCCGCGTGTGTTGCGCGCCGGGATAAACAAAGGACGAGAGCCCCAACTGCTTGATACGGTTCAAGCGCTGAAAATAACGGTGCTGTATAATCTCGTACAGGAAGTCGTTCGGGATATTGATAAAGCCGAAAACCGGGTCGTTTATGATTTTGCGTTTCATGAGCCCCTCAATCCCCTAAAGGGGAAGTTTGGTTAGTTGGGTTGATTAAGTTTATTTCGTTAGCAAACTGCGGTTTGGAACCGCATGTTGCGTTGTTAAAGATTAGAATGCGAATAACGCGAATAACACAAGCCAACACAAGTTTTTACGATTAATATTTTCATTCGTTACAAAGGCATTTTTTCAAATAGTACATCTCTTTTTTTCTGCATTTGTTCCAGTCGTTTTTGTATGTTTTTCCAGGAATATTTTCCTTTTAGGATAAAAATAGGTTCTTCAAAATTAATGTCTTCAAAATACAAAAGCCCTTTCAAAGGTCGTACAGGATTGGCGTTGGGGTATTTTTCAGTATAACTTTGTAGCATCTGATTGAACGTCATTTGAGTGGACAAACAGGCGATATCAACGAAATCTTTCAGTCGCGAACCGTCATCGGCAATTGCCGAAAGTTTCATGGCTACAATGTCTTTCATGCTGTAAAGTCGAATATCTTCCTGCGAAATATAAGGGTTTTCAATGTTCGGATAACTATAAGTGATACAGTCAATTTTTACCCCTGCAATCGTTCCTTTCAATGTGTTTTTTTCAAAATAATCTGATTTGAAATCGTATTTTTCAATCAGATATTCTTCCATTTTCTTTGCATCGAAGGGGTTTGGGGTAAACAAATCCAAATCCACACTCAACCGGTGTCCCAAATAAAACGCCAAAGCGGTGCCTCCTGCCAAATTGAAATCTTTCAAACGGCTGTCATTCATCAAGGTTTTCAAGAGTTTAAATGTCTCTCCCTTAAGTGCTTGCGTGTGTAACATTTTAATTCGTCTTTATCAAGTTCAAAAAAATGGATTACAAAATTCATGTCTTTGGGCGAAAGCGCGGGTATTTCTTTGATAATGCTTTTCACATTTTCAATTCCGCCGTACAAGCGTATCATAGCGTAGAAATCATCCAACCAACCACGCTCAATAACCCGCTGAACGACCAGCACACGCATCGCCTGCCAATCGAACGCAGAAAGGTCATATTCCCAAAGCAACGTTTTGGAAATTTCTTTTCCTACACTTTTTTCTTTCCAATCCGAGAAAAACATATAAAGTCCCCTATCTACTGCCCCTCAATCCCCTAAAGGGGAAGTTTGGTTAGTTTGGTTGATTAAGTTTATTTCGTTAGCAAACTGCGGTTTAGAACCGCATGTTGTGTTATTAAAGATTAGAATGTGAATGAGATAAATGGACGCAAATTTTACAAATAATATTTTTTAGCTTTTCTTTTCATACCGCTTGGTTCTAACTATCTCTACTTCATTGGTAATCTCACCCAAATTGGGCGCTGATTTAGCATTTGCTCGCAATTTTTTCAGCACTTCGGCAAAACCTTTTTTCGTTTCTTCTCTGATTGCAATCAGTTCTAAATCAGCAAGATTTTGAAGCAAACTAATCGCTTTGGGGTTTAGAATGTCTATTTTTATTGTTGTGTTCATGACAAAATAAAGTTTGAAAATAAATAAAGAGCAAACTGCGGTTTGGAACCAAATTTTGCGTTATTTGCGTTCAAAAATTGAACGGAAAAATTTCGAGTTCACAAAAGCTCGGAACTCGAAACTTAAAATCACCCACAATCCCCCTTTAGGGGTTAGGGGTAGGATTAGGGGTAGCCAATATCTCCACCAACCATTCCCACGCTTTTCCTACCGCCGGGATATGCAGGCGTTCGTCGGGTGAATGGACGCCACGCATGGTGGGTCCTATGGAAATCATGTCCAAATGCGGGTATTTTTTCAGGAACAGCCCGCACTCCAAGCCGGCGTGAATGGCTTTGATTTTGGGTGTTTGATTGAATAGCTTCTCGTAGCTTTTTTCGGCAACTTTCAAAATGTCGGAATTCAGGTTCGGCTTCCAACCCGGATACCCGTCGCCGTGCGAAACCTTGCAACCGCCCAATCGGAACACCGCTTCCACTTGGTGCGCTATATCGTATTTGGCGCTTTCCACGGAACTGCGCTGACTGGTTACGATTTTCACCGTGTCGTTTTCAAGCATTTTTACCGAAGCCAAATTGGTGGACGTTTCCACCAAGCCGGGCATATCGGCGCTCATCGCCTTCACGCCGTGCAGACAGGCGTAGATCATGTTGAGCAGTCGGCGGGTGCTTTTCTTATTCATCGTTTCCACGGGCACGTCTTCGGAATGAAGCGCCAAGCGCATTTTGGTTTCCACTTCCTTGTTTTCGTTTTCAATGTCGGACGCGATTTGGTTGAAAATCACGCGCACTTTTTCCTTATCGGCATACGGCACCACCGCCAAAGCCGACGCTTCGCGCGGAATGGCGTTGTGCAGATTTCCACCGTCAATTTTCGCTATGCGCAGGTCCATTTCGGCGTGCATATTCCACAAAATACGGTTCAGCACTTTGTTGGCGTTGGCAAGCCCTTTGTTGATATCATCACCGGAATGCCCGCCGAGCAACCCCGACACCTGCACCGAAAAAGCGAAATATCCGCTCGGTGTTTTGCGGGTTTTGTAGCGGAAATACGCCGTGGTGTCGATACCACCGGCACATCCGACGAAAATCTCGCCGTCGTCTTCCGAGTCGAGATTTATCAGCACATCGCCCGTGAGCCAATTTTCTTCCAACGCGAACGCGCCCGTCAAGCCCGTTTCTTCATCGGTGGTGAAAAGGCACTCCAATTTCGGGTGTTTCACATCGGCAGACGAAAGCACGGCGAGCATCAGCGCCATGCCGATACCGTTGTCGGCGCCGAGCGTGGTTCCTTTGGCGTGAAGCCATTCCCCGCGGATTTCGGTCTGAATGGCATCAGTCTCGAAGTTAAATTCCACCCCGCTGTTCTTCTCGCAAACCATATCCATGTGCGCCTGCAAAATCACGGTTTTCTTGTCTTCATAACCCGGCGTGGCAGGTTTGGTAATGAGCACGTTACCGGCTTTATCGGTTTTTGTTTCGAAATTGTTTTTCGCGCCAAATTCTTGTAGATAAGCACGAATTTTATCTTCTTTTTTTGACGGACGCGGAATTTGCGAAATCTCGTAAAAATGGTTCCAAACGATTTGTGGTTGTAAGTTTTTCATATTAAAAAAATGTTGGAAGTTCGAAGCCGGAAGCTCGAAGCAGCTATTTGTTATATATAAATTTATCTACAAAAAAAATATTCAAAAAGCACAATCTTATCAAGGCATCAATTTAGAAATAGTGCAAGGAAGTCTTATTAAAATTTATAGCGTGTAAAAGCATTGATATACAGCGCTTTTCTTCTGATTTCAGTAAGCATATACCCTTCAGTATCTCCAAGATAGAATTTATCTAAATTGGTGAAAGAAAAACCTATTTTCAATCCAAAATCAAAATTTTCTGAGAACGAATAAAATCCACCACCTTGCAGACCTAAATCTACTCTGTTTTTTCGATAATAATGCATCAAATCCATTAATTCAGTATCGTATTTTTCTTTCAATTTAGCACTTAGCAAATACCCAAATTCCGGTCCAATGGATAAGGTAATCGGTCTATCAAACTTAAATTCCAGCAAGACAGGGAGTTGAAAATAATACAGAAAATTCCGATTGTAAAGTTCATCGTATCCATCAAAAAATTGGTTTGAAAAACCTTTACGGATTAAACCAGGCTCAACAGCTATGCTATACACATCATTTAACGGATACGAAATGTAAAGATTGGAACTATAAGAAAGAATAGGTGAATTATGCAATTTCATTTCCGGGTCATCCTTCAAATCATTATTTTTAGGATAATAATTAAAGGCCGATGCTATTCCGGCACCAGCCTGTATTCCAAATCTGATATACTGTGCATTGCCTTTTACAAAACAACAAAATATGAATATTGTAAGAATAAAAAGAAGTCTATTTTTCACTAAAATAATCTTTATTGATGTTTTGCAAATATACATAAATTATGGCACATCCGCGTGGCATTTTAAAGAATTATTGCCTTTCAAAACTCAAATTATCGCCATCTATATATCCAAGGCTTAATGACATTTTGTTGTTTTCTCTTTTGTAAACATATTGTTCACCTTTTAGGGTCAGCGTCATAGTTTGAAATGTGGTAGAGAGTGAATTTTCCATGGACAATGTGTATGGATATTCACCGTCAGCAATGTAAAAATTAGCGGACGTATTTCCGGAAACTGTAACCGTTGAACTCGAAAAATCGAAAATGATATTCTCCGACGAGTAATCGGTGCTTTGCAGTGCAAAAGTATTTTCAACTTTCACAAGTTTCCATTTACCTTGTACTTCAAGGCTTGGAGGATTATTAGTGCATGAAACGAGCACCAGCACGAAGAGGGTTAAAAATAAATTTTTCATAATCATAAAGATTTTGGTATGGATAAATAATTATAATAAGTAATCAATTATAGCAATATCTAAATTTTACTATTTATAATTAATGATAAATTTTAACATAGAAACGTTGCATAAAAACTTGAAAATCGGCTGTTTTTATTTATATTTAACACAATGACGAGTTGTAGTAATATAAATTTACACTTTCTTAATTAAGTGCATGACAAAAAGTGACTTTGTATCACTTGCTTTTTTAAAATATGGATTGAACGTATTAAACATTCGAATACATCAATCAATCGACTTCCGGTCGATTGTCCCAAAGGTTTTTCAAAATTGTAAAAATAATCATGATTCATTAGGAGTGCCAACAAAAAAAATCGAACGATAAAATGTTACGATTTTTTTGTCATGTACTTAGCTTTCTTAAATAAATATTTTCCTTTTCAAGTAACAATTTGTAACATAAAAATAAATTCATACTTTTGTAAATAAATTCTACCAAAAACAGTATATGCAAGTTATTTCATCATTTGCTGATCTGACATCACATTTAGTTGAATCCAAACAAAGGAAACGAATAGCTGTGGCAAATGCTGTGGATCCTCACACATTAGAAGCCGTACTTATGGCTGTGGATCAAGGAATTGTCGAAGCTTTCTTAATTGGAGACTTGGCTGAAATAGAACCGCCGCTTTGGAATTTAAAATCTGAGATTTTAAAATACCTGCATATCATTGATATACCGGAAGTAAAAGAAGCAACTCTCGAAGCCGTAAGAATGGTAAAAAGTGATGAAGCTGATATTTTGATGAAAGGATTAGTCAATACAGATGTAATTTTAAGGGCAATTTTAGATAAGGAAAAAGGACTACTGCCTCCGGGAAATGTAATGACATACAATGCGGCACTTGAAATTCCAAAATATCATAAACTTCTGTTCTTCTCCGATCCTGCCGTGATTCCGTATCCTACTATCGAGCAACGAAAAGCGATGATAAAGTATGCCATCAATACTTGCAGAAAATTTGGAATAAAACAGCCGAAAATTGCATTGATTCATGCTACTGAAAAGGCAAATCCAAAGATCATGTTTATGCAGGATTACTTAGATATTTTGCAAAGTTGGCGAATGGGTGAATTTGGTGATGTGATAATTGACGGGCCACTTGATATTTTTCTTTCGTTAGATTCAGAACGTGGTGCAATCAAACATGTTCCCACTCCGGTTTTAGGCGATGCAGACGTTTTGATTTTTCCTGATTTTGCATGTGCAAATTCATTCTATAAAGGATTAGCACTCTTTGCCGGCGCTGAAATGGGAGGAATTTTACAGGGAACTGTAAAACCGTGTGTGCTAAATTCGAGAAGCGATAGTTCGCGGTCAAAGTTTTTCAGTATTGCAATTGCGTGTATCTTGGCATAAGAAATGTAAATTGTCAACTTCAAAAAAGATAAAATTCACAACTAATAATTAAATAAATAACGACAAATCTGTCGTCACATCAACATGGAAAATAAGCCAAATAACCCAAATGAATTGAATATAGAACTTTCAGCCGAAGTAGCGGAAGGCATTTATTCAAATTTAGCCATCATCTCCCACTCCACTTCTGAATTTGTATTGGATTTTGTCCGAATCATGCCCGGCACTCCGAAAGCAAATGTAAAATCGAGAATTATCCTTACTCCGGAGCATGCAAAACGGTTGCTTTTTGCACTTCAAGATAATGTTGCGAAATTTGAACAGCAATTTGGTAAGATTAAAACTCCTGAAAACACCATGATGCCACCTATACCCATGGGATTTGGAGGTGAAGCATAAATCCGAATTAAAGAATGAGAGAGTGGAGAATGCAATAAAAGCATACTGCCGATTTTTATTCCTTTACTCGTACTTGAATGTTTAGCTGTTATTCTTTTGCTCTTTTTCTTTCAGCGTTTTATAAACTTTTTCATAGAGTGGAATCTCAATTTTGTGCTTGTGAGCTAATTGAACTACAACTCCTGTAAGGTTATCAACTTCAGTTTTATGACCTGCAATGAAATCGCTATGCATGGAAGTTGTTGTGTCTTTTGGGAGCACTTCTGTACGACTTACTATGTTTTCAATTGCATCTTCACCTAAATCAATCCCTTCTGCTTTCGCTACTTGAATAAACTCTTTTGCCATCCCAATAGTCATATTTCGTCTTTCATCGGTTTCTACTATCGCATTGAAACTAACGTCATAATAGGAAGTCAATGAGGCCGAAACAGAAATAAAGTAGAATTTTTTCCAAATATTTTCCCTGACATTGCTCGATAGACGAGCATCGATATCCGCATCTTTCAATATTTTTTCAAACTCAATTAGCTTTTCACTTTCTCCGTTGTCAAATCCAAAATCCAACCTTGAGAAATCACCTACTTGTGTGATTATACCTGGAGCAGTTTTTCGGCTTACAATATAAGAACAGCCACTCCAAACAACGTTATCAGGATAAACATCTCTTATCTGTTCTGTAATAATTCCGCCATTTAAAAGTGGTAGAATTATAGTATTCTTGTCGATACAAGGGCTAATATATTGCATTGATTCGATTAAATCATAACTCTTTGTAGCGACAATTATGAAATCCATTATCCCAATTTCAGTAGGATTATTGGTCACTTTCTTAGGTTTTGCAACAAACTCACTATCATTGGAAATAACTTTCAATCCCTTTTTCTCTATCTCTTCCAAATGCTTACCACGAGCAAAGAAATAAACTTCGATTTCAGTTGAATTTTCATATTTTTTTGCTAATTTTCCACCGTAAAATCCACCTACACCACCTAATCCGAGAACTGCTATTTTTATCATTTTATTTATATTTATAT
>LSQX01330196.1_pt1 | contig 18069 bp, 20 predicted proteins | sample 654561 | NCBI WGS metagenome assembly LSQX01 (sample SAMN04489861, study PRJNA283612) | anaerobic digester metagenome | isolation source: 4 biogas reactors fed with cattle manure at either 37C or 55C with and... | place: Denmark: Kongens Lyngby | collected 2014
AGATGTGTATAAGAGACAGCACCGGAGGACTGGCCGGAGCTCTGGCCGACTACGGAATCCCTGAAGACCGCAGTCTTTTCTTCGAATCCAAGGTGAGAGAAGGCAATACGGTGATGGTCCTCAAAACGGATGATAATCTGACCGATGAGGCCGTCCGGCTGATGAGGAATTTTGGCGCCAGAAAGGTGACGGTCCACTAGAATAGTCGTCAAACCGAAAATAGATTGATTGGGGCCAGCATATGCGACTACGGTTGGGTTGCAGTTGCTGGCTTTTGCCCCTATGGAATTTGGGCGGCAGTTGATAATGCATTGGAGCAGGCTAATCATTATACTATAAGGTAGAAACCGGAATTCCATTGATCCAATGCCAAGAAAGGATACGCCCTGATGAAGAAGATGAGAGCGGCAGCGACTACCATGCTGGTACTGGTGTTCCTGGGCTCGCTGGTAACCTTTAATTTTCGGACCAATTTTACGGGGGGGTTGTTTTTTGCTGCCTTTGAAGCCGCCCTGGTCGGAGCCCTGGCCGATTGGTTTGCGGTAGTAGCTCTCTTCCGCCACCCGCTGGGATTGAAATTCATCCCCCACACGGCCATCATACCCAACAATCGCGGCCGCATCATCGAAGGGATCGTGAAGATAGTGGAGAACGACTGGCTCAGCCGGGAATTCATTGCTGCCAAGATCCAGGCTTATCCTCTCGTCGACAGTTTGGCGGTGGCCATGGCTTCCGATGAGGTCCGCCGAGGTATCGAGGAAACCGCCCAGTCGATCAGCAGCAATATCCTTCAAAACCTAAATCCTACTGATATATCCGAGTTCATCCATGTTATGCTGGCAGACAACCTTAGCTCCATCGAATTTTCCCCCCGCCTGGTACAAAACGTGGAGGACGTGGTCAAAGAGCTGTACAGCGAAGACGTCGTCCGCCTGGTGCTGGATTGGGGCATAGCTTCCACCCGGGGCGAAGAATTCGAACGCAGCATTAAACGGTTGTTGACCAGGGCCGCGGCCGATTACTCCAATCAGGGCAACTTCATGCGCCGACTGGGTAAGGGATTGGGGGAAACCCTGGATATGATCAACTATGACGATGCAGCTGGCATCATCTCCCGGCGTCTCAACCATTTTCTTATCGAGCTGAAAGCCCCCGACAATCATTTGCATATCAAACTCAAGCGGGAGATCGAAAACCTCCATTTGCTGGACCCCGAGGCCGCTTCCTCCTTGCTGGGTGAATCAGTCAGAAAATTTGTCGGTACCGAGGCTGGTATCAAGGCCACCAATGAACTGTTCGCGGCCGTCAAGAACCAACTGCTCCGCGACACTGAGCAGGGCATGCCCCTGGTCAGTTACCTGACCAGGATCATTCTGCAGCAAATAACCGCCATCCAGCAGGATGAGGCACGTAAGGCGGAAATGGATGTCTGGCTGAAGAAAAAAATCATTAGCCTGTTGGAACGTTATCATGCCGTGATCGGACGGATGGTCCAAGAAAAGCTGGAGAGCCTCAATGATGAGGGACTGGTGGAGTCCCTTGAGGACAAGGTTGGGGACGACCTGCAATGGATAAGGATCAATGGCACCGTTATTGGAGCCCTGGTGGGTATCGTCCAATACCTGGTGCTGCATTCGATCTAGACCGTTTCAGTGTTGAAATGAATGAAAGGAGGCATTAATTTTGGAAAAACCCTATGGACGCTATGGGGTAGGTTTGCTGATCGTTCTAGTCGGGGCCATCGCCCTGCTCAACAATTTCGGTATCACCGCGGTGAGCCTGGGATGGTTTCTCAATCTGGTGTGGCCCTTGCTTTTCGTAGCGGCCGGGATCAATTGGATTACGCGGGGCAAAGACGGCGATAGGATTCAGTTGGCCAGGCTGGTGACCGGAGCGGTGCTGGTGGCAGTGGGGGTCCTGTTCTTCGGCGCCAATGCCGGTCTTTTCGATTTGGACCAAACCAGCTTCTGGAAAGGCTTCTGGCCAGTGATCATCATCCTGATCGGAATCAACGTCATGTTCAAAAACGAACACAATATCGGCGGCAACACCGCCATCATGGGCGCGGTGGACAAGACCAAGGACTCCTGGGAATTAAGCAGCGGCGATTATACCGCGGTGATGGGCGGCATCGACCTGGATATCCGCAAGGCCCATTTCACTGAAAGGGAAATCACTCTTAACCTAACCGCCATATTGGGCGGCATCACCGTAACCGTTCCCGAGAATGTGGCCATCACCTGCCAAGGGACCGCCATACTGGGTGGGGTCGACCTGCTGGGCAAGGGATCCGGGGGTATTGTAGGCAATGCCACCTTGCAGACTGGTGATCTGCAGAATGCCGCTCGGGTACTGCATCTAAGATGCAATTGCATCATGGGTGGAATCGAGGTCAAACGCTGATAGGCGGGATTGGTCAAATGTGTTGGTATCGACTCAGAATGGGGGGGAACGAAAATGAGGTATCTGCCCAGCGGAACGGCTGAGGGCTTGGCTTACCTGCGTTACCGGGAAACGCTCCGACCGCCGGAGGAAATGATCTGCAATGATTACCTGGCCTATCATTTCGCTTCCTGGTGGACTCGCATGGCAGCGGTAATGACGCAGCCCCTGCCCAATAGCCTGGTAGAGTGGTCCATGGAGTTACAGGGGTGGGGGGTAGTGGGTTTTATCGCCGCCCGCACCCGGATGTTCGATGATTTCGTAGAGCAACAGGTATCCGACGGCATCCAGCAGTTCGTGATACTGGGCGCCGGCCTGGATTCCCGCGCTTACCGATTTGCCAAACAATTGCGGGGTAAAAAGACCTTCGAGGTCGATCACCCCATCACCCAGATCGAAAAGAAAGCACGAGTGACCACAGTTTTTAAGGGCCTTCCCTACGATATCCGCTACGTTCCGGTGGACCTGATGAGGGACGACCTCCTCATGAGCCTGCTGAAAGCAGGGTATAACCCCACTCTGCGCACCTTGTTTACCTTGGAAGGGGTGGCCATGTACCTCGATGAGGTTACCTTACGCAAGGCCCTGACCTGCGTGGCCGCCAACTCCGGCCCCGGTTCCAGCCTCATCTTTGATTATGTCTACCTGGCCGCTATCGACGGTCGCATTTGGGGACGAGCCATACAACATATGAACTTTCTGCAGTATTGGTTTGATGAACCAGTGCTGTCGGGCATCGAGGCCGGGGAGGCGGAGAACTTTGCTCGCCGCTGTGGTTTCGTGCAGGCAGAGGAATTTACCCCCCAGCGCCTCTATGATATGTACTTTAAAACCGTGGTGCCTAACCGGCCTATGTCCGATCTTTTCGCAGTGCTCGTCGCCCATAACCGGCAATAAGCGCAATATCAGTACAAGCCCAGATTGAACCGGCCTTCCAGGCTGGCTTAAATCTGCCCGCAATCCTTATACTGTGTGGGTGGGCTTTGCGATCCAGATCTGCCTGCCGGCGGGATTTCCTGTTTATAAATCTCCGGCCGCGGCGGCGGGACTACAGTTCAAGAATCGGCCGGACAGGCTGCAAAAAGAAAAGGGACTATGACATTTCGAGCCGGTCAGCAACCAGATGCTTATGTTATTATAGACAATAGTCGGACCACACCTTTGAACGAGGCTTAATAATGGATGAAAACCAACGCCAGGCCGGAAACGGTTTGGATCCCGAGCTGGAGAAGGAATATCGGGAGGATGAGAGCGAATATCAGGATGATGAAATAACAAGGCCGCGCCGGCGGGGATTCTTCTTTAAGATCTCGGCTGTCCTGGTCTTGTTGGCCTTCATTGTCAGCAGCGCCCCGCAGCTTTCCTATCTTTTTAACGATCGGTTGGCATTCCTGGAACAAAACCAGGTGCTGCGCAACGACCAGATCGTGCAGATAGCCAAGCCGGCAGTGGTCAGCATTGAGGCCGTGGATACCAGCAACCCGGTCAAAACCACCACCCACACCGGGACTGGATTTAATGTCGACCCTGCGGGGATAGTCGTCACCAATGAGCATATCGTCGCCGGGTCGGGGACCATAACCATCACTTTTGAGAGCGGGCAGAAATTTTACGCTGATCACTACGACCAGGTACCCGGTTATGACCTGGCTGTCATCCGCCTGAACAGCGCTGACCTTGCGGCTATCGATATAGATTGGGAAGAAAAACCCCAGGCGGGAGATACGGTAACCGTCGTCGGCAATCCCCTCGGTTTCCAGAAGATAGCCCAGCGGGGGAAGGTGGCGGGTTATTACCGGGATGGGTCCGACCACCGGCTCTTGGCCATCCATTTGCCTATAAACCCCGGTAACAGCGGCAGCCCGGTGATAACTGAGCAGGCCCGGGTGGTAGCCATCATCTTTGGAAGCGCACATCAGGAGAACGATGGACAGGAGGAACCCCTGGCCCTGGCCATACCGGTCCAAGCTCTGGCCGACGCACTCCGATAGAGCGCTGCGTCCTCCCGCCTGCACTGCAAGTATCCTAGGCCAACCCAACCGCCCGTTGGTGATATCAATAATCCGCTGATCTACACACACAATAGGGTAATTGAATTTGGTATCCGTCAACCGGCTTTGACCAACCATAGACTCCCGCCAGTTGATACCGCCAAGGGGGCATAGTATTCTTGAAGCTCTTATTAGATTTGATCATATTCGATTTCGACGGGGTGATAATAGATTCGGGGGCGGACATCACCGCTGCCGTAAATCACACCCGCAATTTGTTTGAGCTGCCCTCCCTGCCCGGTCCCACCGTAATAGAATATATTGGGGATGGGGTGAGGGCGCTGATAGAGCGCAGTTTCAAGGGCTGCCCCCCGGAGATGCTGGAGCAGGCCTTATCCCTGTACAGAGAATATTACCGGCTCCATGCCCTGGATGAGACCCGGCTCTACCCCCACGTTAGGACCACCCTGGAGTCCCTGCACGGTAAAGGTAAAAAAATTGCCCTGGTTACCAACAAATCAGAACCCCTGGCCGAATTGATCCTAACCGGCCTGGAGGTGAGATCCTATTTCGACCTGGTGGTGGGGCCGGAATCAGTGCAGCGAATGAAACCCGATCCGCAAGGGGTGATAAAGGTGCTGGATGAATTCCAGACCGCCGCCCGATGCGCTATCATGGTGGGAGATACCGACAGTGATATCGAAGCCGGCCGCAGGGCGGGCACCTGGACCTGCGGTGCCCTCTACGGGCTGGGAGACAAGGAAAACCTGTTTAAATCCCGACCGGATCTGATCATCGATGATATCGCTGAACTGCTGACCCACATAGAGTAGTGCAGACGCCAGTATTGCCATTAGGGTTTACTGCCTGTATATCACACAAGCCCGAGCGTGATTTCATATATACCTAAAAACCGGCCCAGGAAGCCCGAGGAGAAAAGGAGCCCGCCAATCCCGGTCCGTTTCAATCAGAACTATTTTATAGGAGGTTAAGGTTTTAACATGAACATTTCCAGCGACAAGAAGAAAGAATTACAAGCGGAATACAAGCAGCTGAAGACCGATATGGGCATCTTCGCGGTCATCAACAAGGACACCAAAAAATATTTCCTGGTGGAGACCAAAAATCTCAAGGGCAAAATAAACAGCACCAGTTTTCAGCTGCGGTCGGGGGCCCATCCCAACCGGGAATTACTGCACGATTGGCAGCAACAGGGGGCTGACCGGTTTGAGATCAACGTCCTGGAACAAATCGACTACGAGGATGGCAAGGATGATTACAGCGATGACTTGGAACTGCTGCGGATGATGTGGACGGAAAAACTGGCGGCCCAGGGTATCGGGTTTTATTGATAGAACCTGGCTGCCACTCCGTATAAAAAGGAGGTGAGTATCGGTGTTCGATAATGACAATTTCCGGCCGGGTAATAAACTGAATCTCAAGGAAAAAAGCACCGACTATAGCGCTGGCTATGCTTCCAAGGAAGCAGCCCAGGAACGGACCGAGAAGAATATAGACCGGATGGCCCGGATGCAGGACATCCTCTACGCCCAGGACAAGTATGCCCTGCTGATAATTATCCAGGCCATGGACGCAGCAGGTAAAGACGGGGTCATCAAGCACGTTATGAGCGGGCTCAATCCTCAGGGGACCATGGTCCACAGTTTCAAGCGCCCTTCTGCCGAGGAATTGGACCATGATTATCTCTGGCGTTACACCAAGGCCCTGCCCGAACGAGGAAGGATAGGCATCTTCAATCGCTCCTATTACGAGGACGTACTGGTGGTACGGGTACATAACCTGATTGAGACCCAGCAGCATCTGCCGCCCGCATTGATCACCAAGAATGTTTGGAAAGAGCGGCTGGAGGATATCGGTCATTTGGAGAAATATCTGTATCGCAACGGCATAGCGGTACTCAAGTTCTACCTGCACGTATCAAGGCAGGAACAAAAGGAAAGGCTGCTGGCCCGCCTGGATGAGCCCGACAAGAACTGGAAGTTCAACGCCGGTGACCTGGAGGAAAGAAAGCATTGGGATACATATCGAAAGTATGCGGAAGAGGCCATAAACGCCACCGATACGGATTATGCTCCCTGGTATATAATCCCGGCCGACAAGAAATGGTTTGCCCGCATGGCTATCTCGGAGATAATCGCCGATACCCTGGAAGCAATGAAACTGGAATATCCGCGGTTGAATGATGACCAAAAGAAAATGCTGGCGGTTTACCGGGCCCAACTGCTGGAGGATTAGGATTCTAGCCGACCGACGCAATGGGACTTCTGGGCCTGAATCCTCATCATTCCGTCTTGTCATAATTGGGAATCAAACTATCCAACACTTTTTAAGGAGAGTGATTACTGTTGCTGCCGTGCATAAAGGGGAGCAGCTATGATACCCCAGCTGGTCAAACCCGTCACTGGCTGGATCGTCTGGCCCTGAACAGCCGGGCTTATTTTGTGGCCGGAGCCTTGCATATCATCGATCAGGGCCGCCGGGCAGCCAACCGGGGCCAATACGGCGATGCCGAATGGGTGGGCTCGTCTTATGATATCCTGCGGCTAATCGAAAGATGCGGCGGCCGGTTTCATCTGCGGGGACTGCATAATATTGCCGCCGGCAGCGAGCCGGTGGTCTTTATCAGCAATCATATGAGCACCCTGGAGACCTTCGTCTTTCCATGCCTGATCGAACCTTACAAACACGTAACCTATGTGGTGAAGGGAAGCCTGGTCACCAATCCCTTCTTCGGACCGATCATGCGGTCCCGTGATCCCATCGTGGTCAGCCGCGACAACCCCAAAGAGGACTTCAAGATCGTCATGGACAAGGGCAAAAAGCTGCTGTCATCCGGATGGTCGATAATCATCTTTCCGCAGAGCACCAGGACTACCCGGTTCGAGCCGGAGCATTTCAACACCCTGGGCATCAAGCTGGCCCGGGCCGCCAAGGTGAAGGTAGTTCCGGTGGCCATAAAAAGCGATTTCTGGGGAAATGGGAGGCTGATCAAGGATTTCGGCCCGCTCGACCGTCAAAAGGGTATCCACATGGTTTTCGGAGAACCCATGGCGATAAAAGGGAGCGGCGGGGAAGAGCACCAGAAGGTGATCGAGTTTATTCAGAGCCATCTGCAGGTTTGGCAGAAGGGGTAAGCGGCAAACAGGTCAGGCCAGCCTTTGCCGACACAGGTCTTCAAGAGGACAATCCAGGCAGGCCGGTGACTTACGGCAGTGGCGCTTGGCATGCTCCACGATCAATGCATGGAATTCTCCGTACAGGTGAGTATCCCGGGGCAGTGACGCTTCCATCATCAACTGCAGTTGATCGTACTTAACTGGCACCTCCCAACCCAGCCGCGTCAACAATCGCCGGGTATAGGCATCGATCACAAAAAAGGGCTGCTCCAGGGCATACAGCAGTATGGAATCAGCGGTTTCCGGTCCCACCCCCTTGACCGCCAGCAATTCCTGCCGCAAGCGCTGTTCATCCACCCTTGTGACCAGGCTAACGTCATAATCATAAGCCTCGAACCAACTGGTCAAGTGCTTAAGGTGGCGAGCCTTCTGGTTGAAATAACCGCAGGGTTTGATGATCCCCGCCAATTCCTCCAGGCTCACTGCGGCCACAAATTCCGGGGACAATTGGTCCTCAAAATTGCGGATGGCTTTCTCCACATTGGTCCAGGCGGTGTTTTGAGTTAGGATGGCCCCCACCATCATCTCGTAGGGGGTCCGGGCTGGCCACCAATGACGGGGGCCATAAGCTGTGAAGAGCCTGTCGAAAATGGTCATCAATTGGTCCCTGTCTGCCTCCGCCACGTCTGCCCAACCCTCCTTGGTGTTTCGTCTCCACAACCAGCTGCCGGTCATATACTAATGAATAGTATTATATCACCTTTCCGAATTGAAGCCGTCCTTATGGCTGGTTGACAATGAGCAAGGGTTGAAGCTAAATAAACATATGAACAAAATGTATAATGCCCATCGCTGGCAACCGAATACCACCGGCCTGACCGCCTACCCCTGCAATTGGTGCCCCCGCGAGTGCGGTGTAGACCGTTCTCAAACGGCTGGGTTCTGCGGCTGTCCGGACCAGATCAAATTGGCCCGGGGGGCCTTGCATTTTGGCGAGGAGCCCTGCCTGAGCGGGGAAGGGGGCAGCGGCACCATATTCTTCAGCGGATGTAACCTGCGCTGCTGCTTCTGCCAGAACTACGAAATCAGCAGCCAGGGATGGGGGCGGGAGATTTCCATCGGCCGCATGGCCGAGATATGCCTGGAACTACAGTCGGCCGGAGCTCATAATATCAACCTGGTAACCCCTACCCCTTACCTGCAGTGGGTCCTGCCCGCCCTGGAGCGGGTCCGCCCCCGCTTGCATATCCCGGTGGTGTACAACTGCAGCGGTTATGAAAAGGTGGAGGTAATTGAGGTCCTTCAGCCTTATATAGATATCTATCTGCCGGATCTGAAATATTACAACGATGAACTTTCCTGGCGCTACTCCCGCTGCCATGGTTACTTCGCGACTGCCGCAGTTGCTATCCAGGCCATGGTATCTCAATGCGGTCCGCCCGTATTCAATAGGGAAGGGATTCTGCAAAAGGGGGTAATCATCCGACATTTGGTTCTGCCCGGGGCCAGACAGGACTCTATCAGGATAATGCGCTGGCTTAGCGATAATCTGCCTCGGGGTGGTTTCCTGCTGAGCCTCATGAGCCAATATACCCCGACCTTTAACAGCAGCCTGTTCAAAGAGATCAACCGCAAGGTAACCTCCCGGGAGTATCATTCCGTGGTGGACGAGGCGGTCCGCTTGGGATTGACCAATGGCTATATCCAAGACCGCAGCAGCGCCGCTTCCGAATACACGCCCCCATTTGACGGGGAGGGGATTTAAAATAGGGCAGGAGAGGGGATAGGAATGATGACATTTATCGGCAATATTATCTGGGTGGTCTTTGGAGGGTTACTCGGGGCCATCGCCTGGAGCCTGGCGGGTGTGCTATTATGCATTACCATCATCGGCATACCTTTTGGGCTGCAGTGTTTCAAAATTGCCGGATTCGTGCTGTGGCCTTTCGGCCGGGAGATCCTCTTGGGCAACTTCGGTGCCGGCGGCTTGATCTTCAACATCATCTGGCTGATCGTTTTTGGATGGGAATTCGCCCTGGCTCACCTGACCATCGGATTAGTGTTCTGCGTTACCATAATCGGCATCCCCTTCGGATTGCAGCATTTCAAGCTGGCCATGTTGGGACTCATACCCTTTGGAGCGCAGATCAGACCGGTTTCAAACTGAACCCAGTCCCGGAGTAGCCGTTAACTAACGAAGCACCAGTATTAATTTGCGCTGAGATCGGCAAACCTAAAATGGAGTACGATTTACCAAACTGGTTTACCATACTGATTTATCATGCGGACTTATCATGCGGATTTGATACTAAAGGAGAATAGCTGTTGATCCAAGTCATTGTCCAGGAGTGTTCCGAGTACCGTCAGGACTTGCTGCAGGAAAAAATCACCGCCGGCATCAAACTACTAGGCGGGTGGGACCAATTTGTCTCCCCAGGGATGAAGGTCCTGCTCAAAGTCAACCTGATCGGGCCCAAGAAATCAGAGACAGCGGCGGTAACCCATTCCGAATTCGTGCGGGCTCTTACCCGCCTGCTCAAGAAGCAGGGCTGCGAAGTGTGGATAGGGGACAGCGCCGGCGGAGCCATTGCCGGCATAGCACCCACTGCCCAGGGTCTGGTGATCTCAGGCCTGAAGAAGGTTGCGGAAGAAGAAGGGGCTGTACTGAAAAACTTCGATAAAGAAGGGGTAGTAGAGGTAATTCCCCATAGCCCCTACGTGGAGCGGATGTACCTGGCCAAGCCCATGTTCGAAGCCGACCAGGTTATAAATTTGCCCAAATTAAAGACCCACTCCGCCGGCATCTATACCGGCGCGGTTAAAAACCTCTTCGGCTGCATCCCCGGACTAAAGAAAGCCGAATACCATCGCCTGGCACCTAATCCCCGTGACCTGGGTCATATGCTGACCGATATCCACCAATCCGTCCAAGTCGGGTTGCATATAATGGATGGGGTGATCGCTATGCAAGGGGAGGGACCCACCGCCGGTGAGGTCTATCCCGCGGGTAAGATATTGATGAGCTGCGATCCGCTGGCTTTGGATACGGTTGCCACCGCCATGCTGGGGATGGAGATAGAGGACATCCCGATACTAATAAGCGCTCGAGAGAGGGAACTAGGCGAATCGTATCTGAACCAGATCAAAATCGGAGGCGATTATGACCAACCGCCCCATCTGGCTGATTTCAAATTCCCCAAGCGTTTTCGCAGTGCCAAAAAAGGCAATCATGCGGTTCTGGTAAAGCTGATCGATTTCCTCAAGACCAGGCCTAAGATCAATGCAAAAGCATGCAAGGATTGCAATATGTGTGTCGAAAGCTGCCCGGTGCAGGCCATAGACGAAGCGACCAAAAAGATAGACTACAATGCATGTATCGAGTGCATGTGCTGCCACGAACTCTGCTTGCACCAAGCCGTGGAACTCAAACGGGACAGCCTGTGGGCGGAAATCTTCACCCGTCTTTACCGCGGTACCTATAAATAGTTCAAAAAACCACCCGGCGGCCCAACCGGGTGGTTCCTAATTAATTCATTCCCTTCGACCCATTGGGCGCGTGGATCTAGATGACCGCCAGACCCTGGGCGCCGATCTCGGGCAGTCCGGTCGGTTCGAAAACCTCCACCCGGAACAGGCGTCCGTATCTCCCGATTTTGAAAACGCTGATCGAGCCCTGGTTGCCATTCAACGAGTAAAGATTGCGCCCATCCCGGCTGACCGCGGTGTCCAAGGGGGCACCGGTGCCAAACAGAGTGCTGAAAACCGTCTCTTTGACGAACAGAGTGCCGTCGTTGTTGATCCGATACCGGGTTATGGTCCCCCCATTGCCAGCATTGGCGGTATAGGCGAATCTCTCCCGCCGGGTGACCGCTACCCAACAGGTGGCCACCTGCCCATTTATCACTGAGCCGCTGATCACATCCAGGTTGCCATTGGTATCAGCCGTGTAGGAGGATAGGGCATTGGGTCCAGCCTCAGCCACCAGTAAAAATCCTTTCCTCAGAAACACCTCCCCAAATGGAGACGCGCCGTTGGAAGGATTGGCAACCGGTCCGTTCAGGGTGCCATCGCCGTTGACCAGATAGACAGAAAGGATGTTGGTAGTTCGTTCAGAAACCACCAGCAAACGGCCGTTGGGGCTGAAGACAACGCAGGATGGCTGGGCATCAGGGGTACTGAGGGGAAAAGAGCCGATGAATGTCAAACTGCCATCATTGGCAATCCTAAAACCAGTTACGTTAGAATCGTTGCCGGCGTCACCTTCATTGGTCACAAAGAGAAGATCACGGTACTGGGCCAGGCTGTTAGGGGCGACACCTCCCGATGGTTCAACGTCCACCAGGCTGAGCCCCCCATAAGGTGAAATCCGAAAACTGCTGATGGAATCGCTGCCATTGTTGACCGCAAACAGGTAGCGGGCACGCCGGGAGAGGATTACCGAGCCCTGTGATGTCAATGGGTCTACGATAGGTTCACCGGAACCTTCGCCGCCGGTGGAAAAAGAATTGATGAAACTAAGCCTTCCTTTGAATCCCCTGCGCAGAGCTACGATTTCATTGTTGTCAGCATCATTGGTCATGCTATATACAAAACCTTTGCAATGCTTCTTGTGATTGCCATTCATAAAAAACCCTCCTCATGAAAAATGTAGAATCAGCTCGCACTACACAATATTCATGAGAGGAAGGAAATGGCACAGACAGCTGGAATTAACATCGGAGATAATTGGGATTTCAGACTATGCCGTACGACCCAGAAGAGCCCGCTTTAATTATTTGCCGGTCAGCATTTTTATTGATACCAGCAGGAGAACCACCCCAAATATCTTTTGCAGCAGGTCATGGGGTAAGCCAACCGCTACCCTGGCTCCCAGATACCCCCCCGCCACAAAGCCAACGATTATCAGGCCGGCGATCTTCAAGTCTACCAGCCCATTTGTATAGTAGGTCCAGGCCGCCAACAGACCGACCGGAGCCACCAGCAAGGCCAGAGTGGTTCCCTGGGCTTGGAGTTGGTTCATGCCAAACACCAGAACCAGGGCCGGCACGATAACTATGCCCCCGCCTATACCCACCAAACCGCTTATAATGCCCGCCACCACGCCCAACACAATATAGGCCAAAACGGCTGACACCCAATCACCGCCTTTCATTTCTATACAAACATCGATACCAGATAATAAAAAGTTAAGTCTAAAGTCATATTGTTGCTAATATCATTAGTAGTCAAGGGGTATTTTCATGCAAGCAACCATCGCAGGCGGACGGACTCAATTCTGTTATCGGTGAATCAGTGACAAGGCCAATTCCAGTAATGGCGAAATTTCAATATGATAATCGCTTGTAAAGCAAAAACTATGCTCAGGAACACTCAGGGCCTAACACTGAAGGTCTTTCACTTAAGATCTATTCAAGGTACATAAATCGCGGATGTGTTTGGTGAGAGTAAGGAGAAGATATCAATAGTAAGAGGAGGTGCTGTTTATGAAAAGGCTCCTGTTGATGATGATGGGCCTGTTTTTCGCGGTCACCTTACTGGCCGGATGCGCCCAGCATGTCTATTCACCCGAAGAACCCTATCAATCCCGGTTGCCGGCAGGATTTGTATATGTGGACCAGGTTATCCCGGGCGTGCAGTTGGATATCCGATACCATGGCGAAAACAATTTTGTGGGAACGCGGATAGACGGTTACCATGCGCCGGTCGGAATTCTGACCAATGAGGCGGCAACAGCCTTAAAAGCGGTAAACCAAGACCTGAACGGCCAAGGATACGGTCTGAAGGTATTTGATGCCTACCGTCCCCAGAAGGCGGTAGATCATTTTATAAGATGGTCATGGGATTTAAGTGATCAAAAAATGAAATCATTCTATTACCCCAACTTAGATAAAAGCGATTTGTTTGACCTTGGTTACCTGGCGAGGAGATCTGCTCATTCCCGGGGCAGCACGGTTGATGTGACAATTGTCAGCCTGGAGAGCGGGGAGGAACTCGATATGGGCACCCCCTTTGATTATTTGGACCCGCTTTCCGGTTGGGACGCCCAGTCCATCAACCCCGAACAAACCGCCAACCGCCTGTTACTTAAGAACATCATGCAAAGACATGGCTTTCAAGCCATCAGCAGGGAATGGTGGCATTATACTCTTATAAATGAGCCATATCCCAACCGGTATTTTGACTTCAATATAGAATAGTCTCTCCCGGAGAGGTTAAACTCCCCTGCACGGACCAAGCCCCCCAAAGTAAAACCGGGATGAGAATCGCGGAATTCAATTCGCTGTGCCAGCCCCATCGGCGCCCATAATTACAATACGGTATGGTCGATGAGGTTTTACCCGACAACTTCCCAGAAACGGTACAGGCCCTAGTACCCACATATTGGATGAGATAATCCGAATCATTCCCGTTCCGTGCGGGTTCACAGCTTTGTGTATAGAAAAAACAGGGAATTTCTCTTCACCTTTTGGTCTTTCCCGACATATTACGGAACCAAGGAGGTGAAAAAATGGTATTCGCAATAGTTGCGCCGACTCTTGTCTCCAAAATCGAGCGAATCATTGACCTCGATCTGGAGGTCCTGAAATCGCTCGCCGAATTAGCGGAGGATATCAATGATCCGGTTTTACGCAATTTGATTGCCAATATGGTTGGAGAGGAGAACGGCAATGTGCGGTTCTTTACATTGCTGCTGTTACTTGCGAACGGTAACAATAATACCAACAAAGATCGCAGATAGTAGGATGATAACGGATTTGAAGCAACTACAGTCTATAAATTATGTAGGAAGGAAATGAACATGAACAAGAAATTATTTACTCTAATCTTAATATGTTGCTTGACCCTGCTAATGCCATTGAGTGCCTATGCCATTAATTCTGATATAGATCAACAAAAGGCAGGTCAATTAATGACGCGGTATATGGAAGCATTGGCCTCGGGAGAAAAGGACTTACCTAGCATAGAATTGATAGAGGAGTCACAGAAATTGTATCAGAAGGCTATTGATGATGGCCAATACGGAGAACCTACAAAGAAGTGGTTGGAATTAACCGAGGCACAGTATGAGGCCGATATGCAAAAAATCAGGAAAGAAATAGACGAAGCTGGCATAGAAACAGATGGCTCAAAGGCAATAGCAAATGTTTATCCAGGATATGATTATACCTGCTATGGTGCCGATTGTGGGAATCAAGGCAAGTCCGAATACTGTGATGATTATGAGGATGGAGGTAATTTTCGATGCGGTTGGGGTACGACTTCAGGTGGTTATGCTGACGCACTGTCAGAAAACTGTAGTACTATTAACATTCATTCAGCGACAACTTGGGCTTGGATGGGTAAACAGATTAAAGTAAACGGGACAGGTGATGCACGAATATATTTTGATGGTAATTATGCATATTATACCTTAGGAGGGTGTACTTATCCAACTTGGTGTAGTGTTAAAGTCAAAGCAATAGTATACAATGTTACTGATTCTCAGGAAGTGGCCAGCAAGACTATTGCCTATCATTCTAATTTTGCCCCTATCCCGGGTATGGGTGACAATGATTTTAATGAAGCTATTGATTGTACTCTCTTAAATGGTAAAACCTATGTATTAAAGATGGAAGTTACTGCTTATATTTCGGCGGGGAGTGAAACATCGGCTGACATGTGCAGTGGGCTTAGTCCTGCTGCAGGTGGAGATGGTGTTAACTATGGATATATGAAAGTGACTTGGAGATAGAATCCCAACTCACAAATAGTATATATAATGAGGAAATCCTCCTTTAAATGGAGGATTCCTTGTTATTGTATTGAAGTCTGGTATTTAGACCCATAATATTGGGGAGGGAGTAGGAGCATTATGCATATTATCAGTAACCACGGATATGTTAATCTCGTTTTTATTGTGATTATGATGGGCGCTATGATGGAAGTAATTTGGCGTTTATCCAAGCAGATGAAAAATACAGGAAAATGGAGCGTAGACTATGATAATTTTGCAGTAAACATTGTGGTGAGTATGATAATAATGTGCGTTTTCACCCGTGCGTTACGTGATAGTCTTGAAGCATTAGCATTTGTTATTATCTGGTTACTATTGCCATGTTATTTATTGTTGCGAAACCTAAAAAAATCGTAGCAACGTAGCAATAGATGGTCCCTTTACCCTCCGGTGATCCAAGCTCCCCATATAGCATCAGCTATCCCTATTAATTCACTATCTCCATTTACACTCTCCAACCTCACTTACTGATTTTTTTAAAATTTGCTTATTATAATCGTTGTAAAAATCATCTTTTCGGATTATTTCAAATGGAATGCCGCCATAATCGACAGACTGGCGAATAACTACGTTGATTGCGATCGTCATGTTCATTCCACAACTCCTATAAAAGCTGCCCTGCTTGCCTTATTGATTCCGCATCGGAGTGCGCTTTCCGGTTGGGACGCCAAGTCGATCAGCCCGGAACAAACCGCCAACCGCCTGTTACTCAAGAACATCATGCAAAGACATGGCTTTCAAGCCATCAGCAGGGAATGGTGGCATTATACTCTTATAAATGAGCCATATCCCAACCGGTATTTTGACTTCAATATAGAGTAATCTCTCCCGGAGAGGTTAAACTCCCCTGCACGGACCAAGCCCCCCAAAGTAAAACCGGGATGAGAATCGCGGAATTCAATTCGCTGTGCCAGCATCGTCGGCACCCATAATTTCAATACGGTGTGGCCGATGAGGTTTACCCGACAACTCCCCCAGAAACGGTGCAAGCTCGATTACCCACATATTGGATAATATGATCCGAATAATTGCTGTTCCTTGCGGGCTATCAGTTTTGTGTATAGAAAAAACAGGGAAATTCCTCTCACCCTTTGGTCTTTTTCCACATATAACGAAACCAAGGAGGTGAAAAAATGGTATTCGCAATAGTTGCGCCGACTCTTGTCTCCAAGATCGAGCGAATCATTGACCTCGATTTGGAGGTCCTGAAATTGCTCGCCGAATTAGCTGAGGATATCGATGATCCAGTTTTACGCAACCTGATTGCCAATATGGTTGGAGAGGAGAACGGCAACGTGCGGTTCTTTACATTGCTGCTGTTACTTGCGAACGGTAACAATAATCTCACTGGGAACCGCCGGCTGTAGATCTCTGTTTATGAGACATTAGAAATATAAAGGAGAGTGTATAAATATGGCTCAAGTTATTTGCCAACAGGTAGAATGTGAGTGTCCGCAATGCGACAACTATCGTACCAGTCTGGAGGAGTCATTACAGGATGAGATATGTGATGCCGGTCTTTATGCTCAGATAGCCAACGAGGCACCGTCAGATATCCTGCGTGAGATTATAACCAGTATTGTCGGAGATGAATACGGTCATGCCCGGATGCAATCTGCACTTCTGGGTCTTTGTCCCCCGGCAACCTCCTGTCCCCCCGACTGCCCACCAGCTACTGGCGATTTTGAGGCCGATGTCAGGGGAGCGATTGCTGGAGAACTATCCGCAATCAGAAGATATTAAGAACTGGCCAGATGTGCGCCGAACTCTGAAGTGCGGTTGTTATTGACCTCTATCTTGGGGGACGAATATGCCCACACCAGGATCTGGAACGCCATGCTCTTGGCTGGCTCCATCTGCACTTACCCTTGCGGATAAGCGACTGCCAAGCTATTTACTTGCTGATCAACACCACCGGACGCAATCAAGATAACAGTCTCAATATATTCTCACCGCTGCAGGGGACCCCGCCAGGGGTCCCTTGCGTTATGAGTCTAGGCTTACTTTTTTACCATTAGGCCTAAACAGGTTGAGACTGGCTTAATATTATTGATTACCTTCGATATCACCACTGAGAGCATTCAGAAATACTTGTTGATGCTGTTGCATTTGTTTGTCTTTCCTGAATACCACCGCCAGGTAATCCGGTTTAAAATACTTATTTAGCGAAATAAATCTGGATCCAGGCCGATTGAATATAGGGAGACTCCGTACCACTGTGGCAAATGATATTCCCAGACCTAACTCTACATAGGTTACATTCAGTTCCACACTCGAAGATTCCATTGCCATATGATAAGTCAGATTATTTTCCAGGAAGAGTTTTTCTATCTCGGTACGTTTACAGGGCTCATTTCTCCTAATAGGCAGAATCAATGGATATTTGGCTATTTCATCAAGTGAAATCTCCTCCAAATCATTCAAGGGGTGGGCGGCATTTACGATAAGGACTGTCTCCACCGGATTCAGACGGATCTTTTGCAGGGTTGGCGGCACAATGGATTCCAACATAATGCCAAAGTCAACTGCCCCCTCATTGACTAACTCCAGAGCCGCTCTTTGCGACCGGTCGAGAATCGTATACTCCACCCAAGGAAATTGTTCCTTATATACCTCCAACTTCTGCGGCAACAGTTGATTAAGCGAAGTAAACGGACCCGCGATTCTCAGCTTACCTTTATGAGAGCCTTTGAGTTCGCTTAATTTGTCGAGTATAACCTCGTAT
>LSQX01003527.1_pt2 | contig 18067 bp, 15 predicted proteins | sample 654561 | NCBI WGS metagenome assembly LSQX01 (sample SAMN04489861, study PRJNA283612) | anaerobic digester metagenome | isolation source: 4 biogas reactors fed with cattle manure at either 37C or 55C with and... | place: Denmark: Kongens Lyngby | collected 2014
TGCTGGGTCGTCTGTCCGACACCCGCATCTCGGGTCAGCTCATCAACATCGAGAAGGACACCGGCCGTCCGCCGGCCCGCGAGGACCGGGGCGGTTACCGCGGCGGCCGTGACCGCGACGACCGTGGAGACCGCGGCGGCCGTGGTGGCTGGCGTGACCGTGACGGTGACGATCGCGGTGGCCGCGGTGGGTACCGTGGCGGCCGTGACCGCGATGACCGTGGTGGCCGCGGCGGCTACCGTGGCGGCCGTGACCGCGACGACCGTCGTGGCGGCTGGCGCGACTAGCGGCACCTGAACGCACACACCCCGTGCCCGGAGCTTTCTCCGGGCGCGGGGTGTTCGTCATGCAAACGCCGCGCGCAGCTCTCCGGCGACGAGGCGGCGGGCGGTGAGGGCGTCGTCGAGAAGCGCCCCCAGGTCGAGGAAGGCGTGCATCTGGCCGGGGAACTCGATGACGGACGCGCGCGTGCCGGCCTTGACGAGGGCGCGGCCGTAGGCGCGGCCCTCGGAGGCGAGGGGGTCGCAGCCGGCGGTGATGATCGTCGCCGGGGGCAGGCCCGTGAGGTCGGGGTTGTGCAGCGGGGACAGGCGCGGGTCGCGGCGGTCGGCGGTGCCGGCGTAGTGGCCGATGAACCACTCCATGTCGCGGGTGCTCAGGCCGTGGCCCTCGCCGAAGGCATGGTAGGAGTCGGTGTCGGTCGTGGAGGCGTCGGTGACCGGGTAGAAGAGCGCCTGGTGGACGAGGGCGGGGGAGTGCCCGCGCAGCTGCTGGGCCACCACGGCGGCGAGGTTGCCGCCCGCGCTGTCACCGGCGACGGCCACCCGCCCGGTGTCGATGCGCAGACCCGTATCACCCGCGAGGACCGCGCCGACCACGGCGAGCGCGTCGTCGACGGCCGCCGGGAAGGGGTGCTCGGGGGCGAGGCGGTAGTCGACGCTGACGCTGACCGCCCCCGCCCCGGTGGCCAGGGCGCGCACGGTGGTGTCGGCGAGGTCGAGGTCGCCGGTGACCCAGCCGCCGCCGTGGAAGTAGACGACGCACGGCAGGGGTCCGGCGGCGGCAGGAACAGCGGGGACAGCGGGGACAGCGGGAACGTAGACGCGGACGGGGACGTCGGCGATGCGGGTGTCCGTGACGTGGTCGACAGGGGCGAGGTCCCCGGTGAGCGGGACCATCTGCGCCAGGTGCGCGCGGTTGTCCTCCACGCTGCGGGTGTCCAGGGGTGGGGCGGCGGGGGAGGTGGTGAGAAAACGGCGGACATGCGGGTGGAGGGTCACGCCCTGATTGTAGGACTCCCCGGGGGTGCCGATGGTCGGCACGGTGGGGACAATGTGATGGGATGGGGGCAGAACCAACCGGAGGAGACGGCCGTGAACCAGTTCGACGCGATCAACGCCCACCTGCAGCTGATCACCCTCCCCGAGGACCGGGCTCTGGTGCAGCGCTGGTTTCTGCGGTTCCTCGTGGCCAACCCCCGGTACAGCGCGCTGCAGGCGGCGGAGATCGCGGTGCAGGTGTTCAGCCGCTGGGGCATGGACGTCATCCGCGACAGCATCTCCGAGGACTGGATCACCCGCCCCCTGCCGGCCACCCGCCGCGAGTGGGAGTCCGACGGCTACCGCGTCCCGCGTGACGCCCGCCCGCTGCTGGTCACGGGGGTGGACGGTCGGCAGCGCGAGCTGTTCCTGCTTTTCGACGTCGACCTCGTCCGCGAGGATCTCGTCGGCGCCGTCGACCACGAGCCGGGACGGGAGATCGCGGAACCGGCGGAGGGGGCTTCCGACCTGGGGCAGTTCGCCCTGCACATCGAGGAGCGGGAGCGGCGCGCCTTCAGTCACCTTTGGAAGGTGGGCACGGTGCTCGAGTGGGCGGATGTGCCCGTCGACGGGGACGTCCACCTCGGCCCGCTCGGCTGGATCGAGCCGGTCAACCGCAACTCCTCCTGCCGCCCGCAACCGACGTTGCGTGCCGACACCGCCTGCTTCTGCCTGCGCATCCACCCCGATGCCGAGGGCCCGGAGATCGTCGGCCTCGGCCTGTCACTCACGGCCCAGCTGCTCATCGCGTGGACGCAGGGCCGCCGCGCCGGCGAGCAGCTGTGCGGCAACGGTGAGGCGCAGGTCTCCGACCTGGAGGTAGGGATCGTGACGTGGGTCGTCGGTAAGCGGCTCGGTTTCGGGGCGCACCACGCCAACGTGGACACGTTCCGCTTCATCGAGAACCACTCGGACTTCCCCGCGCCGCGCGACGTCGACTGGGGGCGGATCGTCGAGACCGTCTCCGTCATGGAGGACCTGCTGTGCGGGGACCTCAACCCGACGCTGCCGGTCCCCGGCCAGGAGCGTCCGGCCACCGACGCCGGGCCCGGGTTGGCCCACGACCCCTTCGGTGTCGTCGGCAGTGAGCTGGCGCTGTTCAAGGCCGACGAGCACGGGGAGACCGCCGAGCGGTGGGTCCTCGATTTCGTCGCCGAGAACCCGCGCTTCCCGCTGGGCACCGCCCTGTCGCTCGGCTGGCAGCTCTACCGTCGCTGGGGCGCGAGTGTCGCCGGCGACGTCCACCGCCTCGACTGGGTCGGCACTGTCGACGTGCGCCCGGTGGAGGAGTGGGCGCTGCGCGGCTGGGTCCCGCGCCCCGGTGCCTCCCTGCTCGTCGCCCCCGGCACCCACGGTCAGGAGGTCTACTACCTGCTTCACGACGACGCCGTCGTCGCCGACCGCCTCACCTCCCTCCGGTCCGTCGCCGAGGACACGCCCCGGCCCCTGCCGTTCCGGCCCGGTCCGCCGGACGCCCCCGCCCTGGAGGACTTCGCCGAGCTGGTCAGCCCCCGCGAGCTGGAGATGGTACGCAACCTGTGGCGGGGCGAGGTCATCCCCGTCATCGTCGCCGACCGCGACACCGAATCCGAGGCCTACCTCAACCGCATCACCCCGCCCTATAGGCTGCCCGTCGTGGTCGAGGAGGGCGTGAACCCCATGCACGCCATCATCGAGCACCTCTCCAACTGGGTCCTCGCCTGGGAACTGGGCGTCATCCACTCCGCCCCGGTCATCGGCTGGCGCTACTGGGCGGCCTCCGAATGGGAGTCCGCGCTCGTCGCCCACCTGGCCACCTGCCGCCTGGGCATCGACTGCGAACGCTCCGCCCTCGTCGAGGAGGCCCTCGGGCGCCGCGACACCGTCCCCGGTCTCATCCGCTGGGGCATGGTCTACCACGCCGCCGCCGAGGTCGAGGATCTGCTCCGCGGCTTCCCCAGTGGAGCAACCGTCCGGATCTGAGCAGCCTGTGTCCGGAGGAGGGACGAGGGTCTGCGGCAGAGGCCGTCCTACGCGGCTACCCCTCGGAGTCGATGCTGTAGACCGTGACCCCCTGAATCGCGGAAGGCCCCGCACGAGGCGGGGCCGGACAGCGGGAGGATCAGAAGGGGCTCCAGTACATGAGGATGAGCATGATGACCCACAGCAGGGAGAAGATGCCGCCGAACATGGACAGCTGGGACTTGGTCTTGTCGAACTTCTCGGCCGGGAGGACGTCGGACTCGGGGTCGTGGTCGGCGGCGTCGAGCAGGCCGAGGGAGCCCATCATCTTCTTCTGGCGCGGGATGATGAGGAACAGGAGGATCAGCCAGGCGATGACGGCCAGGGTGATGGCGATGTGGAAGCGGCCGTCGGACCAGTAGGCGGAGTCGGTCATCATGATGCCCACGCCCAGCAGCGGCACCAGGGCGGCGAGCATGCCGTAGACGTTGGTCAGCTTGTGCAGGACGGAGGCGGCACCGGCGGCGCGGGTGTCTCCGGCCTGGGCCTTGACGGCCTGGGTCTGGAAGGTGGAGATCGCGACGGTGACGGGGCCGAGGAAGAGCACGGCCGCCAGGACGTGGAAGACGATGAGGATCGTGGTCATGCTGGGGAGCAGGCCTTTCAGAAGTAGGTCGAAAGTTGGATGATCAGAAATCCACGGACCACCCTAACCAGACCCGGGTGACCTCGTCCATTCGGCACGCCGCCTGCGCCGACACTTTGTCGGTAACCGGGAGGGGGAGGGAGTAGGTGGCGGCCACCACCGCCAGGCGGCGGGCGTACCAGCAGCGGGCCCGCCGATCGTCCGGCATCCAGGCGGCGGGCAGCAGGTCGGACTTGGCCTGGTTCGCGCCGCGGGAGGTGACCACGAGGTTGCGGGGGTCGTTGGCGAAGGCGACGCGCTCGGCGGCCGTCCACCGGTGCGCCCCCAGATCCCAGGCGGCGGACAGGGGCAGGATGTGGTCGATCTCGACGTCCGCAGCCAGGTCGAGGACGGACCCCGTGTAGGGGTCCCGTGCCGTGCCGGCGGTGACCTGACAGGAGAGGAGGTCGGCGCCGGCGTCGAGAAGCATCTGTTCGCGGACGGTGCACCCGGCGGACGGGGCCCACCCGGCCCCGAACTCGGCGCGGTCGTAGCCGAGGACGCGCGGGCGTTGCGGCACCTCGGCGACGTGGGGGAGCAGGGCCGACAGGGAGGGCAGGCCGGGTTCGTCGAGCGGGGCGCGGGGGAGTTCGGTGGCTGCGGCGGCCAGTGTCGCGGCCGCCAGCAGGGACAGATATACAGGAAAGGGCCTCACACCGGTATTGGACTGGCATGAGGCCCGGAAGGTTCCCGCGGGCGGCGAACTAGTTGTTCTTCACCTCGGCGGCGGCAGCCTCGATGTCGACGTTCTCGTCGGACCTGAACACGGTGTTCAGCTTGGCGGCCTGCTCGAACTCGCGCTCGACCTCCGGCTTCGGCGGGGAGGTCATGAGAGACACGGCGACCAGGACGATGGTGGAGGCGATGAAGCCCGGGACCATCTCGTAGATGATGTCACCGAAGTAGTTGCCCCAGACGAAGACCACGACGGCGCCGGTGATCATACTGGCCAGCGCGCCGGCGGCGTTGAGGCGCTTCCAGTAGAGGGAGGCCAGCATGAGCGGGCCGAAGGCGGCACCGAAACCGGCCCAGGCGAAGCCGACGAGGCCGAGGATGGTGTCGGAGGGGTTGATCGCCAGGACGGCACCGATGACGGCGACGACGACCACGGCGGTACGGGACAGGTTGATGAGCACGCCCTCGCTCGGCAGCTTCTTGGCGACGATCTTGTACAGGTCCTCGATGAGGGAGGAGGAGACGACCAGCAGCTGGGAGGACATGGTGGACATGATCGCGGCCAGCACGGCGGTGAGGACCAGGCCCGCGATGAGCGGGTGGAACAGGATGCGGCCCATGTCGAGGAAGATGGTCTCGAAGGCCTCGCGGTCGGTGATGGCGATGTCCGGGTTCTGGGAGAAGAAGACGGTACCGATCATGGCGGTGAAGGTGGCGCCGACGATGCACAGCAGCATCCAGCCGACGCCGATCCAGCGGCCGACCTTGGCCTGGGCCGGGGAGTTCAGCGCCATGAAGCGGACGACGATGTGGGGCTGGCCGAAGTAGCCCAGGCCCCAGGCGAGGTTACCGATGATGGCGGCGGCGGAGACGCCGGCGATCATGTTGAAGTAGGTCGGGTTGCCCTCACCGTCGGTGTAGGGGCCGTAGTCGTTGGAGGCGGCCCAGCTCCAGATGTCCGAGGGGTTGTCCAGGGCGATGAGCGCCATGGCCGGAACGATGATGAGGGACGCGAACATGATCACGCCCTGCACGGCGTCGGTGTAGGACACGGCGAGGAAGCCGCCGATGAAGGTGTAGGCGACGGTGACGGCCGCGACGATGAGCATGCCGTTGAGGTACTCGCCGCCGAAGGTCGCCTCGAAGTAGCGGCCGCCGGAGACCATGCCGGAGGACACGTAGAAGGTGAAGAAGAAGATGATGATGATCGACGCGACGACGCGCAGCGCACGCGAGCGGTCGTGCACGCGGTTCTCGAAGAAGCTCGGCAGCGTGATGGAGTTGTTGGCCACCTCGGAGTAGGCACGCAGGCGCGGCGCGACCCACATCCAGTTGGCCCACGCACCGATGAGCAGACCGATGGCGATCCACAGCTCACTCATGCCAGTGACGAACAGTGCGCCCGGCAGACCCATGAGCAGCCAACCCGACATGTCGGAGGCGCCGGCGGACATCGCGGCGACAAAGGGGTTGAGCTTACGGTCCGCGAGGACATAATCGTCGTATTTGTCGGTCTTGGTGTAGCTCCAGTAACCGATCGCGAGCATCAGAGCCATGTAGAGGATGATGGCGATGATGAACCACGTTAACTCGGACATCGTCGTTCCTTTCCATTTTGTGGGACGCATCGAACGTAGACAGGTCGGGAGGATGTGCCCAACCGGTTTGCCCTCAGAATACTGTGACCGGGATCATATTATTGGGATTACCGTGGAATGACCTGCGCGGAGCCTGTCGTTAACAAAAGCGTAACGATCGGCCATCGGTGGTAAAAAGGTCTTTATGCCTTCTTTCCTCCTGCACGGTCTGTGGACGACCTCCGGGCTCCACCTGTGGCTCGAGCAGGTGGAGGGACACCGCGTCGTGCTGCCGTCATCCGTGCCGGAGGAACTGTTCCCGCCCGCCGCCCGTTCGCTTCTCGACGACCGCGCCTACCGGCACCGCCTCGAGGTCGAGCTGCGCACCCCGCGCGGCAAGAAGGTCTCCCTGCGGATCCCCACCGCCGCGTACGCCCCAGAGCACGCGGTGGAGGTGCTCAACCAGCTCTCCTTCCTCCTGCACCCGGGCGCCGCGGCGACAAAGCGGCAGCGGGCGTCGATCGCCCCGGACCTCATGTGGCTCATCCAGATGAACGCCGGCCTGTCGCGATTCGTCCAGGCGGGGCGCGTCGTGCCCAAGCTCGTCTTCGAGGACGGGCAGTGGTGGCCGCACTGGCAGCTGGCCTCCGGGCTGGGGGAGCGCGGCTGGCTGGCGGAGATGATCGCCGCGGCCCCCGGCATCCTCACCGCCAACAACAAGGGCATCGAGGAGATCGCCGACCACCTCGTCCACTGGATCGCCGCCGACCTGCTGCAGGACCTGGCGACGTCCACCCGCCCCTACCCGTGGCACGACTTCGCGGACTCGCTCATGAACTCCACCCCGCTGCGCCGCGGCGGGCCGACGCTGCTGCGGGCGATGAACGACTGGAAGGACTCCATCACCGCGGTGGACCTGCAGATGGTCTTCATCGTCGAGGAGCCGCCCCGCGAGGATGAGCTGGCGGAGACCTCCGGCGACCCGGAGGACGCCACCTGGCCGGTGCGCGTGCAGGTGCGCTCGGGGACGGACGCGCCGCTGCCGATCCGGGCGGAGGAGTTGGACCGGGGGAGCGTCGAGAAGCTCCGTCTCGCGCAGCGCCAGGCGATCGCGATCACCGACCTGCTCGACCCGGACAAGCGCACCCGCCACGCCGAGCGGCACGAGGAACGCAACGGCGACTGGGACGTCCACCTCTCCACCTCCGAGATCGTCGACTTCATCGGCGGGGCCGTGCCGAAGCTGCAGGACGCGGGGTACACCGTCATGCTTCCCAAGGCGTGGTCGGCGTACGAGACGAAGGCCCGCCTGGAGACGACGGAGGTCGGCGACCCGGCCACCGGCGCCACCCAGAAGCACTTCGGCCTCGACCAGCTCGTCGAGTACAACTGGCGGATGTCCGTCGGCGACATCGAGCTCACCGACGACGAGATGACCGAGCTCGTGCGCTCCAAGTCGGGTCTGATCAAGCTGCGCGGCGAGTGGGTCATGGCCGACACCTCGGCGCTGAACAGGATCACCTCCTACATGGAGGAGTTGGCGGCGACGTCACGGAAGCGGCGTCGTAAGGAACTGGAGAAGGCCGCCGCCCTCGCCGAACGCGCCCGCGTGCTGGAGCAGCCCGGCTGGGAGGCGCTCGTCGCAGACGTCGAACGCCGGCGCGCGGAGTTCAACGCCGAGCACGCCGGTCAGGAGGGCTTCGGCGAGGTCACCCTCGCGGAACTGCGACAGATGGCGCTGGAGTCCATGGCGCAGGACCCGGTGGAGTTCACCGGCTCGACGTGGCACACGGCGCTGCTCGGCGGTCCGGAGGCGCTGACCACGAAGGCCCCGCAGCGGATCGAGATCCCCGACACCGTCCACGCGGACCTGCGCGACTACCAGCGCCGCGGCGTCGACTGGCTGTACTGGATGTCCCGCAACAACCTCGGCGCCGTCCTCGCCGACGACATGGGCCTGGGCAAGACCCTGCAGCTCCTCGCGCTGCTGGCCATCGAGCACGACCGCGGGGAGGCCACCGGCCCCACACTCGTCGTCGCGCCGACCTCCGTGGTGGGCAACTGGGCGAAGGAGGCCGCCCGCTTCGTGCCGGGGCTGCGCGTCATCGTCCAGCACGGCTCCGACCGCCTGCATGGCGAGGAGCTGGCGGCGCGCGTGGCGGAGGCGGATCTCGTGGTCACCAGCTACGGCGTCGTCGGCCGCGACTTCCACGAGCTGGGGCAGATCCCCTGGGACCGCGTCGTCCTCGACGAGGCGCAGGCCATCAAGAACTCCACCACCCGGGCGTCGCGGGCCGTGCGCTCCCTGCCCAGCCGCCACCGCGTCGCGCTGACCGGCACCCCGGTGGAGAACCGCCTCTCGGAGATGCGCTCCATCCTCGACTTCTGCAACCCGGGCGTCCTCGGGTCCACCAGCTTCTTCCGCAACCACTTCGCCAAGGCCATCGAGCGCGAGCACGACGAGCAGATGACCGAGCGCCTCCGCCTGCTCACCGCCCCCTTCATCCTCCGCCGCCTCAAGACGGACCCGACGATCATCGACGATCTGCCGGAGAAGAACGAGGAGATCATCACCGTCGAGATGACCACCGAGCAGGCCGCCCTCTACACCGCGCTGGTGCAGGACGTACAGGCCCGCCTCGAGGAGCGCCAGGGCATGGCGCGTCGCGGCCTGGTGCTGGCCACCATCACGCGCATCAAGCAGATCTGCAACCACCCCGCGCAGTACCTCGGCGACGGCTCGCCGGTGACCATCCGCGGCCGCCACCGCTCCGGCAAGGTCGAGGAGCTCATGCGGCTTCTCGACGAGGCCATCGAGACCGACCAGCGCATGCTCATCTTCACCCAGTACAAGGCCTTCGGCGACATCCTCGTCCCGTACCTGTCCGAGCGCCTCGGCGAGCAGGTGCCCTTCCTCCACGGCGGCGTGACCAAGACGAAGCGCGACCAGATGGTGGCCGCCTTCCAGGAGACGGGCGGCCCGCGGGCGATGATCCTCTCCCTCAAGGCCGGCGGCACGGGCCTCAACCTCACCGCCGCCAGCATGGTCGTGCACATGGACCGCTGGTGGAATCCGGCCGTGGAGAACCAGGCCACCGACCGTGCGTTCCGCATCGGCCAGCAGCGGGACGTGGCGGTGTACAAGATGATCACCGCCGGTACGCTGGAGGAATCCATCCAGGACATCCTGGACGGCAAGACCGAACTGGCCGGTGCCGTCATCGGCGAGGGCGAGGGCTGGATCACCGAGCTCGGCCCCGAGCAGCTGGCCCAGCTCATGAGCTACCGCGGGAGGGAGAAGTAGATGGTCACCCCCAGCGACGACAATGTCATCTACGCCAACTTCGGGCGGAAGGTGCGCGTCGAGAAGCCGGAGCAGACCCGCGACGAGCGGGCCGAGCGGGTTGAGCGACGTCCGGCGATGGCCCCGGCCGCGGAACTCCTCCTCGAGGTGGCCACCTCCCGGGCGGACCGCGGGCGCCTCACCCGCGGGCGGGACTACGCCCGCGCCGGGCATGTGCTGAGCATGGACCTGCGCAACGGTGCCGTCCACGCGCAGGTGGCCGGCTCCCAGAACGAGCCTTTCACCGTCGCGGTCCAGCTGCCCTACCGGAGTCCCGATGACCTGTCGGTCGTCTCCGCCGAGCTGGCGCGTACCCCCAACGGCATGCGCGGCGCGCGGAAGGGTGAGCTGTCCCGGACCGTGGTCGGGGCGCTGCTCGCCGAGGACATCAACGACATACGTGTGCGCTGCGACTGCCCGGACCCCTTCGCCATCTGCAAGCACGCCGTGGCCGTGCTGGAGAAACTGGCCGGCAAGATCGATGCCGATCCGCTGGCCCTGTTCACCCTCCGCGGGATGGACCTCATCTCCCTGGAGAAGGCGGTCATGGTCCAGGCGAAGGACGTCTCCCGGGAGTCGGAGGAGAACCCCGAACTGTTCTGGGCCGGGCGCGAGCTGCCGGCCCTGCCCGAGCCCCGCGTCGCCCCCGCGCTCGACGACTCTGACCTGGATCTTCTGCACAAGGCGATGCGCGCGATCTCGTACACCAACGTCGATCAGCTGCGCGCCGTTTCGGACATCGAAGATCTGTACGACCACTTGTGTCGGGGTGGCATGCTAGACAATGAGTCATGACGGCTCCGCAGTCCATCACCTTCATCCACTCCTCTGACCTGCAGCTGGGCATGACCCGCTGGTTCCTCGAGGGCGAGGCGCAGGCACGTTTCGACGATGCCCGGCTCGACTCCCTCCGCCGCCTCGGTGACCTCGCCACCCGGGAGGGCGCGGCGTTCATCGTCATCGCCGGCGATGTCTTCGACTCCAACTCGCTCAGCCCGCAGACCACCGGCCGCGCGCTCGAGGCGCTGCGCGGCCTGCCCGTCCCCGTTTATCTGCTGCCCGGCAACCATGATCCGTTGGTGGCGGACTCTGTTTTCAAGCTTATCGACGTCGCGGGTGTCCATCTCCTCTCCGATACCTCCGTCGTGCAGGTCGCCGACGGTGTCGAGCTGGTGGGCGCACCCCTGCGGGCGCGCACCGCGGCCTCGGACCTGGTGCGTGACGCCCTGGAGGAGCTCGAGCCCACGGACGCCGTGCGCATCATGGTCGGCCACGGGCAGGCGGAGGCCCGTAGCAATGACCTGCGCCCGGATCTCATCGACCTGGGGTACGTGGAGTCCCGCCTGGCCGACGGCACCATCGACTACCTCGCCCTCGGCGACACCCACTCCGCCCAGCCCGTGGGTGCCAGCGGGCGGGTGTGGTTCTCCGGCTCTCCCGAGGTGACGGACTTCCGTGACCACGCCACCGTCGGCGGCGGGGAAACCAACTCCGGCCGGGCCCTGGTGGTGGAGGTGTCCAAGGGGACGGCCGCCGTCCGGGAGGAACCGGTGGGGCAGTGGACATTCGAGGCCCTTGACCGGGAGCTCATGGGGGAAGGTGATGTGGCGGAGTTCCTCGCCGCGCTCGACGCCTACCCGGACAAGCAGCGCACCGTCATCAAGTACGGGCTGCGCGGCACCCTCGACATGTCCGCCACCCGCGCCCTGGAGGAGGGGCTGGAGGCCCGCCGCCCCGTCTTTGCGGCGCTGTTCGAACGCGAACGCCTCACCGACCTGCGTCTGGAACCCGGCGTCGAGGAGCTCGACGCGCTGGGGGTGAGCGGCTTCGCCGACGCGGCACTCAAGGAGCTGGTCGCCGCCGCCGGCACCGACCCCACGGCCCGCGACGCCGTCAACCTCTTTTTCCGCCTGGCCCGGGAGGACTAGCCCATGCGTATCCATTCGCTGACCATAGAGAACTTCCGCGGCATCGAGCGCCTCACGCTGGAGGAGCTGCCGGAGACCGGCGTCATCGTCATCCACGGCGACAACGAGCAGGGTAAGTCCACCATCCTCGATGCGCTCCACGCTGCGCTCTATGAGAAGCACGGTGGGCGTTCGGGCCGGGTGCGGGCGTGGAAGCCGGTCGGCCGGGACGTCTCCCCGTCGGTGTCGGCGACCGCCACGATCGGGCCGGTGACGTTCACCATCACGAAGAACTGGCTGAAGGCCCCGAAGGCGGAGCTGCACATCACCGCCCCGCACCGCGAGTCCTTCACCGGCGGCGATGCGGAGGAGAAGCTGGCGGAGATCATCTCCCGCCACCTCGACCGCGACCTCGCCGAGACCCTCTTCATGCGCCAGGGCGATCTCGACGCCGGGATCGCCGCCGTGGGCATCACCTCCGTCACCCGCGCCCTCGACGGGGTGAGCGAGGACGGTGATTCCGGCACCGAGGACACCGCCCTGAGCGCGGCCGTGGAGAAGGAGTACGAGCGCTACTTCACCCCCAAGGGGACGCCGACCCGCGAGCTCAAGGAGGCCCGCACCGTACTCGAGCAGGCGCAGGCCGAGCACCAGGCTGCCGCCACCGCGCACGCCGAGCTCACCGGGCACGTCGACCGCCATGAGCGGATCAGCGCGCGCCGGGCCGCGGCGGAGGCCGATCTTCCCTCAGCGGAGGCCGAGGAACGCGAACACTCCGAGAGGGCCCGCCTGGCGGAGCAGGCCCAGGAGAAGGCGGCCGGGATGCGCCGCGAACTCCAGCTGGCGACCGAGGCCCTGCACCGCGCCGAAGCCGCCGTCTCCCGCCGGGCAGAGCTCAGTGCCGCCGTCACCGAGGCAGAGTCCGTGCTGGCCACCCACACTGCCGGCCTCGCGGAGGCCGAGGAACGCCGCGACGTGGAGACACGCCAGCTCGCTGAGCTGGGGGAGCGGCTGGAGCAGGCGCAGCAGGCCGAGAAGGAGTCCCTTGAGAGGTTGCGTTCAGCCCGCCGCGCCCACCGCCTGGTCACTGATGCTGCCCGCCGCACCACCCTGCGCACCCAGCTCACCGCCGTGCGGGAACTCAGCGAACGGATCACGCAGGTTAGGGCCGTCACCGCCGGACGCCCCGTCAGCGACGCCGATGTCCGCGCCGTCGAGGACGCCACCAACGACCTCACCCTCGCCCGGCGCCTGCGCGCCCAAGCTGCCGCCCGCCTGGAGTTCTCGGGTCCCGCCGGGGCCACGGTCACCGTCGACGGGGAGGCGGTGCCGCTCGATGCCACCGTCGAACTTACCGAGGGAACCGAACTGGTCATCGGGGAAATCACCGCCCGCTACCGTGCCGGTCACACCGACTCCTCCGGCGGGGATCCGGTGGTCACCGCCGAAGGGGTGCTGCGCGATCTCCTCGACGGGCTCGACCTTTCCGACCTCGACGCCGTCCGCGCGGCCCGCGACAACCACCGCCGGGCCTCCGAGGACCTGGCCGGGCTGCTCCGCGAACGCACCACCCTCCTGGCCGGGGAGGACGAGGAGTCCCTCGACGCCGAGCTCACCCGCCTCGACTCCGCGCTGGCCGACGAGGAGATCCCGGACCTCGACGCCGTGGCCGCCGCCCGCGCCGTGGAAGAAGCCGAGGAGGCCCGGGAGCAGGCGGCCGCCGAGGTGGGGCGGGTGGACCGCGCACTCACCCCGTGGCGGGAGCGCCGCGCCGAGAACACCCTCACCGCCCTGAGCGTCCGCATCGAGGCGGCGGAGGAACGGCTGCGGCAGGCGACCGCCGCCCGCGACGCCGCTGCGGCCGACGCCGACGACGCGGCCCTGGCGCAGGCCGTGGAGTCGGCCACCGCGGCCCGCGACGCGGTGGCCGAACAGTGCCGTGCCGCCGATGCCGAGGTCGCCGCCGCCGACCCGGAACTGGCAGCCGACCTGCACCGGGGTGCCGAGACCCGGCTCACCTCCCTCCACGACACCATCAACCAGTCAAAGCAGGATCTCGCCGAGCTCAAGGGCTACATCCACCAGGCACAGGGCGCGGCCGAACGCCTCGACAAGGCCGCCTCCGCCCTCGCGGCGGCGGAGCACCGCCTGGATTCCGTCAACCGCCGCGCCGAGGCCGTGCAGCTCCTCCGTGACACCCTGCACCGCCACCGTGCGGAGGCACGTGCCCGCTACGCCCGGCCCTTCGCCGAACAGCTCACCCGCCTGGCCCGCCCGGTGTTCGGCCCGGATGTGGAGTTCGGTCTCTCCGACCAGCTCGAGGTCACCCGGCGCAGCATCGGCACGGACACCGTGCCACTCGCGGATCTGTCCGGTGGCGCGAAGGAGCAGCTGGCGATCCTCACCCGTTTCGCCATCGCCCAGCTCACTGCCCTGGACACCGGCGACGGTCAGGTGCCGGTGCCCGTCATCGTCGACGACGCCCTCGGTTCCACCGACCCGTCCCGCCTGCAGCTCATGGCGACACTGTTCTCCCGCCTGGGGGAGACCGGACAGGTCATCGTGCTCACCTGCGTGCCGCAGCGCTACGAGCGGGTCGGCGGCCGCACGGAGTACGCGATCGAGGAGCTGAAGTCCGGCCCGGTGGGGTAGCGGTTCCACGAACCAGGACGGGCATCATCCCGCAGGTTGTTTCAATGTCACCACAATGGACCATTTTGCGGTGCGTCCACCGCCGGACTGGGCCACCGGCGTGTGGTTCGGTGATGGTTCAGCTGCAACAGAAGGTATGACCTCGGTGTTCCCACGTACATCCCATCCGCCACAGCGCGCGACCTGGGAAAACGCGGAGAGCGCCGGAAATTGACGTGGGAACACCGAGGCGGCACCACCCTGCGGGGTGCGCACGGGACCCCCTGGGTCATGTGAGGGGGTGTGCCTGATGCAAGTGTCTGTGGGCTGTGCCACACTCGCCCCAGGCATCTAGTCATACTTTTCAGGAGTGTCCATGGCCATTTCCCCGCTGCTCGCCATCGAGAAACCGGAGCTGCCGCGCCCCTCCCTCCGGGAGATTCTGCGTGACGCCGGGCCCCAGGAGGTCGGCAACGGACTCGTCGCCCTCATCTTCTCCGCCTCCGGGCCCATCGCCGTCATTCTGGCGGCCGCCGCGGCCGGCAACCTGTCGCCCGATGAGACGTCGTCGTGGATCTTCGGCGCCTTCCTCGGCAACGGCCTTCTCACTCTCTTCCTCACCTGGCTCTACCGGTACCCCCAGGCCTACTTCTGGACCATCCCCGGCACCGTCCTCGCCGGTGACGCCCTCACCCACCTCAGTTTCGCGGAGGTGGTCGGCGCCTACGTGGCCACGGGTGTGCTGGTGTTCCTCCTCGGCTGGACGGGGCTGATCGGGCGGATCATGGCCGCCCTGCCGCCGACGATCGTCATGGCCATGGTGGCCGGCATCTTCCTGCGCTTCGGGCTGGAGCTCGTCACGGCGGTCACCGGTGACCCCTTCATCGCGGTGCCCATGGTGCTGGTGTTCGTGGCGCTCAGTGCCGCACCCCGGATCGCCGCGGTCGCGCCGCCGGTGGCGGTGGCGGCGGTCGTCGGCACCGCGATCGCCATCGCGTCCGGGCGTCTGGGGTCGGGCATCCTCGACGACGGCGTCATCACCACGCCCGTCCTCATCACCCCGGAGTTCTCCTGGGCCGCGATGGTCGAGCTCGTGCTGCCCCTGGCGATCACCGTCGTCATCGTGCAGAACGGGCAGGGGATCGCCGTGCTCCGCGCCGCGGGTCACCGCCCGGGCGTCAACCTCGCGTCGGCGGCCGCGGGACTGGTGTCGATCCCCATGGCGTTCATCGGCAACGTCACCACCTGCCTGACGGGCCCGACCAACGCGCTCATCGTCTCCGGTCCGGACCGGCAGCGTCACTACGCGGCGGCCATGGTCACCGCGCTCGGTGCCGTCGCCGTCGGCCTGTTCGCCCCGGCGTTCGTCGGCTTCATGCTGGCGATGCCCGGTTCCTTCATCGCGGCACTGGCGGGTATCGCCATGCTGGTCCCGCTGAAGAACGCCTTCGTCGCCGGTTTCTCCGGCGCATTCTCGACGGGTGCCCTCGTGTGCTTCCTGATCACCGTCTCCGAGCTGACGTTGTTCGGCATCACTGCCCCGTTCTGGGGCCTGGTCTTCGGTTCCCTCGTCGCGTGGCTCATGGATCCGCGCCCGGAGAAGAAGGAGCCCGCCGCCACGGCCCCGTCCGTTCCGGAGGAGGATCCCGGCACCGAGGCCCGTGAGGCCGAGCGGTGTGAGAGCGTGCGTCGATAAGCGACAGAACCCCCGCGCCCTGGAAAGGGAGCGGGGGTCAGCTGTGTGACGTGGGGCTTAGGCCTGCTTGATGCCGGAGCCGTCGATCTGGATGGTGATCTGCTCGGAGACGAGGACGCCACCGGAGCCCAGCGGGGCCTGGAAGTCGACGCCGAAGTCCTTGCGGTTGATCTTGGTGGAGGCCTCGAAGCCGACGCGGGTGTTGCCGAAGGGGTCCTCCTCGACACCGAAGATCTCGACGTCGAGGGTGACCGGCTTGGTGATGCCCTTGAGGGTGAGGTCACCGGTGACGGTGCCGGAGTTGCCCTGGATGTCGAAGGAGGTGGACTCGAAGGTCATCTCCGGGAACTGCTCGACGGAGAAGAAGTCGTCGCCGCGGACGTGGCTGTCGCGGTCCTCGTTGCCGGTGTTGACGGAGGCGGTCTTGATGACGGCCTTGGCGACGGAGGCGGCCGGGTTCTCCTGGTCGACGACGACGGAGCCCTCGAACTCGTCGAAGGTGCCGCGGACCTTGGTCACCATGGCGTGGCGGGCCACGAAGGCGATGTCGGTGTGAGCGGTGTCGAGGACCCAGGTGCCGTTGTAGTCAGTCATGTTGTTTTCTCCTTGAGACGTTGTTGTTTACGTGTCACACTTTAACACATTATGGTGATCTGTCAACAACAAAGGTAGGGTAGATGTCACATATTTGAGAAACGGCAGGTAGACCGTGAATACAACATCCCTCACCCGCGTGACAGAAGTCGCCGACGCCCCGAAAAGGATTATTGCTCCCACCTATGGGAGGGCTATAGTCGAGGACATGGCAACCGAGGCACGATGGCTCAACGACGACGAGCAGGCGCTCTGGCGACTCCTTCTCGCGGGGATGCGCAAGATCGACCGCGTCATGGACGACACCCTCCAGGCCGGCAGCGACCTGTCGAGCTCCGAGTTCTCCGTGCTCGTCTCCCTCTCGGAGGCCGAGGACCAGGCCCTGCGCCTGCGCGACCTGTGCGCCGGCCTCGACTGGGACCGCTCCCGCACCTCCCACCAGATCACCCGCATGGAACGCCGCGGCCTGGTGACCAAGCGCAAGAGCGAGGGGGATGCCCGCGGCGTCATCGTCTCCCTCACCGACGAGGGCATGCGCCGCCTGCGCTCCGCCGCCCCCGAGCACGTCGAGAGCGTACGCCGCGTCGTCTTCGATCACATGACCCCGGAGCAGCACGTCCAGCTCAAGACCTTCATGGAGCAGGTCATCGCCGTCACCAACGTGCCCGGCCACCCCGAGTTCTGCGGCTCGCTTCTCGACGACGACGCCGACTGCTGATCTCAGGGTTTATTGGGGGCTTCACCGGATGCGCTACCCGTGCACCGGAGGAGACAATGAAGGTGACAGCGACAGAGATCACCACCCTCTGAAGGAGCCCCACCATGAACGACTTCAACACCCCGATGCACCAGCGCCGCCTCACCCGCTCGCTCACCGACCGCTACGTGGCCGGTGTCCTGGGCGGCATCGCGGAGACCTACAACTGGAACCCGACGCTCGTCCGCCTCATCTTCATCGCGGTCTCGCTCGTCGGCTCCGGTACCCCGCTGCTGGCCTACATTGTCGCCTGGTTCATCATGCCCCAGGAGTGACACCCCGGACAGGACCGGAAAGGACACCGCCCGTCGCCCACGAACGTGGGGGACGGGCGGTTCGTCGATAAGCGGGGGACTAGAAGAAGTTGCGGGTGGCGTTCGGGTGCTGCGCCAGCGGGGTGACCTTGATGGACATGTACTTGTACATCGGGAACCCGGAGAGCACCTCGTGCAGGTGGTCGTTGTCGCGGACGTCGTAGATGGAGTAGTTCGCGTACTCGCCGACCACACGCCAGATGCCCTTCATGATGCCCTCGGACTGCAGGTTGCCCGAGTACTCCTTCTCGCGGACCTGGAAGTCGGCGACCTGCTCAGGGGTGAGGGACTCGGGGAACGTGACATCCATGCGTGCCAGGAACAGCATTGCGCGGCCTTTCTTGTCGGGGTTTTGGTGATATCTCACCATACCCGCTTATCGACGCCCCCGTCACAGCAGCTGCCGCAGGACGTAGGGCAGGATGCCGCCGTGGCGGTAGTACGCCTCCTCCGCCGGGGTGTCGACACGGACCACCGCCTCGAACTCGGCGTCCCCGGCCCGGACGGTGACGGTCGCCGGCAACTCCTCGGATCCGGCCAGGCCGGTGACGGAGAACTCCTCCTCCCCGGTGAGACCCAGGCTCTCCGCGCTCTCCCCCTCCGGGAACTGCAGCGGCAGCACGCCCAT
>LSQX01060770.1_pt1 | contig 18066 bp, 12 predicted proteins | sample 654561 | NCBI WGS metagenome assembly LSQX01 (sample SAMN04489861, study PRJNA283612) | anaerobic digester metagenome | isolation source: 4 biogas reactors fed with cattle manure at either 37C or 55C with and... | place: Denmark: Kongens Lyngby | collected 2014
GAGATCGCCTTCTCCTTTGTTTCCTGGCTCATCCAGTCAAGCTCTGTAATGCGCTGCTGGTATGCGGCTATTATATCGGCGACTATGCTTTCAACATCCTCTTTGGCCTCAGCGGAGAAATACTCTTCCACATACATCCTGCCCAGATAATTACTCATTATTGAGTTGAGCACGTTAAAGGCTATGTCCTCATCGCTCATGGGAGTAGTGATGCCATAAAAGGCATTCTGGAAAGCCATGACCACATCCCTGAAATCCTGCGACAAAAGGGTTGCTGCGCTGGCCAGGGTATCGAAACGGCAGTAGGTTTTCAGAAGATCAAGGTTTTCATCTGTAAGAAGTTCCCCAGTCTTTTTCATCAGGTTCACATCAGTGAGAATGACCGTTTCCACCGAGCCATAACCAAGATCGCTCAAATATTTGTCAATATCCACACATGGGAACATTTCAGCCAGTTCATTACTTGAAACAGGGTTATAGATATTCTCTATCTTGCTGGCCTCCTCGTTGCTCAAAGTGGATCTGGCTATGATCTTTTCAAAATCGCGAAGGCTTTTTGCCTGTGCTGCTGCCTCTTCCCCAGAAATACCGGAAAGCATTAGTAATTGGGTGATCAGCCCTTCATACAGGGCATCTATCTGAGGATTCTCCATGAGAATGTATTCGGCGGGCAGACCGGTTGACAGACCACTGCCGTACAAACTGTAGCGATTGCTGTCAATAAGGTCGGTTGATGGACTGAAGGAGAACAGAGGATTCATGCCTATTTCTGACTCAATTTGAGCCATTACATCAAGGAGTTCCTGGACAGTTGATGCTCCATCAATTAAATCCAGATATTTTTTAATGGGTTTGATACCTTCCTTGTTTCGGTTTTCCATATCCAAAAGGGTATGGTGGAAGTCTGCAATTTTTTGTTCAACGGTTCCTTCCTGATAGGTTCCCTGATTCTCCATGAGTTCCTGAACGATGGCCTTGAGCTTGTCAGTATTTCTTCTGTCCACCTCGTCAAAAGTGGTCATACCGGGATAACCTGCGGGAAGTCTGGTTCCGGTTAGCCATTCATGGTTTATCGAGTAGAAGAAATCATCCTGGGGTCTTACTGAAGAAAGAGATCTTATTTTGTTCAGAACGATCCCCAACTGTTCCTTTGTCAGGTAATCGCCCGATCCAAAATAGCCATTACCATAACCGCTCATGAGACCTGCAGCGGTAATGCGGTTCAATTCTTCAACGCCCTCAGCGGGAACATCCGCAAAAACAGGAGCTTCTTTAATTGCGGGCAGTTCTCTCATGGAATTGCCCACAAGCAGAGCAAATTCAAGGCGGGTGATGCTCATCCGGGGATTCAACTCTTCCCCAGGAACAATCGGCAATATGCCGTTTGTGACGGCTATTGCAATAACATCTGCGTATTGGGAACTGATCTGGTCGGCATCAGAAAATACGCTCAGATCACTCTGGGTATCATTTAGCGCATCAAGACCAATGGTATCAAGAAGGCCTGCAACTGCTTCTTCCATGGAAACGTATATTTCGGCTGAAGCAGTGGCTTGTGCTGGTATGATGCTGAATAGCAGTGCCACACACAACAGGATCCCAAATATCCTGGATCTTATTTTGACCATAATAAAGACTCCTTTCAAAGAACTTTCGCGTACATTTATCTCATACTATAAATACATTTTAATCCATCCAATGTCTGTAATATGACCGACAAAATCTAAGAAATCGGTGCGGAGCCTTATCAAAATAATCCGTTCATTCTTTTAGTTTTCTCATGCGCTATGGCTTGTATGAATGCCATCATACACCGCTGCTGCCATGGTTACAAGCATCTTATTAATCATTATTTTACATTGCGATTTCCTTTTGACATTTCGGTCATCATCTCGTGAAGGGATCGTGTAATTCTTTTCTTTTCCTGTGGAAACGGTTTACTCGGATCGTAAGTTATGCCTTTGGAAAAAGAAAGAGTTCTTTCGTTCTTGTTTGCAAAAATCGCATAGAAAGTAATGGCTCTTGATGTTTTTTTATAATACTCACGGGCAATATTTACAAACCCACTGAAAAACTCACCAACGCCCTCCCTGAGATATCCATCGGTTACCAGAGGGTTTTCGGGAAAAATCAGTATATTGTCGTCAGCCTCCAGGGCTTCCACACTCAGATGGATGGCTTTGAGAACCTGACGGCCATTATCCCTATAAACCGGTATGGGCTCCATGGACTGCATCATCCAGGCGACCACGGGTCCAGCGAACCTTCCCATCCTGCTCCTTATGGGGCGCGGTATCCATTTCTGCCTGTCGAAGGTACCCTGCTGAATATGACCCGAAATCTTGTTGATATCCACCATTTCATTGAGAATCCATGGCTTGAAGTAATAGGGCATATTTAGTACCGAAGCCACCGGTCCATATATTTCCGAGTGGTTACAGACAAATACGGCGGGAAGGGACTCGGCATCAACATTCTCCCTGCCAATAATTCTATGCTTAAATAAAGGCTTGAGAAGAGATTTTAAGATCAGAATACCGATTCTTTTGCTGTACTTTTCAACAAGCACCAGGCGCAGCCTGTCTTCAAGGGATGTATTTGTAAACCCCTTCCCCTTCAGAAAGGAGTATTTTTTGAGTTTCTGCTCATAAACCTTGTTAAGAGGCTGTTTAAGCGCTGCCAGAGAACCCGGGACAAGCAAGATGGCCGGAAGAAGAACAAGGCCGTATCTGTCCAATATCCTTATGGTGCTCATTTTGCTGGGATTATACTCTATCAGAAGGGAGAGCGCTCCCAGAATAAGAAGCATAATAAACCTGGAAAAGAACATACTCCACTGGGACAGCAGGGTTTTCGCGGCCTGGTAATCCCTGTCGGTTATATGTTTCCCATCCAATCCGGCAACTATCCGCATTTCGTTGTCCATGGAGAAGGATATGAAAATCAAAGAGGATAGGCATACACACAGGAGAAGATAGGAGAAAACAGATGTATACGATCCCTGGCCGCTGTTCCTGTATAGATAGAAGATAGTAACAATCCAGATGATGGAGAAAATCATAAATATGCTGTTCTTCCCCAGATCACTCAGAATCCTGCCCTTAAGGATCAGCCGTGACAGCAGCGCGGCCAGACAGTATAGAACCACAAAGAGCATAATGTTCGCGAGCTGAAGCCAGATGCTGCTCATGGGATGATAAAACAAAAAACACACCAAAAAAAGCATGGAGATATCCAGCGTGATATCGGTACTGGTGACCATTACCCTGTATAGTCTGAGGGAATTGCCCTTCATACCCATCATACCGGACAATGATTTAAACTCAAAATCAGCGGCATTAACCTGGCTGCCCCCGGACAAGAGTCTTTGAAACAGCTCAAGAACAAAAATAATAGCCATATAGGTGATGACATACAGCTTTATGCGAAGGGGAACACCCCATGCCAGATGAAGAAGCGCCAGCAGACCTAATATGTAATAAGGAAGGATTCGCTCGTGCCTCCTGATTTGAAATAGCGCGACAGGTGGTCCGGAAAAGAGATAAAATATGGTGAACTGCATGGTCAGGAACAAAAGCAAGAAACCAAAATCCCCTGCTTCCACGGGAAATTGCAGAAGCAAGACTACTAAACACAATACGATCACTGGCGCATATATTATATATCTATACCGTTCTCTTTTGGGAATCCCGGCCCCCTTTTTGCCTAAGATCCCGCTTAGCAGCAAGAGAAGCTGACCCCCCACAAAAAGGGCGCCCCCGTAAAAAAAGTTGTTGACCAGGGTACCCGATAAAAAGGACGAAAAGAATAGCCCAATAAAATTGGCGAGCCTGTCCAGCAGTATTGGTGCAATCTTGGATCTGCTCCCATTATTCTTTGGATTTATCCCGCTTAAGCCCGGCAAAAGAACCCCTCCCGGAAATCCAAAAAAATCACCCGGTCTCCCAAAGCCACCTATTCCCCCGCCGCAGGTCAAGCACCTGGGAAAGTGAGTCGATCCTGTAAGTGGCTGCACTCAGATCCTGTCCGGGGGAAGTAGGGTTGCTATATCCGATGCAGGGAATACCTGCCGCCAGAGCTGCCTGGACACCCATACGCGAGTCTTCCAGAGCTACGGTCTTACTCTTATCGGCACCAATCCTTTCCATGGCCAGCAAATATATATCAGGAGCAGGTTTTAAATTTTCCACATCATCTCCTGTTACAACCGCTTTAAATCGCGATGCAATCCCCAGGTATTCCAGCACCGGCTCCACCAGCATCCTTCTTGAAGAAGAGCCAACTGCCATAACAACGCCCATCCCTTCAAGCTCATCCAGCAGCTGAAAAAGGCCCTCTGGAGGCTGGCACTTTTCCTTCTTCATCATCTCTATGAGGAGAGCCATCTGGATGCGTTCCAGATTCACAGCGGACGCATCCAGACCAAATTTTATGATCATGTTCTCCCAGAAGGCGAGGGTGCTGGACCCAATAACCGAGGACATATCCATGTCTGTGGAAACACCCATCGATTCCAGCACAGCAAGCCTCGACCGGGCATGCAGCGGCTCACTGTTGATTAAAACACCATCCATATCAAAAATAAAGTTCATATTCCATTCCTTTTCCTGTCATTAGTATTGATGATAATCCCTGATGCTCTCTCATCCCATCAGTTCCTGATAGCTGTCCCACACAGAATCAAGGGCATCGATGGTCTTCAAGTACAGGGCGTACTTTCTATCATATATCTCGTAATTACCGGTATTGGGCATAACAGCGGGTGCCAGCCTGCTCATGGCACGCAGCGCATCCTTTATGTCGGCGTAATCGCCCACGGCTACCGCTGCAGCAATGGCACTGCCCAGGGCTCCTGTTTCCCTGACAGCTACCGTCTCTACGGGACATTTCATCACATCGGCAAAAATCTGGGTCCAGACCCGGGACCGGGCGGCTCCCCCCGCAAGGCGTATACTTTTTGGTTCATTGTCCATGCATTTTTTCAGTTTATCATAATGATAACGATGGGAGAAGGCTATCCCTTCAAAAACGCTGCGTAGAAGGTGGGCACGGGTATGGTAGCTGCTCATTCCTACAAAGCTTCCCTTTGCGTTGGGATGGACATTGCTCGCCATGAGAAACGGAAGGAATATCGGACAGAATTCGGCAGGCGCAATGGACTCCACCAACCTGTCAATCTCCTGATAGGGCGATCTTCCAGCCCTTTTTTCCTCTCTGATAAACTCCGGCATCAGGGTCTGCAGAAACCATTCATTGTTGCCCGCACTGGTTGGGCTGCATTCTTCAATAAGGTAGTATTCCGGTATACAGAACAGCGAATTCATCATTACCGTACCATCCAGAACCGGTGTCCTGCGAATAAACTCATTGATACTCCATGTTCCAGCAATCATGCAGACATGATCCTCATCGGCGACATGGGCAGCCAGGGCACAGGCATCGATATCGAACATGCCACCTGCTACCGGCGTACCTTCTCTGAGGCCGGTCTTTCTTGCAGCCTCTGCAGTTACAGTTCCGCATATATCTGTGGACAGGCGCAGTGGGGGCAGAGCCTCCATCAATTCAGTCAGTCCAAACAGTTCCAGTATCCGGGGATCATATTGCCGGGTATGCAAATTTACCAGGCTTGTCCCCGAATAATCGGTCATCTCCGCAAAGGCTTCCCCCGTAAGCCTGAAACGTACATAATCCTTGCAGGCAAAAACATATTTGATTGAATCCATGGTCTCTGGCTCATGATCCTTAAGCCAGGCCAGCAGAGCCACCGGCTGGCAAGCCAGGACATGCTGGCAGGTCATTTCGAAGGCCTTCTTTTCGGTACCGTCTTCACGCCACTTTATTGGATATTCCCACGCCCGGTTGTCGGTGGAAATAATCCCGTTGCGCACCGGCCTGTCATTTTTGCCCCACAGATAGAGCCCTTTACCATGGCCGCAAATGGCCACAGCCCGTATCTGCGAACTGTCAACCCCGGTTTTGTCCAATACCTCACGGATCACGGCACAATTGGCTTCCCACATTTCATCCATGTCCCGTTCGGTAAAACCAGGCCGTGGTGTAAGCATCCGTGTCTCAACCGAAGCAAAACCTATCTCGGTTCCTTTCTCATCATACAGGGCCGCCTTGGTGGTGGTTCCCCCGTTGTCCAAACCTAAATAGTACCTCATGTCCTCACCCCTCCATTGCAAGCGAATACTGTTTTTCGATCCATGCCTTGGCATGTCCTACAGTTTCCATGTCGTTCTGCCCTTCATGATACCACATCTCTATGAGGTATGGACCGGTATAGCCCATCTTTTCCAGTGTGGAGAAGCAAAGGGGGAAATTCACGCAGCCCTTGCCGAAGGGCACATTCTTAAACTGGCCCTCAAAGGTATCCGTAACCGTAAGGGTATCCTTAAGATGAACCTGGACGATGCTGCCCCTTCCCTTTTCCAGTTCAGCCACAATATCGTTGCCCCATGCGCTGAGATTACCCACATCGGGGTATACCTTCAGCCACGGACTGGAGATCTGTTTCTCATAAAAAAGATGCTTGGTAATAGAATTGAGAAACGCTGTATCCATGATCTCATTGGCCAGCATGACCCCCTTACGGGAAGCCTGGGCTGCAGCCCACTGCAATCCCTCAAAAAAGAGGCGACGGCTGTCGAAGGTGGATTCTTCATAATAGACATCATAACCCGCAATCTGTATGGTTCGGATTCCTAAATCTACAGCAAAATCAATAGCCTGATCCATGATCAGGTACGCCTTTTCCCTTATCGCCGGATCAGCGCTTCCGAAAGGAAACCGCCTGTGGGCGCTCAGGCACATGGAAAGAAGGGGAACACCCGTTTCATAGATCGCACGCCTGAGTTCCTCGCGTTCTTCCCTTGTCCATTCCAGCCTGGCAAGGCGCATGTCATTCTCATCAATGCATATCTCCATGAAGTCAAATCCCAGATCTCTGGCTTTTTTCAGGCGTTTGTGCCAGTCGTCTTCAGGATTCAGTGCTTTTTCATAAATTCCCAGCAAATGATTGCCCAGCATGATAATTTCTCCTTCATGTACCGCTGATTTCGTTTTTATATCCGTAAATCTTTGAACAACCGCTGCCGCCGGCAGGCAGCGGTTGTCCTGGCCCCACATTTCCAATACTCCGGCATATCATTTTCAGTTAATTGAGCTAAATGAGGAAAAGGACCTGAAATTAGGTTCCACAGACTCATAGAGCCTTTTATACTCCTGGTACAGCGCTCTGTAACGGGGAACCCAGGCATCCACAGGCTCAATCCTTTTTGCCGCCTTAAAACCTGCGGCAGCAGCTTGTTCAGGCGTATCAAACTCTCCTGTATACGCGGCCATCAGGCATGCAAGCCCGCCTGGTGCCCCCAGCGTATTGCAGGGAACGATAATTTCACGATTGATAACAGAAGCCTTGATTTTAAGCCATATATCACTGTTGCTGCAGCCCCCCAGCACAAAGAACTGTTTGGGACAGAGGCCGATCTTTTCCGCTTCCTCCAGGTTGTCCAGCAGTGCAAAGGCTGCTCCTTCCATAACGGCCCGGATCATTTGAGCGCGGTTGGTGCTCATGCTTAATCCGAAATAAACGCCTCGGGCATCCGGGTTCCAGATGGGAGCCCGCTCACCCACCATATAGGGCAAAAACAACAGTTGGGTGGGCTCAGGCGCATCCCGGACAACCTCGGCATCCATATGGGCATAAGCGTTCTTCTCATGGGTTTCTCCGCCATATAACGCATCCCTGAACCACTTCAACGATCCGCCGGTGGAGCTCATGGCGCCATACAGGTAATGGGTATTGTCATCTATCCCGGTAAGATGCGAAAGCTTGATGGTGGTCACCGGCTTATTCACCCCTATGAGCATGACCGATGATGTGCCGGTCATCTCCAGGGCGATATCCTGATGCACCCCTGCTTCCAGCGCTGCTACCGATGCATCCACAGTGCCTGCCAGGACAGGCGTCCCGGCTTTCAGCCCCGTAAGCTTCGATGCCTGCCGGGTGACACACCCGATGACCTCTCCGCAATCGAATACCTGCGGCGTAATCGACGGATCAACATCAATGGTCTCCAGCAATTCATGGCTCCAGTTATTTTCTTTCAGATCGTTAACCTGGGTAAGTGACAAATTGGATCGGTCTATGGAAAACTCGCCTGTAAGCTTCATGTTGACATAACCATTGACTTGCAGGATTTTATAGGTTTTATCAAGCAGCCCCGGATGATGGCGTCTCAGCCACATAAGCTCGGAGAGCATAAAATAAGTGTCCAACCGGTTTCCGGTTATCTCAAAGATTCTCTGCGCTCCCACAGTCCTGTCAAGCAGCTCCATCTCTTCCGTGCTTCTTCTGTCCATCCAGATCAGCGCATCGTGAAGAGGTTTGCCAGTCCTGTCCACAAGAAGCGCGCAAGGGGACTGGCAGCTTACCGCAACAGCCTTGATGCCTGCAGCATCAATTCCGCTTTGGGAAAGAACAGATCTTATGACATCAATACAGCCTTCCCACCAGTGTTCAGGATTCTGCTGCGCCCACGAAGGGGCGGGAAAAGCGGTGGGGTATTCATAAGTTGCCTCCGCTACCGCCTTTGGGCCTTCCCCGAACAGGACGCATTTGACGTTTGTAGTGCCAATGTCAATCCCCAACGTATAAATCATGCCTTAATCACCTGTGGGTTGCATATGAAGCGTGGTTTGCCCCCACCAAGCAGTATTTTCAGTTCTCCCAGTATAATCTCTGTCTGATGGCCGATTATATCCCGTGAGGATCCGGCCAGATGCGGAGTGAGCACTGTGTTCGTCAGACTCAGGAACTTATCCCCGGCAGGGATGGGCTCAACAGGATAGACATCAAGGCCGGCGCCGGCAATGCGCTTGTTCTTAAGCGCGTCATACAAGGCATCATAGTCCATGATAGGCGCCCTGGCAGTGTTCACCAAATATGCTGTAGGCTTCATAAGGTCGATCATCTCTTTGCTGATCATACCCTTGGTTTCGGGCGTTACGTTGCAGTTGATCGATATGAAGTCCGATTCTCGCATTAGGGTTTCGAGGTTCACTATTTTGGCGTCCAGATATTCAACCTGTTCCTGCCTGACATACGGATCGTAGATTAAAAGATTCATGTCCAGGGCACGGGCACGCTTGGCCACTTCCCTTCCGATGGATCCAAACCCGATTTGGCCGAAGGTTTTTCCGTACATCTCCGGACCGCCGCCATACAGGGCAAAGGGCGCTCTGGGATCCATGGACCACTCAGAGATGATGTTCTTGCGTGAACCCTGTTTGTCACTGTATGAGCAGTTGGTTAATTCATCAGTGTATTTCAGTAAATGGTCGGTGAGTGAAATGTTCTTGGATACGCACATAAGAAGAGCGATGGCGTGCTCAGCCACGGCAATGGCATTCCTTCCCCCCGCGTAAATAACCGGTATGCCCTTCTCGGTGGCAGCTTCGATATCCACACTGGCGAAGGCTTCATTACGGCAGCAAACAACGATCTTCAGAGAATCCGCCTTATCCAGCACCTCCCTGGTGATATCCTCGAATTCGCTGATCAGCAGCTCCACGCCTTCCAATGCCTTGATCAGGTCCTTGGTCTCCATCTTGACACCATGAACCCCATAACCATCAAAACGCAGTTCCGTTGCGATGGTGTTCAATTCATCGATGTATCTTTTATCAAACCTTGCGGTAACTAATGTCTTCATAACTTCCCCCCTCCTGGTTCCAACATTATGAACCAGTACCTACCTGTTCTTACAGACTTTCCCGTTAAACAAACGTTTAGGGCTTTCGCCCTTAACATAGCGGGACACTTCATCGGCTGCCATTTGTGAATGCTGAACCGGAACGTCCCTGGAAGCCCCAGCAATATGGGGCGTGATAACCACGTTATCCATCCTGAGCAGGGGATGATTGGACGGCAGGGGCTCCTCCCAGAACACATCCAGCACGGCTCCCGCGATCCTCTTCTGGGTCAGCGCATCCATGAACGCCTTCTGATCCACAATGACTGCCCTTGCTGTGTTAATGAAAACGGCTGTGGGCTTCATTAGCGAGAATTCACGGGCTCCGATCATTCCCTTTGTTTCCTCAGTGACCTTGCATTGGATCGAAACGAAATCGGACCGGGAAAAAACCTCATCCTTGGACGCTGGCTCAATGCCCTCGGATATGAGATCCTCCGGGCTGACATAAGGGTCGAAGGCCATGATCTTCATACCCGTGGCAAGAAGGATTTTAGTCAGCTTCCTGCCTACAGCGCCATAGCCTACCATCCCAAAGGTTTTCCCAAAGACTTCAAATCCCTTAAACTCAAGATAGGGATTGGCTCCCGGAATATCCATGGACCAGACCATGTCGTCCCTGTATTTCACGTCGTAGATGTCGTCCTTCGGCTTGCCGAGGAACCTGCCATTCCGTATCTCATGGTTGGAACGGGCGATGTTCCGGATCAGCGCGATCATGGCGCCTACGATGTATTCAGCTACCGAATTGGCATTGCGGCCAGGAGCGTAGAGCAGGGGAATGCCCCTGGCGGTGCAGGCTGCCGAGTCCACGTTGACCGGGTTGCCCCGGACGCACATGATGAGTTTGAGATCCGGGCAGGCTTCGATCACCCTTGCGCTCACCTGCTCAAATTCCACAATAAAGATCTCTGCGCCCTCCAGCTGCTCTATCAACTTATCTTCGGGCATGAGCTTTTTATCCTTTGCCCATCCGCAGACAGTTACATCGCAAAGCTCCCTAATCTGGGACAGATAGGGTTCAAGCAACTCAGCGGTAATGATGCATTTGGGTTTAGCCATATCCCTCACCTCTGTCCGTATTTGTTCATGAAGAAGTCATACATGAACGCAATATCCTCCTGGCTCAGCTCAACGCCGCCGCCTACGGCTTGTGTCCCGACATAGACCTGTGCGGATTTTTCAAGCACGGTGGCGGCCACCATGGCTTCATCCAGCGTCCTTCCCAGTGTCACCGCGCCATGGTTGGCGATCAATGCGCCCATCCTCCCCTGGAGGGCTTCCAATACAGCATCCGCCATTTCGCCGGTTCCGGGCAGGGTATAGCGGGCAACCCTCACTTCGCCGCCCAGGATCTGTACCTGATCATCGCAAATGGGCGGTATAGGTTTGTGGGCACAGGCCATGACCAGCGCGTAGGTAGAATGGGTATGTACCGCCGCGTTGACTTCGGGTCTTTCAAGCAGGATCCTGGCGTGCATGGGTGTTTCAACCGATGGCTTTAACTCTCCCTCATAGGTGAGATCATGCATATTGACGATCACCATATCCTCCGGCTTCAGGGTTTCATATGGCATTCCGGAAGGTGTCACCACCATATAGTCGTTGTCCAGCCTTGCACTGATATTGCCCCATGTACCTGCGACAAGATTGCTGGTAGAAAGTTTTTTTGCCGTCTCACATACAGCGGTCTGCGGTGCTATGGGTTTCAGATCGATTTCGTTCCGGATTTTTATCGGCATGGCCGGATTGACATTTTTCCTGCTAGTGACCATGTGGGCTACCAGCCGTTATGTCTACCTGAATGAGTTCCGTAAATATGAAGTTGATTACAACGTGTTGGTCACCAACAAGATCAAATCCCAGTTTGACTTTATGACCGACATCATTCGCAGCACGGGAAATGCATTGGGTTCAAATGCCAAGGTGCTTGATCTGCTCTCAAAGCCACAGTCCGGTTCTGGTAAGGAGATTGTTGAGCGGCGGAATGAGATCAGTTCACTACTTCTTGGCATTATAGGCACCCAGCCTTTTATCAAGGGGGCGCATATTGTCAGCGAACATGGCAATGTCTATTCCAGTACGCTTTCGATAGATGAAGACCAGGTTTTCAAGTTTGCCTCCAGGTATTTTGACATATTGCGCGAGAAAAAGATGAAGGAGTTGTGGACCGAGGTTCATGAGGTGGAGTATTATCCCGATAACTACTTCAATGTCATGTCCTATATCTGCCCTGTCTACAACATGGAAACACAAAGTCTGATCGGGTTGATTTCTGTTGATATCAATTATGAGATTGCTCGTGAAATGTTCCAGACATCCTCCATGGCTCTTGATGAAAAGATCATGGTGGTGGACACGGAGGGCAATATCATTTTCAATCATCCCTTCCTGAGCAATTTTGAGCCCGTCCTTGATCAGTATCCTCAGATCCTTACCTCAAAAAATCTGCAGCTTAGGGGAACCGTGTTCGGCAGAGACAGCATCATCGTTACCGAAACCATTGAGATGGCCGACTGGAAGCTGGTCAGAATGATTGATGCCATGCCCCTTACCGAGAGAAGCCGCAGCCTTCTGTTTATCTTTAATACGATCCTTCTTCTAGCTGCCATTATCTCCTTTGCCTTCATTTTCTTTTCAACCCAGACCATTAAAAAGCCTGTAAAAACTCTTATCCAAGCATGCAAGCGCATTGAGCGGGGGGATCTCGACTTCAGGGTATCCCTCAAGCTAAAGAATGAACTGGGTATTTTGGGCGATACCTTCAACATCATGATGGATCAGATTCAAAGCTATTACCAGAAAGAAATTGACGAGCAGAAGCGCAAGTCGGAGCTGGAATTTCAGGTGCTTCAGGCCCAGATCAATCCTCATTTTCTGTACAATACCCTGGACGCCATTGTATGGATGACAGAAACAAACAATAACGACAAGGTAGTAGAAATCACCAAGGCATTTTCCAGCTTTTTCAGAATAACTTTAAGCAAAGGAAACGAATGGATAACTCTGGCGGAGGAAATAGAGCATACCAGGAGCTATCTGATAATACAGAGAATGCGTTACAGGGACATTCTATCCTATGAAATAGACGTAGATGACAGTATCCTGAAATGCCGGATATTGAAATTAATTTTGCAGCCAATAGTTGAAAATGCTTTGTATCACGGCATTAAGAATAAAAGAAATCCTGGATCCATTATTGTAAGGGCCAGCAGGTATGGAGATGAAAAAATTCTACTTGAAGTCATAGATGACGGAAACGGAATGACTGAGGAAAGGCTTAGGGAAGTTGTCGCCCATATTAATGCTGACAATTCAGTTTCCAGGAAAAATGAAGGATACGGGCTTAGAAATGTCAACCAGAGAATAAAACTATATTATGGGAAGCAATATGGATTGTCCATTAAGAGTGAATATAAAAAGGGCACTCATGTTTCAGTCATAATACCTTTAGTGGGGGATGAGAATGTATAAGATATTTTTGGTGGAGGATGAAATTATAGTCCGCGAAGCAATAAGAGACAACATTGACTGGGAAAGCCATGGCTTTGTCTTTGCGGGCGAGGCTCCTGACGGAGAGCTGGCTTTGCCTTTGATAGAGGAAATTAAGCCGGATATCCTGATCACGGATATTAAAATGCCCTTTGTCAATGGGCTGGAGCTGAGCAAAATTGTGAAGAAGAACATGCCCTGGATTAAAATTGTGATTCTGAGCGGACATGATGAATTTGAATATACCAAGGAAGCCATCTCCATCAATGTAAATGAATATCTGCTGAAACCAATCACTTCCAAAGATCTGATCAATGCCCTCAACAAGGTTGTGGAGCAAATAGAAGATGAAAAGCGTCAGAAGGAGAATTACCATCTTATCAGCAACCGCCTCAAAGACAGCATGCAGATGATGAAGGAAAAGTTCTTAAGCGATCTGGCTACAGGTGTATTGCCTTATACCGAGGCAATAGAAAAAGCAGACAATTTCGGCCTGGATATAATTGCAAGGTTTTATGCAGCAGTTTTAATAAAGCTGGAATATAACAGGGACCGCAGCAGTTATGAAGATTATTCTGAGTATCTGAAAGCAGAGGAAATAATTAACGATATAGTAGACAAAAATGATGATGTGCTCAAGTATAAGGTCAACCTTAAAAGCATGGTATTGATAGTGAAAAACGATAATGCCGAAGAACTGGAAAGCTATTGCTTTTTGCTGGCCCAGTCAATAAAAAGCGAAGTTGAAAGAAATACCTGCTGTACGATAGCAGCCAGTATTGGAAGTATCCGGGAAAGAATACAGGGCATAGCCAGCTCCCTTAAGGATGCAGAGATTGCCATGAGCTTCAGTTACATCTTTGGAAAAGATGAAATAATCGGCATTCAGGACACCAAATTCTCCAAAATGATCAGCAAGGACCTGTTCTCATTGGATGAAGCAACAACAATTGATTATTTAAGATTTAAAGACGAAAAGTATATACTTGCAAAGCTTACTTCTTTAATAGAGAACATTAAGGACCAGGAGCTGAACCTGTTTTTCTTCACCCAGGTGATAATGAATGTGACCATAGCCGTAACAAAATTTATAGAAGAGCTGGGAGAAAAGGTTGAAAACATTCTGCCTGAACTGGAGGATGTTGAAGGCATAATTGACTGCATATATACTATAGACGGCCTGTTATGCTTTGTCAGGAAACTTATTTCAAGAGCAATTCAGCTGAGGGAAAATAAAAGAAACAACAGGTATGGAGAAATTATCTGGAAAGCCAAGAAATTCATCGATGAAAACTATTCCGATTCCAGCCTCTCCCTCAATATGGTGGCAGAGTATGTAAATATGAGTCCCAGCCATTTCAGCACCATATTCAGCCAGGAACTCAATATGACCTTTATAGAATACCTTACCAGTGTACGTATATCCAAAGCTAAGGAAAAGTTAAGAACCACAAATCTAAAATCCTCCGAAATCGCCTACAGGGTAGGTTATAACGACCCGCATTATTTCAGCCATGTTTTCAAAAAGGAAACAGGATTCAGGCCAACCGATTACAGATCCAGTTATACAGTCAAATCCGAAATAATTTAAATTATTTTCAAAAAAAATTACATCGAGCCATAAAAACCATTAAATATTTATATAGTTTATAAAACTTATTACATTGTGAATATTTCGATAATTATCTAAAATTTAAATAGCACTAGCTATCTTTACAGTTGGTTACCCGGGGATCATCAGGTTGCAATGCTAGTGTAAAAAAAACAGGGGATTAGGAGGAGATTCTGTGAAAAGGAGTGTAATGTTCCGAATCTTGGTCTTGGCTCTTACCCTGGCACTCGCTTTCACCTTTGCTGCGTGCGGCGGAGGCGATAAACCAGCTGAAAAGCCAGCGGAAGAGTCGAAAACTGAAGAACCGGCACCCGAGCCGGAAGCACCGGCCGAATCAGAAGGCGGGGATGAGCCGCAGGCACCTGCGGAACAAAGAACTTACGCCATTGTTTATCCGGTAATCCACCAGTTCTTTGATCCGGTAACCGAAGGGGCAGAAGCCTATGCTAAAGAGCTGGGCAACATTGAGCTCATCATTCAGGCACCTGAAGGCGGAATTGTTCAACAGCAGATTGAAATCATGGAGAACCTTATTTCCATGAAAGTTGACGGTATCGCCATAGGGTCAACCGACCCAGAAGCTTTGGCACCTTACATTGACCAAGCTGTAGACGCAGGTATCCAGGTAATAACCTTTGATACCGACACACCCAACTGTAAGAGAGCAGGCTACCTTGGAACCATGAATTATGAAGCAGGCGTATTCATGGGACACGTTATCGCAAAGCATTTGGATAATAAAGGCAAAGTCATTATCCTGCAGGACGTTCCCACCCAGGGCAATCTGGTAGAAAGACTGCAGGGAATTCAGGACACCATAGAATCCGAATATCCCGACATAAGTATTCTGGATGTGCAATCAGGATATGCTGATCCGGCAAAAAGTGTTGAAGTTCTGGAGGCTATGATAGAAGCCAACCCCGACTTTGACTGCTACACCGGCATAGGCGGAGCCGGCGGACCTGCAGGCATAGCCGTATGGAAGTCCAGAGGATGGACAAGCGAAGACAAGAAGATCATTACCTTTGACAACACCGATGAAAACCTGGACGGTTTAAGAAATGGCATAATAACTGCACTGGTATCACAAAGACAGCACACATGGGGCAAACTCATTATCGATACTCTCAACACACTGTTAGAAGGCGGCACAATTCCTGAACAATACGACACAGGTGTTATAGAAGTTACATTGGATAATATCGACACCTATCAGGATGAAAATTAAGAAGGTTAAGAACCAAGAATTTACACTGCCTCAGGGCAGTGTAAATTCTTGACCAAACAAGCACATTTACTGTAAAAAGGGGCAATACTATGTTTGCGAATTCAAAATCTTCAGTAAGGCTAAATAAAACACAGGAATATTTCAGACTTGTATGGGGACAAAAAGAGTCCAGATTATTCATGTTGCTGGTTATAATGATTGCAATAATGGCCATATTAAGGCCGGATACCTTCTTTACAAGCCAGAATATGTTCAACATACTGAGGCAGATCAGCCTGATTACCATAGTAGCCGTAGCTCAGACATTCATAATTATTTCAGGCGGGATAGATCTCTCCGTTGGATTCTCTCTGGGACTGTGCGGGATAATAATATCCTATCTGTTGGATGCCGGCGTAAATTCGGTTGCATCCATACTTGCAGGGATTTCAGCAAGTGTAGCAATAGGCTTAGTCAATGGATTGATCATAACCATGGTAAAACTTCCGCCTTTCATAGTGACAATCGGAATGTCCTATATAGCTAGAGGGCTGGCATTTGTAATAACAGAAGGCTTTACAATCAGGGTAACAAATCAGTTTGTATCCGGGCTGGCCAATGAGTACCTTGGTCCCATACCTATCATGACCATTATCATGTTCGTTATCGTAATAATAGCCTCCTATATATTGAACAAGACACCTTTTGGAATGAAGACCAAGGCAGTAGGCGGAAACATAGTAGCAGCAAGATTATCAGGAATCAATACGACAAAGCAGAGAATTCTGGTACACACTATAGGCGGAATTCTGTGCGGAATAGCCGGGCTTTTAATGATCGGAAGGCTTAATGCAGGCAACCCCAATGCAGGTATGAACTATGACGTGGATTCCATTGCAGCAACGGTTGTGGGAGGCACCAGCATGACTGGCGGTGAAGGATCCATTCTGGGCACACTTCTTGGCGCCATGTTGCTGGGAGTAATTCGAAATGCGCTGGTACTCTTAAAGGTCAGCATGTACTGGCAGACAGTTGTGGCAGGATCCATCATTATATTGGTATGTTCAATAGACAACCTTACCAAGAGGGACAGGTAACAACGCGAGCTTATGGAGGAATTGCTGGTGAATGGAGATATCATCCTAAGAATGAAAAATATATCCAAGGCTTTTCCAGGCGTGCAGGCACTTAAAAATGTAAATTTTGACCTGAAAAAAGGTGAAGTGCATGCCCTGGTAGGAGAAAACGGTGCGGGCAAGAGTACGCTAATGAAAATCTTAGGCGGCGTACACTTGGCTGATGAAGGAGAAATTGAATTAAACGGGAAAACTGTCCAAATATTGAATCCAAGGGATGCCCTTGATCATAAAATCAGCATTATTCATCAGGAGTTTAACTTAGTTCCTACGTTAAACGTTTCTGAAAATGTTTTCCTGGGCAAAGAGATTATAAAAAAGGGAACGCGGAGCGTTGATAAAAAGCTCATGCGTGAAAAAACCAAAGAATTGCTGGAAAGCTTAGGATTAAGCATAGAAACCAATTATGATGTTCCGGTCAGGTACTTAAGCGTAGCCCAGCAGCAACTGGTGGAAATCGGCAAAGCCCTGTTCAATGAAACAAACATACTGGTTATGGACGAACCTACATCAGTTTTGACGGGCAAGGAGACTGAAATACTGTTTAACCTGATTAACAAGTTCAAAGAAGAGGGAATGGCCATAGTATATATTTCCCACAGGCTGGAAGAGGTTATAACCATCAGTGACCGGATTACCATACTCAGGGATGGAGAACTGATTACAACCCTGGACAACAGGGACAAAAATGTAAGCAAGGATGAAATTGTTGCCCATATGATTGGCCGCAGCATTGAAGATTACTATCCTGACAGAAGCTATGATCATATAAATGGCGAAGTGGTGCTCGAAGTTAATAATCTGACGGCCAAAGGCGTATTTGAGGATGTCAGCTTCCAGGTAAGAAAAGGTGAAATT
>LSQX01093374.1_pt3 | contig 18066 bp, 16 predicted proteins | sample 654561 | NCBI WGS metagenome assembly LSQX01 (sample SAMN04489861, study PRJNA283612) | anaerobic digester metagenome | isolation source: 4 biogas reactors fed with cattle manure at either 37C or 55C with and... | place: Denmark: Kongens Lyngby | collected 2014
ATGTCATCGAGCGAGCAGCACGTGCGCGTGCTCTTTTCGCCCGCTTCGCGGCCGTCATGAAGTTTCAGCGTGACGCCCGCGACCTCGTGCCCCTGCTGCAAGAGCAGCAGTGCCGCGACCGAGCTGTCGACACCGCCGCTCATCGCCACCATCACCCGTGCCATGCGGTGTCCTCATCGGCCAGGGTTGCCATGACGTCCTTCGTCGCAAGATAGACGTGTTCTTGCATATCGGTTCGGTTCTGATAGAAGCGGGCTTTTTCCGCGGATGGCACAAAGACGCGTTCCACCGACTGGAATGCGTCGATGACGGAGTAATCGGGGTAGAGACCGACGCCGACACCGGCCAGCACGGCGGCACCGAGTCCGCCTGCCTCCTCCAGCCGGCAGAGGCGCCGGATATCCGTCTGCAGCACGTCGGCCAGAATCTGACACCAGAGATCCGAGCGCGCACCGCCGCCGACCGCGCTGATCTGCTTCACCAGCCCGTCCGGATCGAGGCGACGCCGGATCACATTCAAATGCAGGGCAACCCCTTCCAGTACGGCTCGCGTCATATCGGCCGCCGTCGTTTCCTGTTTTAAGCCGAGAAATGCGCCTTTCGCTTTGGGGTTCCAGTACGGCGCACGCTCGCCCATCAGGTACGGCAGGAACAGAACGCCGTTCGCACCGGGTCCCGACAAGCGCATGTCGGCTTCAAGCGCATCGCGATCTGCCTTTCTGACGCCCAGAAGACCGCTCAGCCAGGCATAGCTGCTGCCGGCCGACTGCATGGTGCCGGTCGGGGAATACATATTTTCAATGACGTGACAGAAGTTGAAGGTCCCGTCCTGTACTTCGTTCTTCGGTGCATCCGTCGACTCCATCAGCCACCCGGACGTGCCGATGCAGACATGGACGCGTCCCGGCGCGATGCAGCCGGCTCCCAGATTGGCTGCCGGTCCGTCACCGCCGCCCGTGACGACCGGTACGCCGGACGGCAAGCCGAGATCGAGTGCGGCCTCCTTTAGGAGATGGCCGACGACCGACGCCGACGGTCTGACGCCGGGCATTTTGTCGGCCGGGACACCGAACCGCTCGAGCAGATCTTCCGACCAGGTGCGCGTGCGGATATCAAAAAGGGTGGTGGCACTCGCATCGCTCGGATCGGTGCACACAACGCCCGTCAGGCGGTAGACGAGATAATCCTTCGCATTCAGATACGCCGCCGTGCGCCGAGCAACGGCCGGTTCTTTATCCATTATCCAGCGGATTTTCGCGAGTGTGGTCGTCTCGCTGCTGCGGTGACCTGTCAGGTGAAACAGCGTCTTTGCATCGATTCGTTCGTCAAGCCAGCGTTTCTGCTCGCCCGCCCGCTGATCCGCCCAAAGAATGTGCGGACGCAGAACTCGTCCGTCCCGGTCGATCGGCAGACAGCCGGTCATGTGTCCGGAAAAACCGATGGCGACGACATCGGCCGCCTCAACATGTGCCAATACCTCCCTCGTCGAACGGCACACAGCCAGCCACCAGTCGTCCGGGTCCTGTTCGGCCCAGTTGCCGTGAAAATAATGTGTCGCATACGGCGATGTAAACGAAGCGACGAGCCGGCCGTATTCGTCATACAGGCTGGCCTTGTTGCCCGATGTCCCTAGATCGTGAGCGAGAACAAGCGCAGGCATAGCGGACCTCCTTATCGATATTCTTCCTCCATTCTAAACAATAATCGGGCCGGATGCGGGGATTGCACCGTCGTCGCAGCGGCAATTTGTGGTAGATTGACCTTGTCCGCGGGCTATGTTTCAGTCCGCCTGATAACGATAACGATGAAGGGCAAAACGGGTGGTAAAGAAACCGCACATCACCGTTGCCGGTGCGATCAACGACGATATTCTGGCCCGATCCGGCCAGCGGCTGAACCTGCACGATTCCAATCCGGGAACGGTAACGAGACGAATCGGCGGTGTCGGTCTCAATATTGCGAGGAATCTGATGCTGCTCGGCAGTGATGTCCGCTTCATCTCGGCAGTCGGTTCCGGCTTTCGAGAGCAGATGCTGCCGGACGACGGCGCCGGCAGACTCTCTGCCGAGCGGATTGTGCACGTGCCCCGCTACCCCTCGGCGACGTATGTCGCACTGCATGGTCATGACGGCGATATGACGGCGGCCGTCTCCGACATGCGCATCTACGACGAACTCGATCCGGCCTGCCTCGCGAAAGCCATCGCTGACGTGAATGTGTCGGATGCACTCGTCATCGACGCAAACCTGAATGACCGGACGCTTTTCGCCGTCACAGATGGCGTGACCGTACCGATCGTGTGCGACCCTGTTTCGATCGCCAAATCGACGCGCATCCGCCCGTATCTGGCAAAACTGAGCCTCTTCAAGCCAAATGCCGAGGAAGCGGGGGCACTGCTGGGATTTCCGGTTCAAACGATCACCGATGCGATGCGAGCTGCCCGCGCGTTTATCGCGCTCGGTGTCGGCGTCGTCTGTCTGTCGCTCAGCCGGCAGGGCATGATTCTGGCCGATCGCCGCGAAATGATTCACGTGCAGGGCCGTCCGCGCCGGATTGAAAATGCGACCGGTGCCGGAGATGCCATGCTGGCCGCACTGACCTTTGCCTTATGCAGGGGGACGAATCTGCGCAAGATGGGCGAACTTGCGGTCGCGGCATCCCTCATCACGCTTGAGCACGACGAGGCCGTCAATCCGCGCCTTCCGGACTGTTTCAGCGAGGACGTGCGAGGCCTCGTTACCATCAAGCCGCTTTACGATTAACCACTCGGAACCACATTGAACGAACAGGAGCCAAAGCATATGAATCAGCTGAATACCTACCTGAAAGTAGCCCCGCATGCGGCGGAGGCCATCGCCGCCGGCAAACCGGTCGTGGCGCTGGAATCCACGATTATTTCACACGGCATGCCGTATCCCAAAAATGTTGAGACGGCACTGCAGGTCGAGGAGACGGTGCGCGCAAACGGCGCCATCCCGGCCACCATCGCACTTTTAGACGGAAAAATTGTAGTCGGGCTCGACCGGGACGAGATCGAAGCGCTCGGCAAAGCCGGCCTGTCCGTCACGAAAACATCCCGGCGCGACATGCCGATCGTGCTGGCCGAAAAAAAGATGGGCGCGACGACGGTCGCCGCCACCATGATCGCCGCCAATCTGGCGGGTATTCCGATTTTCGCAACAGGCGGTATCGGCGGCGTGCATCGCAAGGGCGAACAGACGCTGGACATTTCAGCCGATCTGGAGGAACTGGCAGTCACGCCCGTGATGGTGGTCTGCTCCGGCGCCAAATCGATCCTCGATATCGGACGCACGCTGGAATATCTGGAAACGAAAGGCGTGCCGGTCGTCGGCTATGAAACGGACGAGATGCCGGCTTTTTACACGAGGAAGAGCGGCTTCCCGCTGACCATCCGTCTGGACGATCCGGAAAAGACTGCCGAAGCCTTCAGGATCAAGCGGGCGCTCGGGCTGTCGGGCGGCATGGTCATCGCGAATCCCGTTCCCGCAGATGCCGAAATGGACCCGGACCTCATTAACCAGACAATCACGGAGGCACTTGCCGATGCTGACAGGAAGGGCATAACCGGCAAGGATATCACACCGTTCCTGCTGGACCGCATTCAGCGGCAGACGTCCGGCAGGAGCCTTGAAACGAACATCCGCCTCGTCTTGAGCAATGCGGCGCTCGCAGCCCGCATTGCCGTGGCACTCAGCCGCCGGCCTTAAGAAAAGGAGTCGCAAATGGAAAAGCTTTATCACATCAATCTGGATGACTCGCATGGCGCGAAGTACGCCATCCTTCCCGGCGATCCGGGGCGGGTCGAAAAAATCGCAGCCAATCTGGATAACCCGCATTTTCTGGCGCAGAATCGCGAGTATACGACCTGGCTCGGTGAGCTGGAGGGCGAGCGCGTCCTCGTTATGTCGACCGGCATGGGCGGACCGTCGACCGCCATTGGCGTGGAAGAGCTGTACATGACGGGCGTGCGAAATTTTATCCGCATCGGGACGTGCGGCGGCATGCATCTCGATGTCAAGGGCGGCGATCTCGTCATTGCGACCGGCGCCATTCGGATGGAGGGCACCTCGAAGGAATATGTCCCGGTCGAATTCCCGGCTGTCGCCAATCTGGAGCTGACCAATGCACTGGTCGATGCGGCGAAGAAGAAACATTACGCCTTCCATACAGGCGTCGTTCAGTGCAAGGATTCGTTTTACGGCCAGCATTCACCGGACCGCATGCCGTCCGGTGTCGAGCTGATGCAGAAATGGGACGCCTGGATCAAGGCGAACTGCCTTGCCTCCGAAATGGAGAGTGCAACCCTCTACATCGTCAGTCAAGTTCTCGGCGCCCGCGCTGCCTGCATCCTGAACACCATCTGGAACCAGGAGCGGGCGAGGAAGGGACTTGACGATCCGCACAGCCACGACACGTCAAAGGCGATTGAAGTGGCCGTCGAGGCCATTCGAATCCTGATTAAAAGCGAGACTTCGAACGCCGGCTAATGTATGGACGCCGAGTAATAAACGAGAAACAACACGACATCAGCACCAAAGCAAAAGCCGCCCGCAAGCGGCTTTTACTTTGACCTTCCAACGCTTTCCTCAGCGCTGGACGCTGTATTCAGCCGTAACACCGGCCGATATTTCGATGGTGCCGGGGATGACCATGATACCGGCCCCTTTCATCTCGGGCATGGGTGCCTGGACGGTGTCGGCCGCATATGTTCCGTACGTCACTTCTTCCATCGATTTCAAAACCAGTTCGCCTTCCAGGCCGGCCGCTGCCAGAAGAACCCCCGCCTTTTCGGCCGCACGGGCCACCGCCAGTCGAAGCGCTTCATCGTACGCTTCATTCTTGTTTTCCTTGTCGAAGACGAGGCTGCCGACATCATTGGCGCCGGCCTCAATGACGGCATCGAGCAGGGCGCCGACGCTGTCCAGATCGCGGATAGTGATTGCGAGCGAGTTTCTCGCCAGATAGCCGGTCATGCGCGGCGTTGACCGGCTGTAGTCATAAACCGCCTCGATACCGACATACTGTGTCTTGATGTCTTCATCCGCGATCCCTGCGGCCTTGATGGCCGCCAGCACATCATCCAGAATCGCGCTGACATCGGCCATGGCGTCCGCGGCTTTATCGCGTTCGACTGACGCGCCGGCCGTGAGATAGGCGATATCCGGTTCGACCGTCACGCTGCCCACAGCGCCGGCTCGTAACACCGTTTCACTTTTCACTTCATCCTCCGTTTCGGCTCTGGCGGGCTGTCCGCCGATTGCGGTGACGGCGAGAACGCCCATCACGAGTGCCAGTGCCAGGATCAATATCTTTTTCATCTTAATCTGCCTTTCCGCCCTGACGGGCGCTTACCTGTTTCTTCCTGATACGGAATAGCTGTTAGACGAAAATGGAAACGGGAATGTTCCCGTTTTCTCAAAAAAAGCCGCCCGAAAGCGGCTTTCATCAAACGGTGCCAGGCACATTCAGTCGGCGGTTTTGAACTCCACGGCCACGCTGGCAACGATTTCGAGCGTCCCCGGGATGACAGTCACGCCCGACGCTTCTGCAGCCATGTCCATCTGACGGACATTGCTGGCGTACGTCTGGTAGCTCACTTCTTCGAATGTCTGAGGAATCATTTCGCTGTCAATGCCGGCGGCCGCAGCCAGCACGTCAACTTTTTCGGTGGCTCGCGCCACGGCCAGCGCGAGTGCCTCGTCATACGCTTCATCCTTGTTTTCCTTGTCAAAGGCGAGGCTGCCGACATCATTCGCGCCGGCTTCGATCACGGCGTCATAAATGACGGCGACATCGTCAAGATTGCGGATCGTGACCGTCAGCGAATTTCTGGCCATGTAACCCTGCAGCATGCGAGTCGAGCGGCTGTAATCGTAGATCACATCGACGCCGATGTGCTGGGTTTTGATGTCTTCGTCCGCGACGCCTGCAGCTTTAACGGCCGCCAGAACGTCGTCCATGATCAGGTTAACGTCCTCCATGGCGTCAGCAGCATTATCGCGTTCGCTGCTGGCACCGACTGTCAGATATGCAATATCAGGATCGACTGTCACGCGGCCCACGGCGCCCGTTCGGAACACTGTGCCGTCCTTGCTGTCGTCATTCGTCTCAGCCTCTGCTGCCTGTCCGCCGATCAGGGTGACGGCGAGAAAGCCGAGTACAAGCGCCAATGCGATGGTGATTATTTTTTTCATGTGATTTCCTTTCCGCCCTGACGGGCCATGAGCTTTTCCGCCTTTTGCGGATATGTGTTAGACGAAGCCCTGCAAAAAAGGTTCCCGTGAAAAATGAATTCGCGAAAAAGATTCTCGGCCGCCTTTTTGCATGCGCGTTGTCGCCGGTTTCAGGCTGAGATACACTGATACAACTGACAAGAAGCCGGATAGACTCCTGACGGCAGAATCAGGGAGGGACGCCATGAAACACATCGCACTGCTGACGACCGGCGGCACGATCGCCAGCCAGCTTGATGAGGAAACGGGACTGCAGATTGCCGGCACGCTGACGGGTGAAGCGATTTTTGCCGCCAGCGGCATAGATCCCGCCAAATTCGGACTTGAGGTATCGGTTCATTCCATTTTTCAGCTGCCGAGCAGCAGTATGGATTTTGACCGCAATGACGAGATGATCCGCCGTATGGAAATGCTCCGGGCCGAAGGCGCGGACGGGTTTGTCATCACGCACGGGACGGATGCCATGGAGGAGACGGTCTACTACCTGGATCTCCACTGGCCGTTCGATGAACCGGTTGTCGTCACGGGATCGCAGTTCGACCCGGCGGCACACAATACGGATGCCTTTCATAATCTCCTGACGGCGCTCCGCGTCGCAGCCTCCGAAGCCTCGCAGTCGCGCGGCGCACAGCTCGTGTTCAACGACACCATCCTGAACGCACGCTACGTGACCAAATGGCACACATCCAACATCAGCGCATTCGGTGCGCCGGTGACCGGCCCAGACGGGGTCAGCGATGTCGACCGCATCCATTATTATGCGCCGCCCCGGCCGCGGACCGTATTTCCCGTGCCTGCGGGCAGCCACGCTGATAAACGCGTGGAAATCGTCCCGTGCTACGTCGGGGCGGATCCTGACATCATCACGTATCATGCCGAGAAAGGCGCGGCGGGACTCGTGATCGAAGGCTTCGGCCGCGGCCAGCTGACGATTGCCCTGGCCGACAAGGCGAAAGCGGTGATGGCAAACGGCCTGCCCGTCGTGATCACATCGGCGTGCATGAACGGCTATGTCGCCCCGATCTACGGGTATGACGGCAGCTTCGGCGATCTCATGGCAAACGGCGCGATCGGCGGCGGCGACTTCGGGACAAAAAAGGCCCGCATTCTGCTCCACTCGCTGTTCATGGCGGGTATCGCGGAACCGTCACTGATCGCGGAGGCGTTTCGGCAGTAATCTTCCCGCAAAACATGGCGCTTCAGACTGCCTTTTGCCGTCCCTGTACGATAGAATGACACGGGAGCATCGACCCGCTTGCTTCATGGAGGAGCTTTATGACTTTGCAGGATCGAAAAAACAGGGATGTCGCGACGATTGCCTCGATTGTCCGCATCATCCTCGTCATCGGCGTCATTGCGGCCTTGATCTACGGAGGCCTGAAGGCATTTTTCTTTCTCCTGCCGATCGTGATCGGGCTGGTGCTTGCCACCGCGTCCGTGACCATCTCCAAGTGGCTGGTCCGCCAGTTTCAGAGACTGCCGATGGTTCAGCCGAAACCGTCTTCGATCGGCAAGAATCACTTTCAGCGTGGCCTCTCGGTTTTTCTCTATATTCTCCTGTTCATTTTTATGGGCTTTCTTTTGTCCTTCGTCGTGACCTTCATCATCCGCATTCTTTCGACGTTGTCGCGTGAAATTCCGGCCTGGATGGGCGAAACCTCAATTATCGATCACCTGATGCGGGAAATCTCGGCGATCTCACAAAACCTCGGCAATATCTTCGATTCGGATGCACTCCAGTCGATCCGGGAATCGCTCCAGAATCTGCAAAGCAGCATCATCAGTTCGCTGCCTCAGGTTGTGACACGCATGCTTTCCATCATTACAGGACTGTTTTCAAGCCTTCCGCGCGTAATTCTCGTCTCCGTCATCACCGTGCTTTCAGGCTTCTACTTCATCGTGCAGACGGAACGCCTGTACCGGCTGGCCTTGCGCATCGTGCCGGACCGTAATCTCGTCCGCAAGGTCTTCGTCCTGATCCACAGTCTGACACTGACCTTATTCCGACTTATGGGCGGGTATCTGGTTCTGCTCTTTATTACGTTCATTGAAGCCTACATCGGATACCTCATCATCGGCATCGACAGTCCCCTTACCTGGGCGATCGTCACAGGCATCGTCGATCTGCTGCCGATCCTCGGCATATCGTTCACCATGATTCCGATGTCCATCGTCTATCTTGTTTCGGGCGATGCACTGATGGGCATCGGGATTCTCATCCTGTTCATCGCCATGACCGTCCTGCGCCGACTGATTGAGCCGGCTATCATCGGCAACGCCATGCGGCTGCACCCACTGATGACGATACTCTCCATGATTATCGGCATTGCCGTCATGGGCCTCGGCGGCCTTCTGGTCGGACCGCTCGTGTTCTTCATCGCAAAGGAGATCTACGACACGTTTGAAGTGGAGAAGAAACTGCGCACAGCCATTGGCGACATGCTTGCGAAATCAGGCGACAAAGACGAACCGAACCCTGCCTGATGGGCGATCAGGCCGGGAAATAAAGAGTCGTCAAGTTCGTTTGCTGTCTACACGATGGCTTCACGCAGCCACTCCAGGGCGCAATTCACCATGTACTCTCCCAGTTCCCTGCTGGCATTGACGGCACTTTCGGCAAACCATTCTGTGTTGCGCACACATCGGCTTAAATCGACATTGTCCGGATAAACGCCAAGCATCAGAGACGTTTCCCACTTTCCAGCATGATCAAATCCGCCGCATTTTTTCTGGGCATCTTTTCCAAGGAGCGGAATCACCTTGATGTAGGAAAAGGGATCGTCACCTGTGCCAAAATTCTCATAATAATCGGCATAGGCATTGCTTCCCCACCACCCTTTTCCAAAGGTATCTTCCATGTACTCCATGGTCACTTTCTTCGCGGCCTTATGGCAGGCAATCGTCATCGGCATCAAGCCCTCATTTTCGGTCTGATGATGGACGACGCAGTAAATATTTTTCATACCGCCGTAAATCATGGATTTGAGGATACAGTACAGATACTGCGTGTATGCGTCTTCATCCACATGAATCGTGCCGGTTTCCGGGCCGCCTACCGCATATGACGCCACGCCGTACCAGATGGGCGGACAGACCACGATTTCCTTTTCCTTCTCCAGTGCCTCGAGGCAGCCGCTGATCACCATCGTATCCGTGCCGCAAGAGGCATGATGCGCATGGTATTCAATCGTGCCGATTGGAATAATGACGGGTACTCTTCTCTTTTTAGCATCTTCAATATCATCAAAAAACATATTCACAAGCTGCATATCGACACTACCTTACTTTCTCTGTGTGTTTTCCCATTGTGAGCATAAATGGCGTCCAATTGATGACATTCTATTCGCTGCGCCCGCTTTCCACAAAAAAAATGCCTGCGGCACTTCTGTCAGGAAGTACCGCAGACACTTTGATGCCTGCCGGCATTTATGGTTTACGCCAGGCGGCTATTTGCCTGCGTTGGCCACTGCATTTTCTGCAGCGATGATGCCCCAGGTGGCGCAGAGGCCGTGGCCAATGCCGCCGATGGTCGTATCACCGGCCACGTTGGCGGATCCGATGATTTCACCGGCCAGATAGGCACCGCCGACGACTGTGCCGTCTTCTCTGACGAGCTGAGCTTCATCATTGATGCGCGGGCCGCCCTGTGTCATAAGGACATAGGGAACTGTGTAAATTGCGTAGAAGGGGCCGTCTTCAAAAGCGACCAGGTTCTCTGTGCGTCCGAATACGCTGTCGCTTCCGGCTGCAGCATCCTCGTTGTACTTCTCTATGGTCGCTCCGAGGTTGCCGGCACCGATCGCAGCCGCCAGTTCTTCGATCGTATCGGCTTTGAAAATCCATTTGCCTTCTTCCAGCAGTTCGTCAAACTTCGCCTGGCTGTCGACGGCACCGGCGCCCATCGCGCCGTTGATCAGGTTCACGTCGTCCGTCATCATGCTCTCCGAAAGAACAACATAGACCAGATTGTCTTCTGCTTCTGTGTAGGCAAGGCTCTTGTCTTTGGTTGTAGCTGTGGACTCATTCAGAATGCGTTCGCCGGCCTTGTTGACCAGAATGGCACCCGGATAAGCTGTGTTGGCGGTCAGCGTAGCCTGAAAGCCGCTGACGGGGATGGCTCCTGCATAACAGGCGCAGTATTCCATTTTGTCAAATGCAGCACCGGCCTTGCGTGCAAAGTTGTAGCCGGATCCGGTCGCCGTCGGCGGTTCCATGGAGGTCACCTGCGTGAAGTTGTACTCGAGGAGCCATTCTTCGCTGTAGCCGTAACCGCCCGTGGCAATAATCGTTGACGGGGCGCGCACCTCGTCTTCGCCGACCATGACGCCGACAATATTGCCGTCTTCAACGATGACATCCGTCACTTCCGTGTTCAGGATCAGCTGGGCATTCCCCTGTTCAATGTATTCTTCCAGTTTGGGCAGCAGTGCATCCAGGTATCCCAGGCCGCCGCCGGAAGGTGACATGGCCAGCGCGTACGTGACGCGATCGGGATACATCGGTTCATACGAACCGGTATCGAGGCGATACTCGTCGCCGAAATCGACGCCCACTTCATCCATCAGCCAGTCGATGGCTTCACCGGAACGCTCGGTATGCTTTTTCGCGACCGCAACGTTGAAATCCTCACCGCCGCTCAGACGCACAAAGTCCGCGTAGAACTGTTCCGGGCTGTCTTCGATCCCCGCTTCTTTCTGGATCTTGAAGCCGGTTCCGGAAATGGAACCGCCGGCAAAGAGGACGCTTCCGCCGGGACGGAAATTCTGTTCAAGCACCAGCACATTGGCACCGAGCTCGGCTGTTTTCACGGCCGAGACCAAACCGGCCATACCGGCGCCGACCACGATCACATCCGGCTCGATCGCAATCGAATCGAGAAAGCTCGCTTCTTGTGCAGACGCTGCGCCTGACAGTGCTGCAGCAACCGCTTCTTTGATCGCTTCTGAAGTAACGGTTGCTCCGGCAACATCATCCACATCGACGGACTGCGCCTCGATGATGGCGGCTGGGATGCCTTCGATGGCCGCATCGGAAATCCCCGGCGATTCATTATGTTCGCCGATCGTGATCTCAGTGATCTCGCCGCCGGACACAACGACGGTCACCGGAACGTCGCCCATCATGCCGTCTGCACTGCCTTCATACGTGCCGTCGGCGGCAATCGCCTCTGCCAGCGGACTGCCTAAGCCGACCGCACCGAACATCAGGCAAATCGCTAATAGCCAGACTAGAAATTTTTTCATAAAATACCTCCAATAAAATTACACATTGCGTTAATGGCAATGCACAGTTTGCTGACTAAACGTCTTTCTGTCAACCGATTTTGCAAAATTTGTTAACGTTAACGGAACAGTCTGCGTGTGCCCGAATTCGCTTGCAGGCAAACAGTTTGCACAACAGCGAAGTCTCTGATCGATTGGAAAAATCGGTACGATATCCTACTGAAATGCACATCAAGAACACTTATTAATCTTTGGAATTTTCGATCCTAAAATACTGGTTAGGCTGATGATACTGCTCCGGTTCACCCGGTCCGAGCAGGATCATGGGGACGCGCTCATTGGCAATCACCAAAGCAGAAACATCTGTGTAAAAATTAGGTCCGGACGATTCCGTCACGTATTCGGCTTCCTTGCCCGGAGCCTATTCCTGTCGGTGGTTCTCACGCCGTATAATGGCTGAATATGATTGCCTGCGAAAAAATGAACAGTGAACATCAGATTGAGCGGATGAGCCGCGGTTTCTTTCTTTCCGGCGGACCGACCGCCTGTCTCCTGATCCACGGGCTGTGCGGCACACCGGCCGAGCTGATCCCGCTTGGCCAATATCTGCACAGGCAAGGCTGTTCGGTTCGAGGCATGCTGGTCGCCGGCCACGGCACGACACTCCGCGATCTCGATCACAGCCGCTGGCAAGACTGGGTGCGTTCTGCAGAAGAGGCCTACCGCACACTGCGCGCAGAGCATGAGATGGTCTATGTGATCGGACATTCGATGGGGGCCGCACTCGCGCTTCATCTGGCCGAACAATTTGATCCCGCCGGTGTGGCACTGCTGGCTCCCGCTTTATTCCTGACTTTTCGTTTCAGTGCTGCCTCCATCCGCAGCCGCTTTTCTGCGCACACCCCTTTTTTGCCCCTCACCATCCCGCCTGACAAACTCGTTTATGTACGCGGCTATAAGTCATCGTCCCGCCACGGAAGGCTCGAGCTGAGGAAACTCTCGGCTTTTGTGCGCAAAAAATTGAGCCGGGTGACGGCACCGATTCTGGTTGTTCATTCCGTGAACGATGATGTCGTCGGCATGCGAAATGCGGCATGCATCATGACCGGCGTATCCAGTTCCATAAAAAAAAAGAGGATTCTTGTGCAATCCGGCCACATGATTCAGCTGGACCGCGAAAGCGATGTTGTCTTTGCCGAAATCTCCGGCCTGATATCCGGACTGCCTGGTTAATTTTTCTGCATCAGCATGGCATCGATTTTTTCGCGGATAATGCGCTGTTCGGATCGCGGCAATGACTTATATTTTTGCAGCAGCGCTTTGTCTGTCAGTGACAGGTGTGCTTCCGGCAGCTGAAACATATGCCCGACACCGAACTGCAGCCAATCCAGATTGACCTGAAAGGCTGAGGCGATCGCATCATAGAATTTTTGACTGGGATTCTTTTTCTTCTGCAGAAGTATCATGGAGATGTAGGATTGGGAAAAACCGATGCGCTCGGCGAAATCCCCTTTTCGAATACCCAGTATGCTGATCAGATTGGCAAGGCGATCGTGTATCATGGCAATTTCCTCCGAATATAGTTTGCCACAAATTTCACTCAGTTTAAACAATTTCACCAGGAATAATTAGCTTGACTGGCTTCACTGCTGCTTGTACAATTTATACGAAAGTATGCAATTTATTGAGGCTGTTTTCGAACAGTTTTTGGAGCTCCGAAGCCGATGACATCATTTCAGGAAATTAAGAACGCACCGCTGGAAGAAAAAATAAAAATGCTGTCGGCCGAGGACAAGGAGTATCTGAAAGGCTATATGGATCATGCGCTGTCCGCCTACAAGAGGATCGAGAATCTGGAAATAATCAGAAGCCGCAGCAAGCGCACGGACAGCCGCGCCAGCTTCGAGGACCGTTTTCTGGGTATCGACATCGGCACAAGCAGTGTCAAGGTGCTTGCCTTCGCCGGCGAACGGCGATATAAGGCGCGCGAATATTATCCGCTTTCAACGTCACCTTTTGAACACGATCCCCAGATGGTTGCACTCACGATACACCGCGCACTCGACCGCTTGTTCGAAGAAAGCGGTCTCGACCCCGCGACCGTTTCGGGCATCGGTTTATGCGGCCACGGTCCCAGCCTGATGTTCATCGACAAAAACGGCCTGCCGCTTACCTCCATTGTCACCTGGCAGGACCGGCGCGCGCTCGATGAAGCGGAAGAGCTGCGCGACACATGGGAAGGCTTCAGCAAAGACGGCACCAGCATGGAAGCAAAATTGCTCTGGTTCTGGCGCAATCATCCGAAACTTTTTACGGCCGGCATAACGGCACTCGATCCCAAATCTTATGTGGCGTTTCTCCTCTGCGGCAAGCGTTCCATCGACTTGTCAACAGCATCGACCATTTATTACTACAATCGCGTTCACGATGTGTGGGACGGCGGAGCGACCGGCATCCCGCTCGATGTCATGCCTGAAGTGTTCAAACCGTGGCAGGCCATCGGAACGACACAGACGGAATTTTCACGCACGTGCGGGCTGCCCGACGGTATCCCGGTGTACCCCGGCGGCATCGATGCATTCTGCGAAGCGGTCGGAGCCGGCGGATTCCGTGATGGAGTCGTGGTGGAGGGATCCGGAACGTCAACGTGTCTGTCGAGGCCGACAGCCATCGATATGTCGCGAAGCCTTCACGTTCTGCCGGACCTGTCAATCCGCATCGAAACGCTGTCATCCACCGGCGCCTGCTACAAATGGTTTCAGGAATGCTTCGACGATCTGGATTTGTATGCTCTCACCGAATTGATTAACGCCGATGAGCCCTCCTGCATCCTCTTTCTGCCCTATCTCGCGGGTGAACGGAGTCCGATCTGGGATGAAAAAGCGCGCGGCGTCTACGTCGGCATAGACTTGCAGACGAAAGCAGAATCGATGCTGCAGGCTCTTTATCAGGGCGTCGGATTTGCGATTCGCCAAAGCCTCGAGAGCATGGGACAGGGCGTCCGCTGCGTCCGCGCAGTCGGCGGTGTCAACCGAAATGACAAATGGCTTCAAATCAAAGCCAATATCTGCGGCGTGCGGTTTGAACGTATGATGGAGCCGGATGCATCCGCATTCGGAGCGGCCATTATTGCGGCGATCGGCAGCGGCGCATATGAACAATCTGACTTTGATTCATTCATCCAGCCACAGACCATCTTCGAACCGGACATGACCTCAAAACAAAAATACGACAACCTGTTTGCCTCGTATAAAGCGCTCTACGGGCAGCTGCGCGATACATTCGCTGACTTGTATGTCTGTGCCAACGGCTGAACTTTCGTTGGACATGATATAAAAACTCATCATATAGGAGGAACCATGATGAAAAAAATGACTGCAATCTTTGCGGTGCTTCTGTCGCTACTTCTCGTAGTTTCAGTCGTCACACCAGCTGTGTCCGCCGCCGAGGAAAAAATCGGTGAAGGCCGCAAACTCGTTGTCGGGATCTGGGGCAGCACTCAGGAAGAAATCGTCCGCGAACTGCTCATCCCCGAATTTGAAGAAGAAACTGGCGCGACCGTGGAACTGATTATCGGCGGCTCGTCAGACCGCAACGCACTGCTCTATGCTGAGCTCGACAAACCATCGATGGATGTTGTTTATCTCAGCATGGCCCAGGCCGAAGCGGCACACGAAGCCGAAGTCATCCAGCCGCCCAATCCGGAAGGCGTACCGGAATATGAAAACCTGTATGAACCCGCCCAGGTGAGCGGCGGCTACGGCGTATCCTTCATGTCCGTGGGTCTCATGTACAGCACGGAAGAATTCGAAGAAGCACCCGAAAGCTGGATGGTCTGCTGGGAGGAAGAATACAAGGGCCGCGTGGCACCGTTTGTCTTCCCGGGCACGCAAGGCACGGCATTCCTGGTCATGGCTGCCAGACTGCACGAGGGCGATGAAGAAGATATCCAGCCGGGTATTGATGCAATCGCCGCACTGAAACCGATCCCGATGTTCGCCTCCGGTATCGACGAGCTGAACCTCGCATTCGAAACGGGCGATGTAGTGCTGGCACCGCAAATCGACGGTTATGTCCACGCCTTCAAAGATGCGGGCGGCAACGTGGATTTCGTCATCCCTGAAGAAGGCGGCATTCTTTCCATGAACTGCGCTGCCATTCCGACGAACAGTGAAAATACCGATCTGGCTGAGATCTGGATCAATATGCATCTGGGTCAGGCCGTTCAGGAAGCTTACGCCGAGCGCCTTTTCTACGGTCCGACAAACTCCGCCGTCGAGCTCGAAGAAGAACTGGCGGCCAAGGTGGTATACGGTCTTGAGCAGGTTGAAAAGCTGCTCGTACTCAACAATAAGGCCATCACTGAAAACCAGTCAGACTGGGCCGAACTCTGGAACACACAAGTCGTTGAAGAGTAATTTCACATAAGCTGAGACGGGACGGGAGGAGCCTTGCTCCTCCCGTTCTGCTCGTATTTAGGAGAGTAATCGCATGACCAGGAAAAAGATGCCTTCCGGCGGTGGTCTGATGAAAATTGACAAGCGACAACTCAAAGGGAAAGCCATTTTCTTGTCTCCGGCCATGCTGCTGGTGGCTTTCGGTTTCTTCCTGCCGCTGTTAATGCTGTTTTCGATCAGTCTTTACAAAGGTGTTACCGGCACCGGCCTGATCGACACAACGGCGTTGTCATTCGACAATTTCGCAAAAATGTTCGAACCGTACTACCTGAAGGTGCTGTGGCGCACGTTCAGGATTGCAATTTATGCCACGCTGCTGTCGCTCGTACTGGGCTATCCCGTCGCCATGGCGATGTCCCGCACCAGAAGCAACCGCGTTAAAAATTTCCTGCTGGCCCTAATATTGACCCCCCTTATTACGAATGTCACAGCCAGAACTCTGGGGCTGATGATCATATTTGCAAACAATGGCCCGATCAACCGCATCATCACGGCGCTGGGATTTCCCAAAGCGCGTTTTGTCGGAACGGAATTGGGCATTATTCTTGGCCTGACTCAAGTCTTCATCCCTTACATGATCCTGTCGGTCAAGAGTGTGCTCGACAATGTCAACTACAATCTGGAAGAAGCAGCACGTGATCTCGGCTGTTCCCGTTTCACCGCCTTCTTCAAAATTATCTTCCCGCTCAGTATGCCCGGTGTGGTCGCTGGCAGTCTGTTCGTCTTCCTGCTCAGCTTTTCCTCGTTCGTGACGCCCAAGCTCATGGGCGGCGGCAAAGTCATGACCATCACGATGCTGATCTATCAGCAGTCGATGACGATTCTCGACTGGCCCTTCGCGGCGGTGGCTGCGCTCGTGCTGCTTGTCTTCAGCCTGATCCTGGTGACCGTCTATAACCACATGACATCGCGCATTGAAAAAATGAACGATCGGTCCGGCTCATTCCGTGAAGTCAATTTCAGCTCAGGATGGTATCACTTCACACGGCGTGCAAAGGATGCCGTCTATGATGTTTATGCCGCCGTCACGCGCGTGTTCAAAAGAGAGCGGATGCGTCTCGTCACAGAGGCGACACTGAGGCGGCAGCGCACCATGAATGCTGTACGCCGCATTCTCAGTATCGCTGTTGTGGTATTCGTCTGTCTCTTCATCGTGCTGCCGCTTTTCATCGTGATCATTTCGGCATTTTCCGGCGACCGGATGTTTATCACCTTTCCGCCGTCAAGCTTTTCGCTGCAATGGTTCCGAAGCGTTTTTGAGAAACCTGAATATCTCTCATCGTTCTGGCTGAGCTTGCGCGTAGCCGTCATCAGTACTGCGATCTCGCTTGTCATCGGTACACTGGCATCACTCGGCTTGATGCGCTTCAAGTACAAGAGCATTGAGCTTTTGAAAACCTTCTTTCTGTCGCCGCTGACATTGCCGGCCGTCATCGTCGGTATTGCGCTGCTGCGTTTCAGCATCACACTGGGCTGGGTCGGCGACAACAAATCGCTCATCCTGGCACATCTGGTCATCACGACGGCTTATGTCATCCGCATGGTGCTGTCATCACTGGTCGGTTTCGACATGTCTCTGGAGGAAGCGTCGCGCGACCTTGGGGCAAGCCCGCTGTATACGTTCCGAAAAATCACCCTGCCGATCATCAAGCCGGGTCTCGTCGTTGCCGGTCTGTTTTCCTTCATCGTGTCTCTCGATGAGACGACGATCAGCCGGTTCATCGTCAGGGGCGGCAACATTACGCTCCCTGTCAGAATCTTCGCTCAGCTGGAATATGGTCTTGACCTCACGGTAACGGCCATTTCCTGCATGCTGATCGTTTTCTCGCTGATCGTCCTCGTCCTCATCGACAGAACGATCGGAATCAATAAGTTTAAGTTCTAGTATTAAAGGGGTAACAACATGCCAATGGTAGAAATTCAAGGATTATGCAAATCGTTTGCGACCGTTCGCGCGGTAAATCACGTCAGTCTGGACATTGAAGACGGTGAAATGCTTTGCCTGCTCGGACCGTCGGGATGCGGCAAGACAACCCTTCTGCGTTTGCTTTCCGGTTTTGTTGTTCCGGACGAAGGCAAAATTGTCATGGACGGCAGCGATGTCACCCTGCAGCCGCCGGAAAAAAGACCGAC
>LSQX01342388.1_pt1 | contig 18066 bp, 15 predicted proteins | sample 654561 | NCBI WGS metagenome assembly LSQX01 (sample SAMN04489861, study PRJNA283612) | anaerobic digester metagenome | isolation source: 4 biogas reactors fed with cattle manure at either 37C or 55C with and... | place: Denmark: Kongens Lyngby | collected 2014
GTGGCCCGCCCGGAGGGACACGACCGCATCGCCTTCGGCTTGCGTTCTGCACCCTCACGGCAAAGCCGTTCGGGCCTTTCACCTAAAAACATGCCCCCGGCATGTTTTCTTAACGGCGAAACCCTCTCAGGGTTCGACTCCCTCCTAAAAAAAGCCCCCCCTTGCTAAGCAAGGAGGGGTGGCCCGCCCGGAGGGACACGACCGCATCGCCTTCGGCTTGCGTTCTGCACCCTCACGGCAAAGCCGTTCGGGCCTTTCACCTAAAAACATGCCCCCGGCATGTTTTCTTAACGGCGAAACCCTCTCAGGGTTCGACTCCCTCCTAAAAAAAGCCCCCCCTTGCTAAGCAAGGAGGGGTGGCCCGCCCGGAGGGAGTCGAACCCCCGACCTTCAGAATCGGAATCTGCTGCGATATCCAGCTTCGCTACGGGCGGCAATATTTACTTGCAGATTATAGCACAAGAATCCCTCTTCTTCAATTTCAAAATAGAATTGACAAACTTTCGCTTCAACCTTACAATTAACTTGAAAATAAAAAAGGGGGTAGCTTTTATGTTGGATCTTTTGGACAGAGCCTTTGCCTTGCTTGTTGCGGCCCTTATGGCCTTATCTTCTTTGTTTTTGGGCACAGGCGGGGGACAGGTGGAAAGGACTGATGGGGATGACTATATCGGACTTAAGGCCGCTTATGAAGATTATTTTAAAATTGGTGTTGCGGTATCTTCTCGCACCATGAACGAAAACAAGGAAATGATCTTAAAAAACTTCAATTCCATAACTTGTGAAAATGCCATGAAGGTCGACAATATCCACCCGGCTGAAAATGATTGGCGTTTTGGTGAAGCGGATAAAATTGCGGACTTCTGCCGTGAAAACGGCCTTGTTATGCGCGGCCACACCTTGGTTTGGGGCCAAGCTTATGATTCTTGCCCTTGGATGATGTATGACGGTGATGATTACGCCTCACCCGAACTTTTTTATGAGAGAATGAAAGACCATATTTTTACGATTATTCACCGCTATGACGATGTTGTCTATTGCTGGGATGTTGTAAACGAAGCCCTCAACTATGACAAGAGCCAAAAGTACAAAGACTATTTAGTCTACAGGCTTTACGGTGAGGAATATGTCAAGCAATCCTTCCGCTTTGCCGCCCAAGCCCTTGATGAAATCGGCTCGGACGCCAAGCTTTTTTATAACGAAACCAAGCTGGCAAGAAACGGAACCAAGTCAGATTATACCTATGAATTTTTGAAAGAACTTCAAGCCGAAGGTATCAGAGTAGACGGGCTTGGTATTCAAGGCCATTATGACTTTATGCACCCCAACGAGAGCATTCGCAGGATTGAAAAAGAAATAAAACGCTTCGCTCCCCTGGGTTTGGACATTGAGTTTACCGAAGTAGACATGACGGTTTATAATGACATTGATTTACATAAATTTGAAACCATACCCGCCTGGCGGGAGGTTTATCAGCGTGAACGCTACAGGCAGATTTTCAAGGTTTACAGAGACTATGCCCATGTAATAACAAATGTTACCTTCTGGGGTGTCAATGATGTGGAATCTTACCGCAGGTGGGACAAAGGCGGCCGCAATGACTGGGCACTCTTGTTTGACGAAAACTCGCAACCCAAGAGTAGCTACTATGCGGTGACCGATTTTTATTTCGAAGCCAAGTAAAGGCGAAACACTTTACAAACAAAACACGCTTTTATCCGACTCTTTTTGGTTGAAAGCGTGTTTTTTAAAAGAGATAATATGAGAGGGAGATTTTATATGTTGAAAAACAAAAAAAAGAAACTCAAAGGTATGCTTTCCTTGCTGATTTCTGTTTGTATGTTGGCGGCAAGTTTGAGCTTTTCCGTTTCGGCTGTGTCGGTCGAAGGTCAAGGCACAAACTATCCCTTTGTTTTTGTCAACGGTTACTGGGGTTACGGTGAGTATGACAAATTTTATAAGATTATGCCCTACTGGGGCATGCAAGACGGTGATGTTTTAGAATATCTTCGTGATCAAGGCTATGAGGCCTACGCCGCTTCCGTTGATCCGGTCCGCAGTGCCAGGGTCAGGGCCTGTGAGCTTTATGCTCAACTGACAGGCACGGTGGTGGATTACGGTTTGGCCTACAGTGAAAAAGTCGGTATAGAACGCTTTGGCGAAGACTATAGCGGCAGGGCACTCTTTGAAGGTTGGGGCCAAGCGGATGCTCAAGGGAAGATAAAAAAGGTTAATTTGGCAGGCCACAGCTTTGGCGGTGCCACCATACGCTTGCTTTCCGCTCTTTTGGAAGCGGGGGACGAAGCAGAGCGTGCGGCCACGCCGGTGGACGATCTTTCGCCCCTTTATGCGGGCGGAAACGGCGGCCTGGTGCACTCCATAACCACCCTGGCTTCCCCCCATGACGGAACCTCTTTCGGCGAGGCCATGCCCCTGATTTACACCATGGCGCAGGCAGTGGGGCTGACCGACATAAAAGGTGATATCCCAAGCCTTCTGGGTATATTTGATTATCTCAAGGCCATGAGCCGGGCCTTTGCCATCGGTATAGGTGAGGGCAGCGGCGCCTATGACATAACCTTCAAAGGTGCGGCCGAGCTCAATGCCGGCATCCCAACCTATGAAGACATTTATTATTTTTCGGTGCCGACCGACTGTACACAGCCCGGCCCCCTGGGCTTTCGCTTACCCGACCCAAGTAAGACCGATGTGATTTTCCTAATGACTACGCTCATATCCACCCTTTACGCCCCCGACCCGGCCTGGCAGGCAAACGACGGCCTGGTAAATACGGTTTCGGCTATGGCGCCCAAGGGTGAAGCGCAAAAGGAATTTGATAAAAATGACATAAGCCCCGGTGTATGGAATGTCATGCCTGTTTTTTACGGTGACCATTTGGCCATTGTCGGCGGTTTGACAAGGCCGGTTGAGGTTAAGGCCTTTTATCTTGACATAGTCGAAACCATAAATGTCCTGTAAAAACTCTGATAAATAAAAAGCTCCCCGAAGTCTTGCGGACTTCGGGGAATTTTCTTTCTTATCTTCGGCCTCTGCGATTTTTGCCGTATTTTTCCAAATAGCAATCCGGGCACATTATGTGCCGCCTGTACATTTCGGGGAAGGCCTTGGGTGATATTTTGTTTTCAAAACAGGCCGGGCAAAAATGTTTCCTACATTGCTGGCATTCCAATATATTTCGGCGTGTGGCAGGGGCCTTGCAATAAAAGCAGCTCCTCATAAGCTCACATCCTTCGGCTAAATTATACTATAAAAAGAAATATAGAGCAAATTCCAAGCCTCAAGCCTCAAAGCCTTCTAATTGCTTGAGATCGATAAGGCCGATTTGGCAGGCACCCTTATCATCTTGCGCAGCGGTGAAAAGAATCTTATCGCCGCTTCTGTTGAAGGAAGGGTGCTGGTGCTCAAGCCCCGTCGGCGGAAAGTGGCCCGTTACCAAAACCCGTACTACCCCTGTAGTAGCATCCACCAAGACTATCTCACCGGCCTGACTTCTGTCTGCGACTATCCACTTGTTTGTGGGTGAAGGGGCACAGTGGTGGTATTCTTGGCTTTTGGCTATTCTTCTGAAGTTCCTACCGTCTTTTTCACCCCGCCAAATTTCATCCGGGGCCAAGATAAAGGTCATATAAGTGCCGTCTTGACTCCAAGTTTCATGGGTTACCCAATCACCGTAGCGCTCAACAAAATAGGGGATGGCTCTTTTTTCCGAAATAACATAGTGCCACATGCGTTGGATGGCATCCCCGCCCGTTTCATGGCAGAAAAAAATAGTATCATCATCTGCGGGGCAGGCCTGGCAGTGGCCCAAGGGGGTGTCTGAATAATAAAGGATTTCTGTTTCGCCTTTTGCAGGGTCGGTCAAGGCCAGGCAAAAAATTCCATTGGGCAGCTTGAAGGTCATGGGTAATAGCCCGCTTTTACTTGCCGTGTAATGACCCAAGGGCTTGGCATTTTCCGGCAGTTTCGCTATGGGCTGCCCTTGGCCGGAATGGGCGTCCAAAGCCCGGAGCATATCATCCTTGACCAGATAGCCAATGTCTTTCTTTCTGTCAAGCCCAAAGCTGTGAATCAAAAAGCCGTCCCTGGCATCTGCCAAAACAGTTTCCTCAAGGCTTTCTTCATCAAGCTTTATGAGTTGCCCGCCTCTATCGCTGTCACGAAAAAAGGCTATATTCCTGTTGTCACTCAACCAGCTTTCGCTAGAAAAATAGAGCTTGCGGCTTATGCTTGTTTTATCGGTCAAAAGTTTGTATTCAAGGCCTGTTTTGGGGTCAATTTTTTTTATGGGTTTTAGCAATGTAGCCACCTCTTTCTAATCTAAATCCACCCACATGTTAGCACAAAGAAAGAAGGGCTGTCCATAAAGAAAAGACGAAAGATCTTAACTTGCCATTGAAGATAGTTTTTCATATGTTTATAATAAAGGTTGAAGGTAGATAAAATTAAAATATAAGAAGGAGGGTTTTGCTATGAAACAAATCAAAATCGGCGGACTTTTTGAAGCATCCGAAATTGCCTTGGGCAGCTGGCGGATAGCCGGCCTTGAGGCAGACGAAGCGGAAAGGCTCCTGGCAACGGCAGTGGAAGCGGGAATAAACCTTTTTGACAATGCGGACATTTACGGCGGTGGCGCGGCAGAAGAAGTTTTCGGTGCAGCGGTGAAAGCCTTGGGTATTCGTGAGAAAATTCTCGTTCAAACCAAATGCGGTATCAGGTCGGGTTATTATGACTTTTCCAAAGAACATATCCTAAACTCGGTTGACGGTAGCTTGAAGCGGCTGGGGATGGACCATATTGATGTTTTATTACTCCACAGGCCGGACACTTTAATGGAGCCCGAAGAAGTGGCGGAAGCCTTTGATGTTTTACATGAGGCCGGCAAGGTTCGTTATTTCGGTGTCAGTAACCAAAACCCCAGGCAGATGGAGCTGCTTCAAAGTTTTATAGGACACAAGCTAGTAACCAATCAACTCCAACTGAGTTTAACCAACTCTTCCATGATAGACACAGGCTTTAATGTCAATATGGAAATCAACCCGGCCCTGGACCGCGACGGCGGTGTTTTAGAATACTGCAGGCTAAAGGGGATAACCATCCAAGCCTGGTCGCCCTTGCAATACGGGGTTTTTGAAGGTACCTTTATAGACAATGAAGAAATGTTTGCCTCCTTTAATGCAAAACTTCAAGAATTTGCGGACTTAAAAGGGGTTGAAAAAACGGCCATAGCCTTTGCCTGGATTCTGCGCCATCCGGCCAAGATTCAAGCCATAGCCGGTACCACCAACCCCGAGCGTTTAAGTGAGCTTTGCAAGGGGGCGGATGTTGACTTAAACCGTGAAGAGTGGTATGAACTTTACAGGGCGGCCGGTAACAAGCTGCCCTAAAATATGAAAAGGTCAGGTGTAAAAATGATTAGGACGAAGTCAAAGGAAATGGTTTTTGATGAACTAACAGCACCCACCCCGTCTTGCCATGCCTCCACCGTCTTGCCCTTGCCAAACGGCGATGTGGTCGTTTCTTGGTTTGGCGGCAAGGAAGAAGGCGACAATGATGTTGATGTTTGGGTCAGCGTTAAAAGCGGCGGCAAGTGGCAAAAGGCCGTAAGGGTTACGGCCGACCCTAATGTACCGCATTGGAATCCGGTCTTGTTTTTAAGGCAAGACGGTGTGATTTATCTTTATTTTAAAGTTGGGCAAAAGGTCCCTGTTTGGGGCACCTGGTTGAGCAAGTCAAACGACGGCGGAATAACCTGGTCCGAGCCTTTTGAAATCGTACCCGGTGACGAAAACAACGGCCGCGGCCCTGTTAAAAATAAAAATATTCGCCTGTCCGACGGCAGAGTTTTGGCTCCGGCCTCCAGCGAACACCACCGCAAATGGCTGAGCTTTACCGACACTTCCACGGACGACGGTGACACTTGGGAACGCCAGGCAGATGTTGCGACAGGTGATGAGTTTGTCCCCATGATTCAACCCAGCCTGTGGGAATCCGCACCCGGCAAGGTTCATATGCTGACCAGGACAGCGAGGGGCTATATCTACCGAAGCGATTCCGAAGATTATGGTCAAACTTGGTCAGAGGCTTACAAGACCGACCTGCTCAATAATAACAGCGGCCTGGATTTAGACAGGGACGACAAGGGCGGGCTCTACTTGGTCTCTAACCCTATCGGTGAAGACTGGGGTGCTCGTACACCCTTAACCCTTATGCATTCGGCTGACAACGGCGATACTTGGGAAGAAATTTTGGTCTTGGAAGATGAGCCCGGCGAGTATTCCTATCCGGCCATTGTTTATAAGGACGGAAAATTACATATTACATACACATGGAAGCGCGAAAAGGTTGCCTATTGGCTGTTGGAATTAAATGACTAATTGGCAAAAAGATAAAACAGCTGCCCTCAAGGGGTAGCTGTTTTTGTGTCAGAAAGCTAAAACTATTGCACAAATAGTAATGACAAATACATACCAATATGGTATGATGCTATTAAGAGGATGGGGCAAGGCGAGGGTCATTTTCTTTGACGATGAAATCATCTCATCTTCTTGTGTTTGGAAGTTTTATTGTTTAAGTGGATTCTACTTGGAGGAGGAACTGTTTATGGGATTTTTTGACAAAATTAAAAACGCCGCTCCCGGCAACTCAGGTTCCGGTGGCGACAAAAGTGTCCGTGTTGAATTTGCGGACATACCCCAAAGCTTAGCTGCTTTCACAGCCCTGCCGCAAGCGGCCCTGCAAACACCCTTTGATACGGCGGCACTTTTCGTGGTTGCCATGAGCCTTTACTCCCATAATAAGGATGAAGCCTTGGCCATGGTAAATTTCTTAAAAGGCCCGCAGGCACTCAGTAACCATGAGCTTCAGTTTATAGCCGACCGCATGGCCGGTAAAGATTATGTTCCCCGCTCATACTTTGAAGGCGCAGGGCCGGGGAATGATTACAGCCCAACAAAACCTTACACGGTGACCGTCAGCGAAAACCCCTACAGCTACCAAGAAGAAAGCTATGCTAAGCTTTTCATTCGTTCCGGCGGGGCCGACAGTGAGCGCCCCATTATTTTACGCTTGGCCAAAGACGGCAAATGGTACCTTTGGGAACAGCATTTATTGGCCGATATAAGAAAACCCGAATCCACAGACCCTTGGGCATAAAAGATTTACGATTATTTTTAAAGGAGTGTAATTTATGGGACTTTTAAGAGCAGGTATAGGCGCGGCAGGCGGCGTTTTGGCCGACCAATGGCGTGAGTATTTTTATTGTGAAGCAATTCCGGCCCAAGTGCTTGTCCGCAAGGGGCAAAAACGCACAAGCGGGCGCAGTTCAAATGTTAAAGGTGAAGACAATATCATCTCAAACGGTTCAATCATAGCCGTGGCCGACGGCCAGTGCATGATTATTGTAGAACAAGGCAAGGTTGTGGATATCTGTGCCGACTCGGGTGAGTTTGTTTACGACACCTCAACCGAACCCTCACTTTTTTACGGTAAACTTGGCGATAATATTAAGAAAACATTTTCAACCATAGGCAAGCGTTTTACCTTTGGCGGTGACACGGCCAAGGACCAGCGCGTCTATTATTTTAATACAAAAGAAATTATCGGCAACAAATACGGTACCCCAAGCCCGGTGCCCTTCCGCGTGGTTGATGAGCGCGCGGGGATTGATATTGATATCGGCATCCGTTGCTTTGGCGAATACAGCTATAAAATATCCGACCCCATCTTGTTTTACACCAATGTCAGCGGCAATGTTGAGCAAGACTATGAGCGTGAAAATTTAGACAGCCAGCTCAAAACCGAGCTTTTAACATCCTTGCAACCTGCCTTTGCCCGTATTTCGGCCATGGGTATCCGCTACAGTGCCCTGCCGGGCCATACGGAAGAGTTGGGGCAAACCCTCAATGATATCCTGTCAGCAAAGTGGCGCGACCTTCGCGGGATTGAAATTGTTTCTTTCGGTATGTCTTCGGTCAATGCCGACGAAGAAGACCAAAAGATGATAAAAGAGCTTCAAAGAAATGCAGCCTTCATGGACCCGACCAGGGCGGCAGCCCACCTTGTGGGTGCCCAGGTGCAAGCCATGCAATCGGCGGCACAAAACGAAGGTGCCGGGCCGGCCATGGCCTTCATGGGTATGAACATGGCGGGCCAGGCGGGCGGTATGAATGCGCAAGGGCTTTATGGCATGGGCCAAGAACAACAAGCCCAACAAGCTCAACAGGCCCCGCCCCAAGGCGGCGGCCAAGAACAAGCCCCGGCGTCGGGCTGGGCTTGCTCTTGCGGCCAAACCGGTAACACCGGCAACTTCTGCAACGAATGCGGTAAGCCAAAACCGGCGGATGAAGCTGGTTGGGCTTGCTCTTGCGGCCAAGTCAACAAGGGCAAATTCTGCAGTGCTTGCGGTAGCCCAAAACCTGCCGGCACCCCCCAATACCAATGTGACAAATGCGGTTGGGAACCCGAAGACCCGGCAAACCCGCCCAAGTTCTGCCCCGAATGCGGCGATGTTTTTGATGACGCCGATAAAAAATAATAATGAAGGGAGCTCTCTGCTATGGCTTTTTTTGACAAGAAATTTTGTGATTTTTGCGGCAACAGAATTAAATTTTTAGGTAATCGCAAGTTGTCCGACGGCAACATGTGCAAAGATTGTTCCAAAGACATAAGCCCAAACCTTACCGGTCGCAAGAAAATGACTGTGGATGATATGAAAGAGCATTTGGCCTGGCGCGAAGCAAATAAGGCACGCTTAGCTGAATTCAATCCAACCCGCACACTGGGCCTAAACACGAAAGTTTACATTGACGACGATAAGGGCCTCTTACTGGTTGCTTCCGGCGGCTCTTACAGGGACCGCAATGTCGACTTGATCGAGTTTTCACAGGTCACAGGCTGTGAATTGCGTATTGATGAAAGCGAAGAAGAAGAATTTCAAAAAGATGCAGACGGTCAAGAAGTCAGCTATTCCCCGCCCCGCTATAAGTATGAGTATGATTTTTATATTAATATCCACCTCAATCACCCATGGTTTGATGAAATTCGTTTCATTGTAAACCCCAATAGGATTACAGACCGTAGATCCTTGGAGTACAGAGAGGGCGACCGCGTAGCCAATGAAATTAAGAATGCCCTACAAAACCTCCACAGGGAGCATCGTGAAAGCGTAGTTCAGGCAAGCATGCCCAAGGCGGGTGTCAACTGCCCGGCCTGCGGTGCCTCAACCATACCCGACGCCAACGGTCGTTGTGAATATTGCGGGGCAGCCCTTAACAATTAAATAAAAAACAGCTTGGCTAAAAAGAGGAGGGATACCATGCCGTCACAAATCACCAACTTCAAATGCCCCGCCTGCACCGGTCCCTTAAATTTTGCCGGCGCTTCGGGCAAGCTTGAATGCGAATATTGCGGCGAGAGTTATGAGGTTGCGGCTATTGAAGAACTTTATGCTCAAAAAGAGGCCGCCGCAGCCCAAGCCCACAGCGAGGCCGACCATGCCCAAGAAGCAGCCCTGCGCGGTTGGAGCCAAGAAGAAGCACAGTCAATGCGGGCTTACAGCTGCCCGTCTTGTTCGGCAGAACTTGTTTGTGATGAAACAACCGCAGCCACATCTTGCCCCTATTGCGGCAACCCCACAATAGTGCCCGGCCAATTTGCCGATATGGCTCGGCCGGACTATGTAATTCCCTTTAGGCTGGACAAAAAGGCGGCCCAAGAAGCCCTCAAGGCTTTTTATAAAGACAAAAGATTCTTACCGAAAAGCTTTTCAAAAGAAAACCATATTGAAGAAGTTAAGGGTGTTTATGTTCCCTTCTGGTTATACAGCGCCAAGGCCTTGGCAGATTATGAATTTGAAGGCAGTGACAAGGAAGTAACCACCCGTGGCGATGTTGAAACCACCACAACTTCCTATTATCGTGTTATTCGCCAAGGCGAAATGGACTTTCATATGGTACCGGCAGATGCTTCATCAAAAATGCCGGACGCCCACATGGATTCGGTTGAACCTTTTGATTATGCCGATTTAAAAGAATTTTCCACAGCTTACTTGCCCGGATTTCTTGCAGACAAGTATGATTTGGATGCCGAGGCTTGCTCACATCGCGCTCATGAGCGTATGCGAAATACAACCGACACAGCCGTGCGCGGCACGGCATCGGGTTATGATAGCCTTGACCAAAAGTATGCAAATATTGAACTTACCGAAGGTGAGGTTAAATATGCCCTTATGCCCGTTTGGCTTTTGGCCACCCGCTGGAAGGATAAGAGCTTTTTGTTCGCAATGAATGGGCAAACGGGCAAGCTCATCGGTGACCTGCCGGTGGATTGGGGCCTTTTCTTTAAAACCTTTGCCATGATATCCCTGCCCCTAATGGCCCTGATGGCAGTGCTTGTCTTTACCGTGTTTGGAGGATAATTATGAAAAAGATTTTAACTTTTAGCACGGTATTTTTAGCTCTGATTTTATTTTTCGCTCCGGTAAAAGCGGCGGACCTCCCCCCGGTCAACGACAATGCCGAGCTTTTGAGTGATTACAAATTGGGCCACCTCAACCAACTGGCTCAAGAAATGGGCGACAGCTACGGCCTGGACCTGGCCCTGATGGTTGTTGAAGACATGGGCGTGGCCACTAATGCCCAACAATACGCACAGGCTCTTTATGAAGAGCACGGCTTTGGTCGCGGTGATGATAAGAGCGGCCTGCTGTTTTTGTTAAATATGCAAGAACGCGATTGGGCCTTTCACACCCAAGGCCGGGCCGAGGAAATCTTCGGTGATTTTGAAGAAGAAATTTTAAACGATCAAGTTTTACCCAAACTGGGCCAAGAAGATTACTATTCTGCCTTTTCAAGTTTTTATGATGAGCTCAACCTTTGCCTGGCCCGCTGGGAAGTTGAGGGTTCCGACCGGGCAGACAAGCCTGTGCAAACCGAAGGAGACGGGCAAAACACTTCTGACAAAAAGATGGGGGTCGCCGGTAAAATAATTTTGATTCTTGTTTTGCCCTTGCTTGTTGCGGGCATTGTTTGCTTTACCTTTTACCAAAAAATGAAAACGGCTCATGAAGCAAAATCGGCCCACCAATATCTGTCAGAAGAAGGGCTGATCTTGACCCATAAGGAAGACCGCTACACCCATCAAGAGCAAACCACCCGCAGGATAGAAAGGGACGACAGCTCATCCTCCTCTTCGTCGGGCGGCAGCTCCTCTTCCGGTTCCTCGGGCGGTTCGGGTAAGTTTTAAAGCTATTTTTTTCTGACGGCCTCTTCCATGGGCAGGCCGGTGGAATAATCCAACTGAACATAATCATCTTCCACAGCCTGACGGGTCATGCCGGAATTATCAAAACTCGGCTCAACACCCTCGCGCCAAGGCCTGCAAAGCCATTGGTAACCGCGGCTGTTGTCGCGTGTGTCATCCATTTGGGCTATCAGCCTGTCATGCAAGGTGTCCCTAACCCCGGCATAGGCCGGGTCTTCAATTAAGTTTTTCATCTCATAGGGGTCTGAATCTAAATCATAAAGCTCGTCGGAGTCCAACAAATTTATAACCAATTTATAACGGCCATCCGTGATGCACCTTATGGGTTGGTAGCCCATAAAGCCGTCGTGGTCCGTTTCGTAGCGGGTGTATTGAATAAAAACATCCCTTGACCCTTCTCCCAAACTTTGCAAGGCTCGGCCTTGTAAAGCTTTGGGAGTTTTTACATCAAAATAGTGCATGAGGGTGGGCAGCAAGTCGATGTGGGAGACAGGTGTGTCGGCCGACGGTAAGTCTTGCCCTTTAATTATCAGGGGAACCCTGGTAATTTCATCATACATGGCTGCACCCTTGCCCACCAGCCCGTGGGACAAGAGCATGTCGCCATGGTCTGCCGTGTAAATTATCAAGGGCTCCAGCCCCAGTTCTTCAACCCTTTGGAGCACACGGCCTATTTCATCATCGCAAAACTCATTGCAGGCATAAAGAGCCCGCTGGTTCTTGTCAAGCTCCTCATAAGTCACCGACTCAAAGCGGCCAGCCCAAATTTTATGACTTTGGGGCTTATCATCCAAGGGCGCCCTATAATTTGGGTATTTGGGCACCTTGAAGCCTCTACGGTCCAAGCCGTCCATATAAGAGCGCGGGCAAACAAAGGGGTCGTGGGGTTCGTCCAAAGAAAGGGTCAAGAAAAAGCTTTTGTTCTTATATTCTTCCAAAAACTCAATGGCCTTCTTGCAACAGCGGTGGGCATAAGTGCCCTCACGGGGCGGGTCGTCATCCCTTTGGGCCATAGGGGTTCTGCTCAAAAGCCTGGCATCGTCGTCGGGCAGGGAGTCCAGGTAGTTTTTCATGTCATACCAATAGCGGGGATTGTAGCCTTCCGGGCAAGAGCCGTAACCGAAGTAATCGCCTCCGTCCAAGTGCCACTTACCCATGTAAGCGCATTCAATACCATGCGGGCTCAACCATTGACCCGCATTTTTCACGCCTTGGTTCAAGGGGGTGGAGTTGGCCACAACACCGTTGCTGTGTGGGTAAAGGCCGGTGAAAAGTGCAGAACGGGCAGGCGCGCAAACCGGTGCACAGGTGTAAGCCTTTTGGTAAAGTGTACCCTCTTTTGCCAATTTGTTGAGCGCAGGGGTTTTGGCAGGGGAGCCGGGGTAAGCGCCGACCATGTCACAACGCTGGGTATCAACCATAATTAAAATTGCTTGTTTCACAAAAATCCCCTTTCGAAATCTTAAAATTAATTGTTAGGAAATTTATTTATATATGAAATTTTAAACAATTAGCGCTTCTTTGTCCAATCCATAGGACAAAAACACAGTGTTTTTGTTCGACTGACAGGACACGGGTGCGCTAAAAGCGAAAATAATATGTAAAGTGTTGTAACTTTACATTGAGTGGAAATCTCCTGATTTTACTCCACTTTGACTTTTAAGTGGGAAAAAGTCAAAATATTTTGATTTTTCTTGACATAAAAGTCAATTGATGTTATTTTAAAGATGATTTGAAAGGGGTGATTTCGTGCGCAGAAAAATTAGCGAACGCCTAAACGCTTGGAAGGCCGGGGGCAAAAACCGCATGCCACTTTTGCTTTATGGGGCAAGGCAGGTGGGTAAAACTCATATACTAAATGAATTCGGCCGTGAAAATTATAAAAACATAGCCTATATTAATCTTGAAAGCAACCTTACCGTCAGTTCCTATTTTTCGGATAATATTGAGCCCGAACGCATAATTCGTTTTTTAGAAACGGAAGTACGCGAGCGCATTTTGCCGGGTGAAACCCTGATTATTTTGGATGAAATCCAAACTTGCGAGCGGGCTCTTACCTCGCTTAAATACTTTAATGAAAAAGCACCCCAATACCATATTGCCTGTGCCGGCAGCCTTTTAGGTGTCGCTGTTAACCGTGAAAACTATTCATTCCCTGTCGGGAATGTTGATTCCGCAACCCTTTACCCCATGGACTTTGAAGAATTCTTGTGGGCACTGGGTGAAGAGAAGTTGGCGGATGAAATCAGGCTGGCTTTTAAAGATGACAGCCCACTCCCCAAAGCTCTGCATGAAAAGGCCTTGGACTTATACCGGCAATACCTGATAGTCGGCGGTATGCCCCGTGTGGTGGCAAACTATGTTGAAACGGGCAGTTTAATCGGCCTGCCGGATGTTCAAGGGCGGATAATAAATGACTATTTAGCGGACATGGCCAAATATGCCTCTAATACGGAAAGTGTAAAAATTCGGGCAGCCTACAACTCCATACCCGCACAATTGGCGAAAGAAAACAAAAAGTTCCAATATAAACTTGCACAAAAGGGCGGCACAGCCAATATCTTCGGGCCGGCTATAGACTGGCTGCAGTTTGCCGGTGTGGTGCTCAAGTGCACCCGCATTGAGCATGGCCTCATGCCGATTTCGGTTTATGCCGACCTTTCGGCTTTTAAGCTCTATATGGGTGATGTGGGTTTGTTGAGCATGTTAAGCGGCATCTCACAACAGACGGTTTTAGCCGCGGGGGAGGTTGAAAACATCTTTTTGGGAGCCATCAGTGAAAACTATGTTGCCCAGGCCTTTGCCGCAAAAGGATATGCCTTGTATTATTGGACACGCGAAGGCAAAGCAGAGCTGGACTTTGTTTTGCAAAAAGGTGATGACATAATAGGTGTAGAAGTTAAAACGGGTAAGCGCACAAAGTCAAAAAGCCTTGCCATGTTTGTGGGGGACTATGAACCCGCTTACTCCATCCGCATTTCAAGCAAAAACTTCGGTTTTGAAAACAATATTAAGTCAGTACCGCTATATGCTGTGTTTTGTATTTAAGGTACATAAAATAGGCAAAAAAACGGAGGGCGATGCCCTCCGTTTAAAAATATTATGGATATATCTAAAATTCAAAATCTTCAGGATTAATTGTGGGCAAGGCCGGTTGCCGACGGGGGACTCTTTTTAGCGGGTCATATAAAAAACGGCGACATTTGGAGTCGGGCCGCATGAGCCCCTTTTTAATGCACAAAATTCCCAAACCGTCAGGGGTGGGTTTGCCGTGGACACAGAGGGAACATTGGGGGCTTATTTTTTTGCTGTTGAGCAAACTTTTTTTCATACCAAAAGCCTCATTTGAAGAATTATTTGATTTTAAGCATTGTTACGCTAAAAATAATAGCATTATTTTGGTGAATATACAAATACATCGAATTGCAAAGACAAAATGATGATAACGGAGTTAAGCTATACAGAAAAATTTAATATGAATCAAAGGTTAATCTGCGAGTTTGTAATGCATTAGTCTTGTAATTGTCATGTTTGAAACTCAGAGCTTCGTTAACAATGTCGAAAACTGAATTATCAATATCCTTTTTTGTTAATCCGAATTGAGATAAGAATTTTTTACTTCTAAAAAATTTTAACATTACTTTTTTGTCTCTTTTATCAAGGTCAATGCAATAAAGTAAATTACATAAAGATACGATTAGATTTTTACGGTTATAGTATTCTTTACCGATGCAGTCATCATCAATATTTTCAATGTATTCTTTAAAATCGGAGTCGATATAATTTGGTTTAAGGTTTTCAATAGGGGTAGAGATTAGACGCTCGGAAGCCAACATAAGGTTAACATAACATCCCAACATATACTGTTGCTGTTCATCCATTAACTTATAATCCGTACCAAACGACTTAATTTTCTTTATTGAACGCTTGAGTTCTGTTGTTTCATTTTTTACTTGCTTAATTCGTTCTTTAAGCTCAAAGTTGGCCAGATTATATGAATTAATATCCCGCCTTCCTATTCGGGCCATTATTTTTTGTATCTCTTTTTATCAAAGCATTTTTTAGTAAAATAAAGCAGGCAGGCAACAAAGCTTGTTACGCTAAAAATTTTTCCGCCTATTCCAAGAAAAAACAAAACAGTGTTTCCGAGAGCCATCCCGCCGCCGCCTACAAGCAAACTACCTCCCCCAAGCCATGCCAAAGCAGCGCTTTTTGCGGCAACTCCACTTAAGGCCGAAATTGCGGTACCTGTAGATGAAACACCAAAGGTTGAGGCAATTCCCATAGCGGCAGACGGGGCGAGTGAGGAAAAAGCATACCCGGCACCCACTCCCAGAAATCCCACTCTAAGACCCTTTGAATTGGTGTTATTAATATGTTGTTCAATCCCGCTTACTACTTCTTCCCAGTCGGTTTTTCTTGCTTTGAAGCCTTCGCATTCAATACGCTTTTCACCTGGAATATTTCGTATATTCTCAAAGAGTTTTTGAATATTGTTGAGTGTTTTATTGAGCCTGAGAATTTTTTTATTCACTCGCTTTATCTTACATTTAACTTTGAAAAAAGCTATTCTCAGCCTCCATCTAATAATAAATTCATCCTTCTTCATAAACATCTTCTCCTAAAAAATATAGATCAATATCATTTTTTGATTTCAAAATTTTTCCCTCGTCAGTATTACGCAAGGCTGCCAACCTTGAAGATTTGTCGAATGCCAAGGTATACATATCGCTATTCTCTAAATCAGAAACAAAAGACAGTAAGCTTTCATTTTTATATGTTTCGGATAAAATTTTAAGCCCTTCAACATAGTTGTTAAGTAGAGTTAGCTCTTTCGCAGCGTCGTTAATAAGTCTTTTGTTTTTGAAATGAAGGAATCCGCGCTTTATCTCACCATATATGGATACGGTAAATCTGCCAACTCCAACGATATTAAGGTGTAAAAGGAAATCGATTGAGCTAAAAGATCCTTTACCTTTAATAAATCCCTTTATTGTTGCATCGCTGATGTCCACCAAACAAAAAGTTCCATGAGCTACATTTATCATTCTTCTTACCGTTAAATTCGTGAAAGGATTAGAAGCTTTCAGAATTTGTGGGAGCGAATATTCCTCAACACTGGTCTGAGCGAAGTATTTAACAAGTCTTCTAATGGAATAAATTAAACGGACAAACATTTCGTTGATAAATACAGGAATAGCCTGAGCAGTCATAAAACGAATATCAAATCCATTTTTATATGTTTCCATAGCCAACTCAGCGGCCTTCCTGTCGAAACGATTTGGTTCTATTCCAAATTTTCTCTTTAAGACTATAATATCATTCGTCCAAGTTAAAAGTGGTGACGGAATACCCATTCCACGGCCTTTTGAACCCGATGAACCGGAGGTATCTGAAATCAAATGGCCAAGCCAATTTGATAAAGCGCAGAAGAGTTTACTGGGAGTATCACTACCTTTCAATTCAAAGCCCTCGTCAGCATCCACGAGCTCAATAAGCTCCCCCTTGGAAACGAAATGGGAAGAATTTGTGAACTGATCAACAACCGAGAAGAATAGGCCTAAAAGGCTAGGATTGTGTGCGAGTGATTTAAAATGATGATTACTTGGGCTTAGTTCAAATATTTTTCCGGCAGATTCACCGCGACCTGTTTGGTCGTAGGGTACCTTGAACTTTTTCTCCAAAAATCTTATTGCTGAAGACAATATGTCACCCTTAGTATTTTTCCAACCAAGTAGCTTTGCAAAGGCGATAGTTTTTTCTGCGAACCACTTGTCGGTAATATCGGTGAGAAGAGATTCATTTGGCTTCTTGACCAAAAAAATATCAAGAAATCCGGATAAGACTCCGGCACTTGCAGCCAAGATGTAGTCTGTTTTATCACAATCTGATTTTATACTGCTGATAGTAGATATAGACTCTTCTATAGAAACTAACTGCCCTCTGGCTCTTTCGAGCTCTTTAGCAATTGAGGACCTGAATCCATAGCTTTCATCTTTGATACTCAATTCTAAAAGAAATGCTATTTCTTTGGAACTTTCACGATTAGCCATTATTTTCCCTTTCATTTTGAAAGATAGTCGCACTACAGCCTCAATTAGCAATTAAATAATACGCATAAGAATTTTACCATAATAATATTAAAAGTCAAAAAAACGACTGCCCAAGGGCAATCGTCTTTTGGAGCGGGATACGGGAATCGAACCCGTCTCCTCGGCTTGGGAAGCCGATGTATTACCAATATACTAATCCCGCAAACTTTTGATATTATACCACGCTGTTACTATTAAATCAATTTAAATATAGTAAAAGTTTAAATAAAATATTGAAAAGGCAGATAGGGTCAATCTATCTGCCTTTAATCAGCGTAGCGGTTGTTGAAGTGTTCTTGCTTTGTTACGCTATAAGGTTTTATGTATGAACTTACTCTTTTGTAATGGTGGCTGTTGCCGGAAAAGCGTCTTGGCCAATATCCGTGAGGGTGTTGGGCATTGTAACGTTTGTCAAAGATGTGCACTCCTCAAATGCAGAAGCACCGATACTGGTAACGCTGTTTGGTATTGTGACGCTTGTTAAAGAGGTGCACCTGTTAAATGCGCTCTCCCCAATACTTGTTACACTGTTCGGTATGGTGATGCTTGCCAAAGCAAAGCACCTCAAAAATGCAAAATCGTCGATAGTCGTCACGCTGTCCGGTATGGTTACGCTTGTCAACGCGGAGCACCTGGTAAATGCGTTTTTCTCAATACTTGTGACACCGTTTGGTACTGTCTCTTATACACATCT
>LSQX01189624.1_pt4 | contig 18058 bp, 15 predicted proteins | sample 654561 | NCBI WGS metagenome assembly LSQX01 (sample SAMN04489861, study PRJNA283612) | anaerobic digester metagenome | isolation source: 4 biogas reactors fed with cattle manure at either 37C or 55C with and... | place: Denmark: Kongens Lyngby | collected 2014
TGAAGAAGCAGCTCCAGTAGAAGAAGCAGCTCCGGCTAACTAAAAAAAGCTAGGTTATGAAAATAAAAGGCTGCCGTGAGGGTAGCCTTTTTTTGCAATTAATATTATGGATGAAAAACTATTACATTATATTTGGAATCATAAATTGTTTGATATTAATGATTCTTATACCACTGACGGAGAAAAACTGCAAATATTGTCGGTGGGATTGCCCAATCAAAACAGTGGTCCGGATTTTTCAGAGGCGAAAATAAAATGGAATAATATTCTTTGGGTAGGATGTGTCGAAATTCATGTGAAAGCTTCCGATTGGAATAAACATCATCATCAAAAAAACGATGAGTATAATAATGTTATTTTACATGTGGTTTATGAATATGATAAAGATGTTTATGCTTCAAATGATTGTAAAATTCCTACATTAGAGCTTAAACCTTTGATTCCGCAAAGAATAATTAAAATGTATCAATCCTTTATGCAATCTGCAGATTATATTGCTTGTGGTAAACAATTTGCTCAAGTAGATTCCTTTCGTTTATATGCTTGGTTAGATAGGTTATTGATGGATCGATTGGAAGAGAAAGCAGCTTATGTCACGCAACTCTTGCATTCATGCAATCAAAATCAAGAAGAAGCTTTTTATGTGTTTTTATCCTATTATTTTGGATTTAACATCAATAATTTTCCTTTTCGTTTATTAGCAAAATCTACTCCATTAAACTATTTAGCTAAACATAAAAATAATTTATTTCAGTTAGAAGCGATGTTGTTTGGTCAAGCTGATTTATTGTCCTCTGGATTTCAAGATGAATATTCTAAAAGTTTACAAGATGAATATATTTTTTTGAAAAATAAACTTTCATTACATCCTATATGTACAAATGAGATGTGGAAGTTTGCAAAGACCTATCCGTCGGGATTTCCTACTCAGCGTTTGGCTCAACTTGCTGCTTTGATTAATCAATCGTCAGCATTGCTGTCAAAAATCATAGAAGCAGAATCCGTAAAAGTCATACAGTCTTACTTTCAGGTTAAAATTAGTTCTTATTGGGAAAATCATTATTTATTTGGCGTGCCAACACAAAGAAAACAAAAGGGATTGGGTAAAACTGCTATTAATACATTAATTATTAATGCGATTTTGCCTTATATGTATCAATTGGGTAATGTAAAACAAAATCAAATCCTGAAAGATAAAGCCATTGCTTTTTATGAAGAATTGCCCTTTGAAAAACATAAAATCACCAAAGTGTTTTCTTCTCTACGCAATGATTTTACGAATGCTTTTCATTCACAGGCATTGATTCAATTAAAGAAGAAATATTGTAATACAAAGCGTTGTTTACATTGTGGAATAGGATTGCATTTATTGCAAAACACTTGATAATTAGGATATAATTATTCGAGAAGATGCTTTGTTTTTAATATTTGATGAAATATGGAATATGATAGCTAAATTTTTTCTACTTTTGCACATAAAAAATATAATAAAAATGCATCGATTTAACATTCAGTTTATATATATATTGTTGTTATTCTTTGTTGTAATCAGTTGTTCAAGAAAGGACAATAATGAAATATCGACAGATTTGATTCACATACCGGCCACAGCAGAAATTTCTAAAAAAGAACCTGCTATGCCAAAATTTGAATTTGAACGTATTGAGCATAATTTTGGAACGTTGAAACAAGGAGAACAAGTTAGTTTTACCTATAAATTCAAAAACATTGGAAAAGCTAATTTAATCATTTCAACAGTAGTTCCGGGTTGTGGTTGTACGGTAGCTCAATTCACAAAAACACCCGTCAAACCGGGTGATAGTGGTTTTATTACCGTTCGTTTAAATACAGAAAATAACAAAGGATTACTGCGCAAACAAGTAGCTGTACAAGCTAATACATATCCAGCAGAAACTAAATTATGGTTTACTGCAAACGTTGAATTACCTTAATGATAACTCTAATAATTGATTTATGAATTTATTAAACATTGTTTTATTTGCTCAACAAACAGCGGAAGGTGGTGGTAAAGGAAGTACTGTTCAAACCTTTATTTTTCTTGCTTTAATAATTGTAGTTTTTTATTTTTTTATGATACGTCCACAAACTAAGAAAAATAAAGAAGCTCAACGATTCAGAGAAAACTTAAAAAGAGGAGATAAAATTATCACAATTGGTGGTATACATGGAAAAATCCTTGAAATTGAAGGAAATACAGTTGTGATTGAAGTGGAAGGTGCTACTAAATTAAAAGTTGAAAAAAGTGCTATTGCGCAAAATGTTGCTGATGTAGGAACTTCTACCGCAAAATAATTTATACTGCAGATGGCAAGAAAATCATCCGGACAAAGAAACTATGCCGTATTGTTAACTTGTTGGATACTGGCATTGTTTGCTTTGTTTGCGGTTAAATTGTCGACAAACTACTCCGCATCTTATTCCTTGAAAGTTGTTTTGACAAATTTGCCCGAAGATAAGAGCTTAGTATCTCTTTCCGATTCGGTGTTAATTGTTACGTTCGAAGACAAAGGCTTGTCATTATTGCCGCTTGAATTAACTTCTAAAAAGATTATCATCGATTATCAGAAAATGGCATCTTCTTACCAGAAGAAATACAATAATATTTGTTTTCAAAAACAGCAAATTATTGAATATATACAGAGAAAACATAAATTTTCGGATAATGTAAAGAAGATTCAACCTGAAAGAATCTGTTTGCATTTACAAAACGAATAGGATAACCTATGATATATCCTTGGAAGCACTCACGTAGATATAATGCCTATGCAGCATATCTTAAATCTTTATTCGGCCAACGGGTACAAAAAATAAGTATTCATGCAGGTTTCTCTTGCCCCAATCGTGACGGTACTTTAAGTGCAGGTGGTTGTAGTTTTTGTGATAATGCCGCATTTAATCCTTCCTATTGTCAACCCCAGAAAAGTATAGCTCAACAAATCGAAGAAGGTATAGCATTTCACCGGAATCGATATCGTAGAGCAAATAAATACTTGGCTTACTTTCAGGCATATTCAAATACGTATGCTGATTTAGATACCTTAAAACGTATCTATAATCAGGCTTTGGAAAATGAAAATATCATAGGACTCATTATAGGAACACGTCCCGATTGCATCGATGAGGAAAAATTAGATTATTTTGCTCATTTGGCAGAAACAAAATATGTTCTTATTGAATATGGAATAGAAAGTTGTAACGATAAAACCTTGCAAGCTATTAATCGTGGTCATAATTTTGAAGCATCGGTAAAAGCGTTGGAGTTAACACATAAAATGGGCGTACGAGCCGGAGCTCATTTTATCATCGGCCTTCCCGGCGAAACCAAAGAAACATGGTTGACTTGGCCGAAAATCATATCTCAATTACCTATACACACATTAAAATTTCATCAATTGCAAATCATCAAAAATACTCCCATGGCAATGCATTATCTAAAACATCCAAAGGATTTTCATTTATTTGAATTGCAGGAGTATGTTCAATTTATGATTGAATTTATTGAAGACTTGCATCCAAATATTATGATTGAACGTTTTGCCGGAGAAGTTCCTCCTCGATATTTATATGTAAACGGCTGGAATTTAATCAGAAACTATCAATTATTGCAGATGATTGAAAGAAAATTGGAAGAACTAAACACCTGGCAAGGCAAATTTTATCAGGAATAAAATTACTTATTTTGTACTTATTTTTTATTTACTTTTGCATGAATAATTAACGTATCAGTATTTAATACTAACATATTATTATAAATTTAAAGATATTGTTTATGCCAGTAGAAGTTATATGTTTAATTTATATTCTTACCCCATTATTAATTATTTTTTTATTTAAACGTTATAAAATAGCCCGACAAGTAGGAACGGTAATCATAGCTTATGCAATAGGTGTTGTTTTAGCCTTATTTGGATTGATTCCGGTTGGAGAAGGCATTGAAGCCGAATCGATGAAATCTATCCAATCATGGATTCAAAACCTAACGGTTCCCATTGCTATTCCCCTGATGTTGTTTAATTGTGATTTTAAGCTATGGACTAAGTCTTTACCTAAAACCATTGCGGCCTTAATCGGAGGCGTCATTTCAATCATTGTTGCAGTTATATCTGCTTTTTTTATTTTTAGATATTCAGGTATCAATGAATTAGATAAAATTGCGGCCATGATGACTTCTATATATACGGGAGGAACCATGAATTTTTATGCCTTAGGTGCAGCCTTGAATGTTAATCCTACAACCATAGCGCTGACTTATACTTTCGAGATGTTGGTAACCTTTCCTTTAATCATGTTCCTTGTAGCAGGCGGATATAGGTTTTTTAGAAAACTGCTTCCCTTTGAAGACAAATCAACTACACTTGAAAACACCGAATTAAGCGAAATAGAAACCAACGGCATTGAAAACTACGGAGGAATGACCAATCAAAAAGTATTTCCACGTATGATGTTGGGATTATTGGTTTCCATCGTTTTTTTAGGTTTCGGAGCGGGTTTATCCATACTTATGCTTGGCAAATTGAATGAATTGGTTATTATTTTAACGATTACCACATTGGCCATCGCTGCCTCTTTTTTTAAGAAAATACGTCAATTACCGAAAACATTTGAGTTGGGTATGTTTTTTATTTTAATGTTTAGTGTGGTTGTAGCTTCGCAATTTGATATTTACAGTATCAATATGTCGGCGGTTAATATCGGATTGTTTGTTCTTTATGTTATGTTTGTTTCTGTTATTATACATATCATTTTTTCACGCATCACCAAGGTGCCCGGCGATTTATTCACCGTTGCCCATGTGGGATTGCTTTGTTCCTCGCCTTTCATCCCGCCGATAGTCGGTGCCATGAAAAATAAAAAAGTGTTGATTAGTGGCATAGTTATTGGTTTGGTGGGTTATGCCGTAGGAACTTATTTAGGGGTTCTTTTGTATACCTTTTTTAAATTATTTATATGATAAAAAAAATCTTTTTCTCTTTTACTCTTTTTTTCTACCTAACAATTTATGTTCATGCACAAACCGACAGTGCCAATGTGTATTTTACACGCGAAATATCTCCAGAAGCTGTCATGAAATTGTTTTCCTATGTTCAAGATAATGTAAAAGGAAAAGTAGGAATTAAAGTACATTTCGGTGAAGAAGGAAATGCCTATTTTGTTCCTGCATCCATGGTTGAAAAACTATGCAAATCGTTAAACGCTACTTTAATTGAGACCAATGTTGCCTATACCGGCAAACGTCGGAATACCGATACCCATATTCAATTAGCCAAAGATCACGGATTTACTTTTGCTCCTATCGACATATTAGATGATGCCGGTACATTGGAATTGGATGTTGTAGGTGGACGGAATTTTAAAAAAGCACGAATCGGAAAGAATATTGATAATTACGAAACTATTATTTATTTCAGTCATTTTAAAGGACATGGTAGTGCTGGTTTCGGAGGATGTATAAAAAATGCTTCCATGGGAATGGCAACGCCCGAAGGGAAAAAAGCCATGCATTTTAATGATTATCCAACGACGAATAATCAAAAATGCATCAAATGTGCAGCGTGTGTTCCTCAATGTCCGGCCAATGCCATTACGCTTAATCCGGTCATGATCGACCGCAACAAATGCATAGCCTGTGGTAAATGCGTGAGTGTTTGTCCGGCAGGTGCCATTGTGAATGCGGAAGACTTGCAGAAAAAGCAACTTTTCCTGGAACGTTTGGTTGAATATGCTAAAACAACAACAGAATATAAAAATTCCGTTTATTTCAATATTATTATTAATGTATCTCCCAGTTGTGATTGCAGCAGTAATCCCGAAAACCCCTTTATTAGGGATATAGGCATTTTAGCTTCTACCGATATTGTGGCTATCGAAGCAGCTGCTCATAATCTGGTTGACCAAGCGCATGCTTGCGATGATGCTTTTATGAAAGTGAATTCCGTGAGCGGTAAACACCAAATTAATTATGCCGAAACCTTAGGAATGGGAACAAAGAAATATCGTTTGATTTCTATCGATGAAAAGAAATAATTTCTTACACATATAAACAAAAAGCATATATGAAAAATCATCTTAAATCAATCATCCTTTCTTTTCTTTTAATGTTTGTTTATTTTTCATATGCCCAAATAGATACCTTAAGAGGCATGGATGAGAAAAAGAAAATAAAAACCGGTTGGACTTTCGGTGCTCTACCCAGTATTGCCTACGATGCCGATTTGGGATTTCAATTTGGCGCTTTGGCAAATGTTTATTACTACGGTGATGGTTCGACCTATCCTGAATATTTGCATTCTTTTTATGTAGAGGCTGCATATACTACAAAAAATTATGGATTGTTTCGCTTTTTCTATGATTCTAAATACTTGATTCCAAAACATCGGTTAACGGTCGATGTTTCTTTTTTACCCGATGCAATGTGTGATTTCTTCGGATATAACGGCTATCAATCCGTTTATAATGATATTTGGCGAAACTCAAAGAAATATACGGTTGATGAAGGGTATAAATCAAGGGCTTTTTATAAATATAAACGCAACCTCTTTCGTTTTGCTGCAGATATACAGGGGACAATACACCATCGTTGGAAATGGAATGTGGGTATAGGTCTTCTTTATTATAATATTGATGTAGTCGATATTGCCATGTTGAATAAAGGGAAAAAGCCCGAAAATGTTTTACCTGATACGATTAAAGGTTTGTATGAAAAATACGTCGATTGGAGTATTATTAAAAAAGACGAGAAAAATGGTGGACTGCATCCTTATATCAGAGGTGGTGTTACTTACGACAGTCGCAATAAAGAAGCTAATCCTTCGAAGGGAATTTATGCCGATGCTTTTTTAACATATACTGCTGCTTTTCAAGATCAAAAAGAATATAACAACTTGAAACTAAATCTTAATTTCCGACATTATATTCCTATTTATAAAGATTATATCGCTTTGGCTTATCGTGTAGGTACTCAATTGTTGCTGGCAGGAGAAAGTCCGTTTTATGTAAATAATTATATGAATACTTTGTACATACAACGGGTGTTATATGAAGGTTTGGGTGGTGGTAATTCTTTAAGGGGCATACTAAGGAACAGAATACTCACTAAAGGCTTTGCTTTTTCCAATATTGAATTGCGATTGAAAGTGTGGAAATTCGATATAGGAAAACAGCATTTCTATTTGGGATTTAATCCGTTTGTGGATTTAGGAATTGTTACGCAAGCGTATAAATTGGATGAAAAACTGATTGTAGCTGAAAAAAATCCAGAAGATAATATCGACGATTATTTTAAGTTTAAAACCTCTGAATTATACCGGCCGCATATATCGGCTGGGATGGGAATGAAAATTGCCATGAATGAGAATTTCATCCTTTCGGTCGATTGGGCATTCCCTTTCGACAAACAAGACGGGGCAAGTTTTACAAATTTTTATGTTAAAATTGGCTATTTGTTTTAAATAATAGCTTTTTATACTCTTTTAAACGAAGCAATTGCATTTTCTATATCCTCAAAAATCGGCATATAATCCTTTAACCCGCTTATTTCTATTATCTCTTTAACCATTTCATCGGGATTGATAATCCCAATTTTTTTCTTAGAGGCTTCTAATTTATTTATTAATAATAAAAATACGCGGATGCCGGCACTACTGATATAGGCTAGTTTTTCCAAATCAAAAATTAGATTATCGTTTTTTTGTGATAGATAATCATGGATGGATGTTTCAAAACTATTGGCACTGATGGCGTCTAATCGTCCATCAATGCTAATTATTATCGGATTCTCCGAACGGAGAATGGAAAAGGCTATGGTCATTGTTTTATGGATTTTTAATTATTTTAAAACTGCTTATATTTTTATTGTTTTCTCGTCTATAAGTAAATGTATCGGTCATTTTGTCAATGATATAAAATCCTCTTTTACCCAATGTGTCTAATCCTGGACTTGTGGATGAGGATTTGGCAATGGCGGAATTAATATTAAATGCATGACTGTTATCACTATATTCAACTTCAAGATGTGTTGAGCTCACATGAATATTTATTTCTATGGTTTTGTTTCCAATATTTGAAAAGGCGTATTTAAAGGCATTGGTGATTAGCTCTTCTAATACCAGCATTAAGCGATGCATGCTTTTAACAGGGATTTCTTTTAGATTTAAAAAGATTTCGATTTGATGTTGAATATCAGTTAATATAGAAATGTTTTGAATATCGGTAAAAAATAATTGAAGATCTTGATTTGATTCGTTGTTATGTAGTTGTAGGCATAACATGGTAATATCATCTTGTTGAGGAGCTGTGGCGGTGAATGTTTTCAATGCCTGACAAACGCTTGGAATCAGCTTTCTTTTATCGGGATGAGCATAATTTCTAAGCAGGGCAAGTAAGGATTGGGTACTAAACAATGCTTGTTTTTCATTCATGGCTTCCGTAACACCATCGGTATATAAAAAGAGTACGTCCTTGGCATGTAGTGTTATATGTGAAGGCGAAATTTGGGTGGGTTTGATAATTCCCAAGGGGAGCATATGTGTGTGGTTAATTAAAATAATTTCGGCATCTTCACTAAGAATAACCGGATAATTATGACCGGCATTGAGGTATGTTAATTCCTTTGTTTCTAATGAAAGAATTCCAGTAAACAGTGTTACGAAATATTTCTCGGGATTATTCTGTTGTAAATAATCGGAAGTAAGTTGTAGGATACGGCATAAGTCATTACCTGCAATTTTAGCATAAGCTCTCAATAAAGTTATGGTTGAACTCATGAAAAGCGCAGCTCCCATTCCTTTCCCCGATACGTCGCCGATGGCAAAAAACAAATGCGAACGGTCGATAAAGAAATAATCATAGAAATCGCCGCCCACTTCTTTTGCCGCTTGCATATAAGAAGTTATATCGATTTTATTTTTGAATACATTTGCTTTGTTTGCGTCGGGCAACATGCTTAGTTGCAATTTGCTTGCAATTTGCAATTCGCTTTCTATGCGTTCTTTGGCAATGGTAACATCTTTTAAATGGGAGATGTATCTTTTTAATTCCTTTTGCAAGTAACGAAACGAATCATTAAGCATGACAATTTCCGTACTTTCTTTTATTTCGGGTATAGGCATACTTATAAATGCCTCACTTTCTTTATGCATCATACCGGCTAATTTACGAACAGGTTTGGTAAGTTTGTTGGCAATCAGCAGTATAAAGCCTATTAATAGTATGATTCCTGAGATAAGAATATAAAATAAGTCTTTGTTTAATAGTTGAAGATCGGCATAAAGATCGGATTCGGGTATGACAAATCCCAACGACCAAGTGTTGTTGGCAAGGGAGGTATAATAAATCCAACTTTTCCTATCAGAGAACGCTCTTTGAACCTTCTCGAAACCTGTTTTGCCTTGCATCATGTGTTGCAATACTATTTGAAATTCGGTATTATTTGTTCCTTTTGCAATCTCTAAGATGTTTTCTTTCATTATTAAGTCCGCTTGCGGATGGGATAAAACTCTGCCGGAATTCGAAATCAAAAAAGCATAGGCAGAATCATATATTTTAATGCCTGCCAGCAAGTCGTTTAACCATTGAAGCGATACGTCGGTTGTCAGCACACCCATGAAACTGCCGGTGTCGCCGTAAGATTGATAAATAGGAACGGAAAAAGTTGTCATTAAAACATTTCCTCCTCCTTCATCAAAGTAAGGTTCACTCCATATCTTACGATTTTCCTCGGCGGGAATACGATACCAATCCCACGACAGATAATCGTAGGAGGTATCTGCCAGATTTTTATAACATAATTGATTATTGGTTTTAAAACAATAAGGAGCGTTGTATATCGTATTACCGTTTGAAATATATGGTTTGAAAGCCAAGCAACTGCCGTAGATTTCAGGATTGGATGATAGGATGTCTTTTAATATTTGACGGGAAGGATAGTGTAAGGTGTCGGTTTTTGCCATAAACAAAGCCGTACTTTGAGCTGTTTTTTCTATGCATTTAAAATAACTTTCAATCTGATTTACCGCTGCATTACTCAGATGCCTGGCGTTTTCTTCTACGTTTTTTAATAATAATTTACGTGAAACGGTATAATTATATATAAGGAAAAAAGTAAAAATTAGTATTACTATACTAAGTATATATACACTAAGATAAAAAGCAAAACTTTTATTCTTGACTCGGGTCATGGTGTCGGATATAAGTAACTAATTCTTTTGCAAAATCAGAAAAAACTTCCAATATATCGTAGTTATACATTTGGTTGTTAAGATATTGAAGCATTAAATAATCTTTGCCTTCGGCGGTTTGCATAATACCTCCGAAGAAAAAACCTGCTTTTTCGAGTTCCTGACAACAATCGCTAATTTCGGGTTTCTCAAGGGGTAAATAAACATAAATACTCTCGATGCGGTTCACGCATAATGATTTTAATGTTTTCAGGATGAGGGGAGTGATATTATACCCGTATTGTTTAACAAGGATAAAACCACATTTGTACGTATCACTTGAAACCTCAATTTCAGCTTCTTCTTTATATGGAGCAAGCCCATTATCATTCGTGATAATTTCAACCGATTGACCGGAATTTTTATATATGGCCGTTATCATCTCGGCATGATTAGCAGGAACATATATTTGTTTGCTGTCTTCGGGATGAAGTGGTAAAAACATCAATAATAAACTTTCCCGTACTTGATTATCCTCTTTGATTTCATTCATTAACAGAGGTGTGGATCGGGAAATGTATAAGGCTGTTTCTCTTAAATTTAATTTATAGGCGGCCTTTTGACTGTAAGGATGTGTGGTAACGGCATGAACTATAACCCCTATTGAATTTTTTGTTTTAAGTAAATCAATTAAATACTCGGATGTTTTATGTAAACAGCCTCCTCCTCTGTAGGCAGGATTTACAAAAGCTACGGCCATTTCAGGCAATCGACTTACTTCGTGTTTAATAGCTGCTACATGACCTATAATCTCTTCATTCTCGCTGTTAACGGCAACGATGCTAAGCATTTCCCCTTCTTCATTTAGTTTCTTTACCATCTCGGGGTAATAGATCTTATCGTAGATATAACTCACACGGTAAGCATAATAAGCTAATTGAGAAACAAACAATGCTTCTTCCGGCTTTAATGGTCTTACATAGAAATCAAAATCGGTTTTTGGAGTCCTTAGTGTCTGAGTGTCTTCCATCAATTTATTTTCCGATACGGCTTTGGCGGTGATGTTTTTTTCGATATGAATAAATTGACCTTCTTTGCCTTTATTCATATAGATTACGTTGTCGGCAAGTTTGTTGATCAGCAATGAGCCCAATCCCGAAGCATTGTATTTTAAAATGTTTTCTTTATCAATGCTTGAAAAGGATTTTATTTTATCAATATCCAGGGGGATGCTGTTGGAATGTATGGTGATGGATAATCCTAAAACGGTTTTGTCAAAAGTTATGTCGATGTTTTCTTTTTGTCCGGGCATGAAGTCGTATTTAATGATATTGGTCAGGACTTCTTCCAGGAGTAATTCAATATGATAACATGCTTTTGATTCAAAACCGAGTAATTCAGCATAGGCTTTTGCCGAACTTTGCACCGGATAAACCATGGCCGCTTCATTCGGAATGATTAAATGTAATCTATGTTGAGTGAGTTTGTTATCATCCATAATTATATACGATTATCGATTATTTTTCTAACTTTTCCGCTTCTTTCCACCCTTTGCAATGCATTTGGTTCAACTAAAAGGACTTCAAAAGAGGAAACCATGTTTTTTTCTTTTGTTAAATGTAAAACGGGAATTTTTTCCAACAAGCGTTGATACAAGTTTTCTCTTAATATGTTATCTTTATAATGTATTGTTTCAATGTGCAAACTCAAAGCGGTGTATAAACCGTCGGCTTCTAAGCGCAGTTGAATAACAAACCCATCAGGTACGACAGATTGTACGATTTTTTCAATATCTTCAAAATAAATCTCTTGGTATCCAGAAATCCTTATTTTTTCGCCGCTACGACCCAGTAAGCGGAATTTCGGACTCAATCTTCCACAAGTGCATGATTCATTGATGAATTCAATACGATCACCCACTTTGTATCTTATTATTGGTAGAAGTGTTTTGTGTAAACAAGTTACCAGGGCTTCATCGTTATTGTCGGCTTCCAGATAAACCCATTCTTCTTCCACATGAAATTCGTTGTCACGGCAACATTCGCATTGATAGCCTATGGGTCCGGTTTCGACGGCGGCATATCCGAAGGAGGAAATTCTCTTTGCTTTGAAAATACTTTTAATATAATTCTTTGCGTCGTTTGTCATATGCTCGGCCGCATAGATGATATTATCCAATTGTATCTGATATCCGTTTTGCTCGGCATATTGTGCCAGCGGAATCATGAGTGAAGGTAAACCGAAAATAGTGTCTGGTTTACACATTTCTATATATTCCAATATGTCTTTATGTGAAATATTCCCTGTAAGCGACAATATCTTGCATTCTGTTTCTTCCAATCCTTTATTGATAGCCAGAAAGGCAGTGTAAAAAGCACCGCAAGGGAATAGGTTGGCTACAATATTTTTATTGTCAATACCCAAAGCCCTGAATCCTTTTCCAAATAATTGTTTTGATTTTGAAAATTCTTCGTTGCCGTATAAAACGTATTTTTTTAAACCCGTTGTTCCGCCGGCTGAAAAGATATAACAATCCCTGTCTTCGCCGGTAAAGGCTTGATCGGAATGATGAGCACTGATGCTTACCATTTCATTTTTTGTTAAAGGATCGATTTGTTCAAATGCCTCGAAATTTTGTAATGGCATAGTCAGGCCTTGATATTTGTTTTTATAAAAAGGCGTTTGCACGGCTTTATGAAGAACGGTGTTTATCCGGCTCAGGATAATGGCTTCTTTTTCTTGTTTAGCCATAAAATCCAAGCCGATGTGTTTATCGTTTAAATCTTCGAAATTTATATATTTAATAAGGGATTCCACGATAAACTTGCCGTCGTGTGAGTAGGACGCAGCGGCAGAGGAAGACATTAAACCGGGAGAACAAAAACGCATAACACCTAATGGTATCAATGCATTAATGATTTCTTGCTTGTTCTTTGATGCTATGGCAACAGTCGACATATAATATTTTAATGATTGAATAGAACCATTTAAGATATCGTGCCAATCATTAACAATATTCACGATTACCGTTCTTTCCAAAGGAGAATCACTGATCAGATTGGAGTCGGTAACAATGATGCTGTGATGAGAGGTGGTGCCTTCATACAATTGTCCTTCTCCTTTGAATTGATTCCATAAAGCAATCTCTCTTTGTTTTCTTATTTCGACTGCAGCATCGGTATTAACAGGTTCCTGGGGATAAGCATGGCCACTTTTTTCCAATTCGGCAAACAAGGTCTGAAGGAAATAATCGGTATTTGTCGATTTTTCAATGAATATGTTTTGACAAGCCGTACAAGCCCTTTGTTCCCAAAAAACGATATCGGTGGCAAATCCTTCGGCTGCCAGACTGAGTTCTTCTTTTGATACATCCGCACACACTATGCCGAAACTGGTTTTGGGTCCGAATGCAAGCACTTCACATTTGGGCGAAATATCTTTCTTAAACGTTTTCACCGCTTCTTCTCCTCCAAACAATAAAATAACATCGGCTCTGTTGCGGACAATGTCAATAAGGTTTTCGTTGCTTGATTTCCAATAGGTCATTGTAATATATGGAAACAATATTTGTCTTGTATCCGCTTCCTGGAGGGCTTCCATAAATACGATGGGAAAGAAACTGTCGTTGGCCGACATTTTAACGATATTAATATTTTTGGTGATAATACCATATAAAAGGGAATCGATAGCACCCAAAAAGGTGTTGCCGGCAGCAATATGGCAAACAAGTCCGATGGGGACCACTCTTTTTAATTCTCCCTTTCCACTATAAACGGGATAATCCAGCGCATGGGGATTAATTAAATGGGATAATCTATCTAACATAGTCTTTCTACTCAGTAACATAGGAAGAAATGATAAACCTTTTTCAATCATTTTGGGTGCATAATTCAGTATTTGCGGTAATTGATCCATGCACTTTTTATAATAAGGCTTATCGGGAGCTACCATTAAGCGACCTGTTTGCTCCAAAACATAAAGGATGTCATCAAGGGGCGTTTGCATAAAACGGACGGCCAATTCATCCAAATAAGATGGTGCGAAATACAGCGATGCTTCTTCCAAACTTATTTCATCCGCTTCTGTTTTATGACCGAATAGATAATGTGTACGACTCATGATTTACCTCCTTGTGATTTATTTAATATTTCTTGTGCCGCAATGGCACATCCTCTGTTTTTAGATATACCTCCCCTACGAATGGATGATATATATTTTCCTTGTAATCCACAGGGACAATTTTCTTTAATGATTGACAAATCGGTTGCTAATACCGACAGATTGGGTTGTGCCATGTTATAGGGCGAAATTAAATTCATTAAACCCTCCGTTTCGTCGGGCAAAACCTCTAACGACAAGGGATCTCTTATTAATAATCTGGAATAAACCGGGATATGATAATGACCGGCACTGCATGAACAATAAGGGATGCCGTGTTCGGCCATGCCGAAAATATCGCGTATGCAGGCGGTACTTATACCCATGGACTCTTCCATTAAAGCACCGAATTCTTGATGAGTCAGTACATTGCCTTTATGATTCTTCCATCCGCCTCCGGCGGTAATAAAACTTCCTTCTTTGACTTTGAATCCGGGTTTTATTCTTTGGATTTCATATGCTAACTGACTCATAAACGCCGGAAAGCCCGTGAGCCGGATGGGAGCATCGTCGCTTAGTTCTATAACTTTTCTTGCCCAATAGGCATAATCGAAATTGAACTCTCCTTTGTCGTCTTTCAAAATAGTCCAGTTTACGCTTTTATTGGGAGCTAAAGATAATAATTGATTATTACTCCAGGAAGTACCGAGGTTTTTTGCCTCTTCGATATTATATCCCATCACAAAGAAATGAGCCGGAACATCGGAAGTCCAACCGCAAGCATGGAAACATTTCAATGCTAAACTGCTAAGTCTGTTTAAAGAAGCTGCATCAAAAAACGATTGGGTTTTTTGTCCCTTAGTGCCGGAACTTGTTAGCACCATTTCAATATCCTTCTCTTCAAAGTTACAGAAAGTATGAATTTTCATGATACCTACAAAAAGCGGAGGTATGTCGGCAATATCGGCAATGGTTTTTATACGGTCGATATGAAAATGGTGATGATTGGCCAAATACCGGATAAAGGGCTGCTTTTCCAATTGAAAAGCATAGTTTTCTTTAACTGCTTCGACAAAAAGCGCATCACGTTCCGGATTGTTGGTATAGGGGTCGTTTAATTCACATAATTTGTCGACGGATGATGTTTCCATTTGATAGTGTTTATGTCTTTTGTATTAATTCTTTATATAGATTGCCTCTTTCTTCAAAATTCTTAAAGGCATCGTAACTTGAAGCGGCAGGAGATAATAAACAAGCATGATTTTTACGTGTTACCTTTTTGGCTATTGCCACGATTTCTTCATAATTGTTGGAGAAATAACATTTTTTATTTTCTCCGGCTTTGCACAATTGCATCATGCGTTCTCCGGCTTTTCCGGTGAAAATAAAGTTTTCAACGGTCGAATCTGTAAATATTTTTATCAAAGGGGTATAATCAATACCTCTGTCCATACCACCTAATATTAACGTGTTTACGTTTTCAATGGCTTCTAAGGCGGCAATAGTTGATTGAGGAATGGTTGAGATGCTGTCGTTGTAAAAATCTATTTGGTCGACAGTCGCCACAAATTCCATACGGTGTGCTAAACTTTTAAAAGAATAAACCGCTTTTTCTAAGGCGGAAGAATTAATGGTTTTTTGTGACAGCACTACGGCAAGTAAAGCCGCACACACATTCTGCAGGTTATGCTTCCCTTTTAGGGGAATTTTATCGGTAATAGGGAAAAGAATTTCTTCTTTTTCGTTTAATCGTAAAACGAAATGAGGATCGTTTACGTAGCATAAGGCTTGTTTATGAGGATGCAAGGAAATCCCTTTGGGTTGGGAAACCGGTTGTTTTTCTGAGATTAATTGATTTATCAAAGGATCGGAGACAGGGTATATAAAACAATTGTCTTCGTTTTGTTTTATGGCAATATTGAACTTGGCCGACTGATAATCATAAAAACTGTTATAATGGTCTAAATGCTCTTCGAAAATATTTAAAAGTACAGCTATGGCAGGCCCTCTACGAATGAATTCCAATTGATGCGATGAAAGTTCAATGATTATTTTATCTTTTTTACCGATTTTCGGAATAATGTCGAATAAAGGTATTCCGATGTTGCCGGCTATAAGCGACGGTTGACCTAAGGATTGGAGTATATGATAAATTAAACTGGTGGTAGTGCTTTTCCCTTTGGTACCCGTAATTCCGATGCATTGATCGGCATAAGCATGTAGAAATAAATCGGTTTGAGAAGAGATAGTAGTTTTTTTCGTAAGATGGAGATGATGTTTTAAACTGATACCGGGTGTTTTAATAACGATATCATAGTCAGGAATAATTTCCAGATAATCATTTCCTGTTATTATACGATGTGCCTTGTTTGTAATGATTGATGTATCCACATCGGGATTGGCATCGGCGATGCTAAGGTCGGCATCGGGATAATGCTCATTGATAAATTGATAAGTTGATTTTCCTTCCCGACCGAAACCTAAAAGTAAGATACGTTTGTTTTTTAATTGCGAAAGAATACATTCTTTACTCATTAACGGTTAATATTAGTTAGAAGATTAATAGCTAGATAAGCCATTAAGCCCGGAGAATGTTCCAATGCCTTTTCGTTGATATCGAAGGTTGGTGAATGTAAGTTTAACTCTTTCCCTTCAATTTGAACGCCTAAACGGTACAGTAAAGAAGGGACCTCTTGGGAGAAAGAAGCAAAGTCGTCGCTGGTCATTCTATAGGATAGTTTTTCAACTTTATCTTCTCCAAGATAGCTCGAAGCAGCCTGCATACATATATTTGTTACGTTTTCATCATTTATTAACACGGGATAACCATTTGCAATTTTGATGATTGCATTTCCATTATGTTCTTTTGCGATTTTTGTTACGGTCTTTTTAATGATTTTATGGGCTTCTTTTCGCCATTCTTCGTCAAAAGTCCGAAGTGTACCTTCTAAAAAGACATCGTTGGGAACTATATTGGTTTTCCCTTCGCCTATGATGCGACCGAACGTAAGTATGGAAGGAAACTCATCCGGCATGGCAGCATGAAATGCTTTATCCAATTCAATAAGAGCCTTAGACGCTATAAGGACTGGATTTACAAATGAATGTGTCAGTGCTGCATGGCCACCTTTCCCTTTGATGTTGATATAAACTTCGTCGGTCGATGCCATGAATTTACCTGATTTCATGCCAATTTTTCCACATTCAATTTCGGGAGAAACATGCATGGCTAACATGGCATCAATGGTGTATTTTTCCTGTAACCCGGCTTTTATTAATCGAATAGCACCTCCGGGAAATTTCTCCTCCGAAGGTTGAAAAATCAATAAGATACTTCCTTCCCACAGGTCTTTCAGTTTTTGAAGAATATAGGCTGATGCTAATAAACTGGCCGTGTGTACATCATGACCACATGCATGCATAATACCTTTATTTACAGAAATATAAGTAGAGTTTCCTTCTTCTTCTATGGGTAATGCGTCGGTATCGGCACGCAAAGCAATCATACTTCGCTTGGGATTTTGCCCTTCTATCATAGCAATAACAGCTGTGTCGTTTAGTAATAATTTCGACGAAATACCATAGGACTTTAAGGTGTTACAGATAAAACGTGCCGTTACAAATTCTTGTTCCGATAATTCGGGATATTGATGTATATGTCTGCGTAATTGAATAGTTTCCAGAAAATAATCGTATGATAACAATTCTATTTGATTACGTATTTCTTGCATATTTATTGGTTTTGATTTTATGCAAAAATACATTTTTTTAAATTGAATTATTTA
>LSQX01264598.1_pt1 | contig 18057 bp, 18 predicted proteins | sample 654561 | NCBI WGS metagenome assembly LSQX01 (sample SAMN04489861, study PRJNA283612) | anaerobic digester metagenome | isolation source: 4 biogas reactors fed with cattle manure at either 37C or 55C with and... | place: Denmark: Kongens Lyngby | collected 2014
GCAAAACATGGCAACCGGGCCGTATCGGGCAAATGCGGAGCTGCGGACGTACTGGCGGAGCTGGGTTTCAATCTGAATGCTTCTGCGGCCGCGATGGAGAACTGCATCCGCAATCACGGGATCGGCTTCCTCTTCGCACCGCGGATGCATCCGATTATGGGCAACGTGGCCGCACTGAGAAAAGAGCTCGGTATCCGCACCCTCTTCAATATGCTCGGGCCTCTCTGCAATCCGGCCGGAGCCGAAGGAATTGTTCTGGGTGTTTATGACACCGGACTGACGGAGCTTTTCGCCGAGGTCCTTTTGAAACTGGGAGTGAAACGGGCAATGGTAGTCCACGGTGAAGATGGGTTGGACGAAATCAGTTGCAGTACCGAGACGCGCGTCACCGAGCTCAAAGACGGCATGACTCAGAGCTATGCGCTCTTCCCAGAAATGCTCCTGGGCCGCAGTTACGATGAGGAGGAAATCTCCGGCGGGGATGCACCTCATAACGCCCGGATTTTGCGTGCCATTCTGGAAGGCAAGGAACAGGGAGCTCCCCGGGCCATCGTTGTTCTGAATGCGGCAGCGGCCATCTATGTCGCGGGGCTGGCCCCTACTCTCAAAGAGGGACTGGTACTGGCAAAGCAATCGATCGACCAGGGAAAAGCTTTGGAGAAACTCGAGGTCCTTCTGCAGGAAAGCCACCATGAATAGCATCCTGAAAAAAATTGTGGACGGGATTGAGCCACAGCTTCAAGCAAGAGAAGCCGAAATTCCTCTGGTCGAGCTTAAGGAACAGGTGAAAAAATTAAAGCCGTGTCGCGATTTCGCGGGCGCGTTCCGGAATCAAGATTCGGCTCGCATTATTGCCGAGCTGAAAAAGGCATCCCCCTCCAAAGGGCTCATCCGGCAGGAATTTGATTACCAAAAACTGGCTCTGGAATTGGAAGCGGCAGGTGCGGCGGCACTCTCTGTGCTGACCGAAGAAAATTACTTTCTTGGGAGCCTGCGCTACTTGAAAGAAGTTTCGGAGATCGTGAAGATTCCGGTCTTGAGAAAAGATTTCATCTTCACCTTTTATCAGGTTTATGAAGCCAGAGCTAACGGTGCCGATGCGATTCTTCTGATTGCGGCGCTCCTGCCCTTGCATCTGCTTTCGGATCTGGCCCTGATCGCCGAATCACTCGGCATGGCGGTCCTGGGCGAAGCGCATAATGAAGAGGAACTGGATAAACTCGTCAAAAGCAGGATCAAGCTCATCGGGATCAATGCACGGAACCTGAATACGTTCTCAACCGATCTGGATGCGGCAGCAAAACTGATCGCTCAGGTTCCCGCAGACCGGATCGCGATTGCCGAAAGCGCTATTACTTCGCAGGACGATGTGCAGGTTCTAAGCAAGGCGGGAGCGCGCGGTTTTCTGGTCGGCGAATCGCTCATGCGCGCTGAGCATCCCGGGGAGAAATTAAAAGAACTCCTGGGATGAATCTAGTAGTCAAAATTTGTGGATTAACCCGGACGGAGGATGTGGAGGCTGCGATTGAGGCCGGAGCCACCCATATCGGTTTTGTCCTGGCTCCGAGCTCGAAGCGGTATGTTACTCTTGAGCAACTTCGCCGGCTGAGCGCAGAGATGCCCAACGCATCTGTGAAAAAGGTCGGCGTTTTTCTCAATGCGTCGCGCGATTTCATCCTGGAAAATCAGGAAGCCGGAGAGCTGGATATTCTCCAATTGCATGGAAATGAATCACCTGATTTTGCACGGCAATTCAAGGGGATTGAGCTCTGGAAAGCTTTTCACCTGAGCGGACAAAAAGATATCGAAGCCGCTCTGGAATATCCCGCACATTACATTCTGGCCGATGGTGCCATCGCCGGCTCCGGAACGCTCTGCAATTGGGATTATGTCGCAAAACTGGCCGCCGGGCGGTCCGTTATTATTGCCGGAGGAATTACGCCGGATAACGCCGTGGAAGCGCTCCGAAAAACGGGAGCTTGCGGGATTGATCTCTCCACCGGAGTGGAGACCGGCCCGGGAATAAAATCCAAAGAAAAAATCGAACAACTTTTTAAAAATCTAAAAACACTATGAACAGTCATTATGGAATCTATGGCGGCCAATACGTTGCGGAGACGCTCCTGCCGACCTTGTATGAATTGGAATATGAATATGAAAAAGCTAAAAGCGATCCTGATTTTCAGGCCGAGCTTCAACGTCTTTTAAAATATTATGTCGGCAGAGAGAGTCCGCTTTATCATGCCCAGAGGCTGAGCCAGCACTGCGGCGGCGCGCAAATTTACCTCAAGCGAGAAGACCTCAACCACACCGGAGCGCATAAAGTCAACAACACCATCGGGCAGGCGCTCCTGGCTCAGAGGATGAACAAAAAGCGGTTGATTGCCGAGACGGGCGCAGGGATGCACGGAGTGGCGACTGCAACGGTAGCGGCCCTTTTCGGGTTTGAATGCGAAGTCTTCATGGGCGCCGTGGATATTGCACGGCAGGCACCGAACGTGGAGCGGATGGAGGTCCTTGGTGCAAAGGTGCAATCTGTTACTTCGGGTTCCCAAACGCTCAAAGATGCCATGAACGAGGCGATTCGGGATTGGACCGCGCGCGCTGAAGATACTTTCTACGTGATCGGGACAGTGGCCGGGCCTCATCCCTACCCTGCCATGGTGCGGGATTTCCAATCGGTCATCGGTCTGGAATCGCGCAGGCAGTGTCTGGAGCAATGCGGCAAGCTCCCGCGCGAGGTTATCGCCTGTGTGGGCGGCGGCAGTAATGCGTTGGGTCTCTTCGTCGGATTCCTTAAGGATGCGGATGTGAAGCGGGTCGGAGTCGAGGCCGGCGGCAACGGTCTGGAGACCGGAGCCCATGCGGCAAGCATCTGCGGCGGAAGAGTCGGAGTTCTGCATGGATGCAAAACCTATCTTCTGCAGGATAATGACGGGCAAATTCAGGAAACCCATTCGGTCTCTGCCGGATTGGATTATCCGGGTGTGGGCCCGGAGCACAGCTATCTGGCCGATGAAAAGCTGGCAACCTATGTGGCAGTGAATGACCCCGAAGCGGTTGAGGCCTTTGACCTTCTGGCACGGCTGGAGGGAATTATCCCGGCCCTGGAATCTTCCCACGCACTGGCTCATGCCATTGCGATCGCTCCCCAATACTCTCCAGAAGATATCCTCCTGGTCAACCTCTCGGGTCGAGGCGACAAGGACATGGATAATATCAGGAACTATCGCCAAAGAACTCAACAATCAAAAGCTCAACACAAATAAGGAATCACTCAGATGAAAAACAGAATCGAGAAAATATTTGAACGGTGCCGCGATGAAAAACGCGCTGCGCTCATCCTCTTTACCAGTTGCGGCTACCCCGATATGGAAAGTAGCGAACGCATTATCCAGGGTGCAATAGATTCCGGCGCGGACATTGTTGAGTTGGGAGTTCCTTTTTCGGATCCGATGGCCGACGGGATGATCATCCAAAAAGCCTCACAGATCGCCCTGCAGAATGGAGCCAATCTAAAGAAGATTCTGGCTATGGCGGAGCGCCTGCGCAAACGCAATCCCGATACGGGCTTCATCCTCTTCAGCTATTTCAACGTGCTGCTCAGCTACGGACTCGAAGCACTCACCGATGAGCTGGCCCGAATCGGAGTTGATGGGATTCTATCGGTTGATTTGCCTTATGAGGAAAAAGCGGAGCTCGAGCCCTTATGCAATAAAAAAGGATTGCACTTTATCCCGTTAGTCTCACCAGCCACTTCGCCCGAGAGAGCGAGGCTCATTACGGGCCAGGCGAGCGGCTTTGTCTACTATATCGCGGTGCGCGGGATTACCGGAGTCCGGTCAGAGCTGCCGCATGAACTGGTCTCCAGACTGGAAGAAATCGGGGAGATATCGCCGATTCCCGTCGTTGCCGGTTTTGGAATAGGAGACCCGGACACAGCGCGGCAGATTGCCAAACATGCCCGTGGAATTGTGGTAGGTTCGGCCGGGCTGCGCCAGCTCTTTCAAGAGAAACCGCTGGAGGAGAGAATTACCGATTTCAAGCACTTCGTAAAGTCGCTCTCAGAAAGCTTATCTTCGGATGCATAATCAGAAAAACATCTCCAGCAACAGAATGCTGCCCTCGCCCGGGATGGTCGCCGGCGACTATCCCATATCCCGAGCCTGCGCAGCCAGCATCCAGGAGCATCGGCGCAAACTCTGCGCCATCCTGGACGGAAATGAAGATTTGCTGGTCGCCATTCTGGGCCCCTGCTCTATTCATGACGTGGATGCAGCGCTCCAATATGCAGAAAAGCTCAAAGCTCTGAGCCAACGGGTGAGCTCGAAAATCTTCATCATCATGCGCGTTTATTTTGAGAAACCTCGAACTACCCTAGGATGGAAGGGTCTCATCTATGACCCGGATATCAACGGGGAGTACCAGATCGAAAAGGGAATATTGGTCGCGCGCAAACTGATGCTTCAGATCGCGCAGATGGGGCTCCCGATCGCGACCGAACTTCTGGACCCGGTGAGCTCTTCCTTTTTTGTGGAGGCTGTGACCTGGGCCGGAATCGGAGCGCGTACGAGCGAATCGCCCACGCACCGGCAACTGGCAAGCGGACTCCCCTGCCCGGTCGGCTTCAAAAACTCGACCGACGGGAACCTGCAGCCGGCCCTGGATGCGCTCTTGTGCTCACGCGCCTGCCACAGCTTTATCGGGGTGATGAAGAATGGGCATATCGGCCTCTTCCGCACAAAAGGAAATCCCTATGTGCATATCGTCCTGCGCGGCGGAGGGGGTAAGACAAACTATGACCGAGAGAATATCGCGCTCACCCGGGAGCGGCTTATGAAAGCAGGCCTCAACGATTCACCGATTATCGTTGATTGCAGCCATGGCAATTCCATGCGCGATTATCGAAATCAGCGTTTAGCCTTTGAATCGATCCTGGAGCAGAGGCTGACCGGAGAGCGTGCCGTAAAAGGGCTCATGCTGGAAAGTTATCTCAAAGAAGGCAAACAAGCCTTGCAGGAGAACAAGAAGCCCGCGCCGGATATCTCCATTACCGATGCCTGCATCAGTTGGGAAGAGACCGAGTCGCTCATCTTGAACGCCTACGAGCGGCTTTAAAAAAATAGCCCGAGACTCCATGCAGCCCCGGGCTATTGAATTTATTTAGGAGAATCCCGCTCTTTAAGATTGCGACAGAGCAGGGAGAACCCGTTTCAGCGCAGTAATGAGACGCTGGTTTTGCTCGGGCGTTCCGACGGTGATTCTCACCCAATCGTGCAGGTTGTAATTAGCGAGCGGGCGAACAATGATGCCGGCACGCTGGAGTTCTTCAAAAACACGTTTTCCGTTGCCTGTTTTGACCAGGACGAAATTGGCAGCCGAGGGAACGTATTCGAGCTTCATGCCGTCGAACTCTTTTTGCAGATAATCCAAGCCCTGTGCGTTAAGGCGGCGAGCCTTCTCCAGAAACTCCATATCATCCAAAGCGGCCAGAGCGGCCTCCTGTGCCAATGAGCCGGTGTTAAAGGCTTCACGCACTTTATCAAGAGCGGCAGTGAATTCCGGGCAAGCTACGCTGAAACCGATACGCAGACCGGCCAGACCATATATCTTGGAAAAGGTGCGGCAGATCACCAGATTGGTTTTTTTACCTTCGCGGATTAACGGCAGGAAATCGGGCGGATTCTCCTGGTATTCGGTGTAAGCCTCATCCAGAACAATGAGCGTCTCTTCAGGAACTTTTGCGATGAAGTCGCTCAATTCGGCCTCGGACAGGAAGGTACCAGTCGGATTATTCGGATTGGCCAGGAATACGATTCGCGTGTTGGGGGTAATGGCTTTAAGCATCGCCTCCAGATCACTGCCGTAATTCTTCGCCGGCACCATGATGATCTCGGCATTGAAAAGGCGGGTGACAATCGGGTAGACCGCAAAGCAATACTGGCTCATCACGCATTCATCACCGGGCTGGAGGACCGCGTGGCCAATCAGCTCCAGGAGCTCATTGGAGCCATTGCCGAAAGAGATGCAATGGGTGGGCAGATTCAGCTTTTTAGAGATTTTATTTTTCAGGCGGAAGGCGCTTCCATCCGGATAGATATTCATCGCTGAGGCCGCTTTTCGGACGGCTTCCATCGCTTTGGGGGAAGGGCCCAGCGGGTTTTCGTTGGAGGCAAGCTTGATGATGCCTTCAGGATCCAGGCCCAGTTCGCGGGCGACTTCTTCGATGGGTCGGCCCGGCAGGTAAACCGGCAGCTTCTCAAGCGCCCGATTCAGTCTAAAAGGTAATGACATAATGCTTAACAGATAAATTCAGAGCGTATCGCAGAGAGGCTCTCCCCTCTTCTACTAAATAGTGCTTAATAAGTGGTACGCACTCTAAACAAGGGGAAACTCTACCCGCGAAAGGCTCAGAGGTCAATCCGCTTTGAAGGGAAGCTCTTGAAAGGAGGCTCGGCGATGAAGAAAAAAGTGGGCCGATTCCGAAAAATCGAAAACGGCCCTGAAAATAAAAACAGGAAGAGGAATCTCCGGGTTCACCCGGAACTTCACCCTACTCGCCCGGGATTCTGACCCCGGCACCGGGGAACATCTTCCGGTATTGGTTGCACTGCTCACCCAGGATCGCGGCTACGCCCAGAATATCATGCGAAGTAGCGCCTCGGGAGAGCTCGGCTGCAGGTCGGTCGATCCCCAGGAGGATATCACCATAAACGCTGGTGCGGGCCAGGTGCTGAATGAGGCGGCTGCTGATGCTGGCCGACTCCAGATTGGGGAAGACCAGGACGTTGGCTCTGCCGGCCACTTCTCCGATATCTTCTCCGAGTTTTCTTTGGGCAATATCCATCACAATGGCGGCATCGGCCTGCAATTCTCCGTCAAAATAGGCCTGGATTCCCTCGTTGCGAGCTCTTTGAGAAGCAAGCTCAGCAGCCGCGTATTCGCGGGAATTGTGGGTCGAGGGATTCTTGCTGCGGGTTGCCATGGAAAGCAACGCAACGCGCGGGGGCACATTCAAAAGCTGAATGGCCAGGCGCGCGGTCATCAGGGCAATATCGGCCAGTTGCTCAACGGTCGGGTCGCGATGAACATCGCAATCGGCCAGGAGCAGGACGCCGTTAGCTCCGATTTTGTGGTTATCCGTATCACCCAGCGAAACGATCTGGCAACCGCAGACGGTCTGGGTGCCCGGCGCTGAGTGGATAATCTGCATGAGCGGCCGCAAAACTGCTCCATTGGAGTCATCGGCTCCGGAGACCAGGGCATCAGCCTGGTGCATTGCCAGCATCATGGTGGCGAAAAAATTCGGTTGCTGCATCGCTTCGCGGGCTTCCAGAGAACCCAGGCCCCGGCTCCGACGCACAAGCTCGAACCTCCTCGCAAAGGTGTCCATATCATCGCTGTGAATGGGGTCAATAACCCGAACGCCCTCCAGGCCGATTCCCAGTTGGGCGGCGATCTCTTTTACTCTGGGACGACTCCCCAATAGAATCGGTATTCCCAATTTAAGAGAAAAAAACTGCCGCGCGGCCTGTATCACCCGCGGGTTGTAACCCTCGGGAAAGACCACACGTTTGGGGTGCGACTGTAATTTTTCAAATATGCCAGTGATAAAGTGCATAAAAGCGTATCACGAATACCAGTTCTTCACTTGCTAGGTGGGGTAATGGTAACCCTTCTGCAGCCACAAGACAAGAAAAAATGTAAAAATATTTTCAATTTTTTTTCCAGGTCACAAAACCGGTTTTTTTGAGATTGAATCCTGCTTGTGTATCAGGGACAATTGCCCGGTGAATAAATACAGTATAATCCTGTTTACACTGTTGCTCGGAGCTTTCACACTGAGCTCTCATGCGACCCCAAAAGCCGAAAAAGAGGAAAACTCGTGGTATCTCTTTACCTCCTTCCGGGATAATGGCCAGGATGGACTGCATCTGTCTTTGAGCAATGACGGCTACGGCTGGACACCGCTCAACGGGGACAAATCCTACCTTAAACCGACCGTAGGTGGCAAGCTCATGCGTGACCCGGCGATAGCCCGGGGACCGGATGGCGTCTTTCACATGGTCTGGACCAGCGGCTGGACAGCCAAGGAGGCCAAAATGTTCGGTTATGCCTCCAGCACGAACCTGATCGACTGGAGTCCTCAGAAAGGGATACCTGTCATGCAGAATGAACCCAAGGCCAGAAACATCTGGGCTCCAGAGCTTTTCTGCGACAGCAAAGAAAAATTGTGGTATATTTTCTGGTCCACCACCGTCACGGGGAAATTCCCGGATGAGACCGGAGTGAGCGAAGATCAATACAATCACCGCGCCTATTATGTAACGACCCGTGATTTCGAAACATTTTCCGAATCCAAACTCTATTTTGACCCCGGCTTCAACATCATCGACGCCACGATGGCACAGGATGGCGAGCGGTATCTTCTGGTTTTCAAGGACGAGCGGCTCAACCCGGTGAAAAAGAACTTGCGCATGGCCACGGCCCAGAGTCCGGCCGGACCTTTCACGGATGTGAGCGAGCCATTTACCCTGAGCTGGGTGGAGGGACCTTCGCTGCTTAAAGTCGGCGATACCTGGTTCTGCTATTTTGATCACTACGCCAGCCCTCACTATTATGGGGCGGTGAGGTCCAAGGATTTGAAGAACTGGGAAGATTGCTCCAAAGAGATGAAATTCCCGGCCGGGCACCGCCATGGGACTGTGATTCAGATAGATAGCACTATCGCCAAAGGACTTTTAGAACAACAAAAAGAGAACGATACTCAATAGATTATGGAAGCAAGAGCTGATATCGCGTTAATCGGATTGGCCGTGATGGGGCAGAACCTCGTCCTCAATATGAATGACCACGGCTTTACCGTGGCGGTCTATAACCGGACTGTTTCCAAAGTGGATGAGTTTCTGGCCAAGGAGGCTCACGGGACCCGCGTCATCGGGGCTCACTCGCTGGAAGAGCTCGTCGGTTTGCTCAAGCGGCCCCGCCGGGTGATGATGCTGGTCAAGGCCGGCAGCGCAGTGGATGATTTTATCGAGAAACTGATCCCGCTTCTGGAGCCGGGCGATATCATTATCGACGGAGGCAATTCTCTTTTCACCGACACGATCCGCCGCGCCAAATACGTGGAGAGCAAGGGCTTGCTCTATATCGGCACCGGTGTTTCCGGAGGTGAAGAAGGGGCTCGCCGCGGTCCATCGATCCTGCCCGGAGGTTCGATGGCGGCCTGGCCGAGCGTCAAGCCGATCTTCCAGGCAGTCTCAGCCAAGGTGGAGGATGGAGCCCCCTGCTGCGACTGGGTGGGAGCTGACGGGGCAGGACATTTCGTCAAAATGGTCCACAACGGAATCGAATACGGCGATATGCAGCTCATTTGCGAGGCCTACCACCTGATGTCGGCGGGTCTGGGGATGAACCCGGACGAGATTCACGAAGTCTTTGCAGAGTGGAACAAGGGAGAACTGGATTCCTATCTCGTTGAAATCACGCGCGATATCCTCGCCTACAAAGAGGAGGACGGAACGCCCCTGGTTGACAAGATTCTGGACGTGGCCGGACAGAAAGGTACCGGCAAATGGACGGTGAATACCTCTCTGGACGTGGGGATGCCGGTCTCTTTGATTGCGGAGGCGGTTTTTGCCCGGTGCGTCTCGGCTTTGAAAGAGGAGCGAGTCAGCGCGGCACGCAAACTCAAGGGGCCCAGTCCCAAAATCGTCAATGAGAGGAAGAAATTCGTCTCGGAAATTCACTCGGCTCTCTACGCTTCGAAGATTATCTCCTATGCGCAGGGCTACATGCTGATGCGCGAAGCGGCGGCCGAACACAAATGGAAACTCAACTACGGGGATATCGCCCTCATGTGGAGAGGCGGCTGCATTATCCGCAGCGCTTTTCTGGGCAAAATCAAGGAAGCCTTTGACCGGAAACCGAAATTGAAGTGCCTGCTCCTGGACGACTTTTTCCGTAAAGCCATTAAGGAGCATCAGAAAGCCTGGCGCAACGTGATCGCGGTAGCCGTCAGGAAAGGCATCCCGGTTCCGGCTTTCTCCACGGCCCTGGCCTTTTACGATTCCTATCGGGCAACGCGGCTGCCGATCAACCTGTTACAGGCGCAGCGCGATTATTTCGGCGCCCATACTTATGAGCGGATTGACCGGGAGCGCGGGCAATTTTTCCACACCAACTGGACCGGCCGCGGCGGCGACACCGCTTCCACGACCTATAACGCATAGAACCTTCTCTTCGGGATGGGCTTGGAAGGAAATATGGGATTTAGCGGGCCCATCTGGGTCACGGGAGCCGGCGGGCTCATCGGCAGCTATCTGGTACGGGAACTTTCCCAACGGGGGCTCCCGGGCCGGGGTCTCAGCCACAAGGAGTTAGAGCTGACCGATTGCAACAGGCTACTCGAAACCTTTTTAGGAGAAAAACCTTCAGCGGTTATCCACTGTGCGGCCCTGAGCAGCAGCGTCATCTGCCAGGAGCAGCCGAGACTGGCCCGGAAGGTAAACGTTTTCACTACGAGGTTCCTCTCCGATCTCTGCCATAATATCCCCTTCTTTTTCTTCTCAACGGACCTGGTTTTCGACGGGCAAAAAGGGAATTACGGGCCGGAGGACCCGGTCAACCCGCTGAGCGTGTACGCGGAAACCAAGGCCGAAGCCGAGGAACTCGTCCTGACCCAGCCGGGGCACACGGTGATCCGGACCTCTCTCAACGGAGGCATTTCGCCCAAAGGCAACCGGGGGTTTAACGAGGAGATTCGCAATGCCTGGCAGGCGGGCAAGGAGCTCTGCTTTTTCACCGATGAATTCCGCTGCCCGATCGCCGCACGGCTGACGGCTCGAATCGTGGTGGAACTGCTGGAAAAACGGGTCGCGGGAATCGTTCACGTGGCCGGTGGCAGGCGGCTCTCCCGCTATGAAATCGCTCAGTTATTGGCCGAACGCCATCCGGAAGAGAAGGCACTGATGCGGCCGGGCTCGCTCAAAGAATACTCAGGGGCTCCCCGTTCGCCCGATACTTCGCTGGATATCAGCGCCACCGAGGGATTCCTGGGGTGGAAAATTCCGGGTCTGGATGCCTGGCTCCGGGAGAACCCCGAAGAACCCTTCTGATCAAAGTGCGGGGGCTCTTTCCGTCGGAAACTCTCCAGTAAACAGAAACGGGCTACTCATCTGAACCGATTGCCTCGACCGGGCAAGAACTCTGCGCATTCTCGCAAAGTCTTTCTTCTTCTTCATTTTCAGGCTGCTTACAAACATAAGCATGTCCCTTTTCGCTGCGGGCGAAATTTTCCGGAGCGGTCTCCGTGCACATATCGCAATCGATACACTGGCTGTCCACAAAGAACCTGCCGGGGACGTTCTGACGAAAACTATTCTCTCTATCGGCCATATAAACCTCTCAACATAGTAACGGTAGCTCAAAACACCCTGAAATTCAAAAAAAATAAATTCCTCCGGCACGCTCAGGAACCGCAGATGACACAGACCGCCGCAGATTCCCGGAAGAGAGGCATTTCGCCATGGGAAAGAGTTTCGAGAGCCTCATCCGTGTTTATCGGTGTTCATCCGTGGTTCCCGGGCATGATCATGCGTCTAGCCGGCCCAATAGGAATTGATATGCCGCCAGAGCAGGACCGCGTGAAGCCCCAGGAGGAGCATATAAATCACCAGTACCGCAGTGCGCGAGCGAACCCAATCCAGAATCAGCGCCCAGCCCAGAATGACCGGGAAAGCAACCGCCAGGTAGCGAATATAGGAAATATAGGTCGCAATCATCGCCGGGAAAATGCAGAGCACCACTCCCAGCCAGAACCAATCCCTCTTATACCACCACAAAAGGACCAAGGACGGCAGCGAGTAGACGAAGAATATGCGGTCCAGGAGCGAGCCGCTGTAATCATGCCAGGTGCGGATGTCAAAAAAAGCCAGCAGGAATTTGGGCAGGTCAAAGAGATTATTGGCGTTATTCGTGCCCCAGTGATACTGAACCTGGAAGGCCTCCATTGGGTCGCCGGCGGCCATATTCATCGAGAAGAGGTAGACGAGGAAACCCTGGATCGGAACGCTGACCAGGAATAACCTCATCCCCAAGCCCAGATCCTTCTCATTCTTGAGGCAGACCCAGAAATACCAGACCAGGGGAACCAACAGGAATAGCCCGACCGAGCGGGTCACCGGCAAGAGCAGCCCCAGGAGGTAGACCATGAACCAATTGCGGTTTTCCAGTGAGAGCAGGAAACCCGTCATCAGGAAGAGAAAAAGCGATTCGGTATAAGGAAATTGAAAAAAGAGAGCGCCGGGGTAAAAGATCATGAGCAACAAAGTCCGGTTCGCCAGGCGGCGTCCGAAATGAATTTCCACCAAGCGGTGAGTCCACAGAAGGCCAAAAAAAGAAAAGAGATTGCTCAGAATCATTCCGCTGATGAGGCAGCTGCCGCCGGTCAGCCAGGAGCCGATCCTCATCATAAAGGGCCAGAGCGGCCAGAAGGCGCAAGAGGGGCTCCCGGGGATATACCCCTGCTCGGCAATACTCATATAATGGGCGCCATCCCAGGTGGTCAGATAGCTTCCGAAGACGATCTCACCCACCCGGGGCCAGCGAGCCATGTTGCCGAAGAAGGCGTCGCGGTTCATCTCCGGCCACTGCCAGATGATCACCATGAGAAGCCCTAAATACCAGAGCTTATATACCAGAAGATAGGGCCAGATCGGTCCGCCATAAACATCCGAGACATCCCCTTCCGGAGGAACAGGCCGGGAACTGTTCTTTATGTTCTTAATCGCTTCAAAAAGCTTCTTCATTTACATTCTCTTTCTCATTTAAAAAATTTCCTAATAACAAGAGTCAAAGGGATCACGAAAAGAACAAATAGTGTTCCATAAATCCACCGGGGATCTCTCTTGGGCGCGTTTGCTTCCATTCTGGCATTTGCAGCCAAATCATTAAATCTTGGATCCGCCAATATGGTTTCTATAGACCTTATCTCTCCCGTCTTAGAGAAATAATCGTAGAGGACGGGGGTATTATAATCTTCCAACAGAATTCGTAAATCATACACTTGAGTCTTTGGCGGAACCTCAAGTTGAAAAATATTTTCGGGAACACCCGGTTGAATGCTTTCAACTCTAAGTTCACAGCAATTAGTACTCGAATGGCTCTCCGAAACGAAATACTGACTGGCTTTTGCAATCTGGGGAAAACTTTGTCCCAAGGCATTCGTCCAGCTTTGGACTTCGTAGCAGGCATTGGTTTGATTCTTCGTTTCTTTGTGTTCTACAGGATAATCCACATAGGAAGCTACCATCGGATATTGAGCATCCGGGGAGTGAAACTTCCACTCTGCTGGCAGCGTTGATCGTTGCACAAAAAACTCTCCTCTCTGTGAGAAAGGGGTATCAATATCACCCTTTCCAGAATGATCCAAATATGATCCTCCTATAAAGGCGAACCAGATCGGGACTACATGCCCGCCGGGAATCTCATGCGAATAGAGTTCAAGAAAATTATCATTTTCATCTTCTCTATCAGAGGGTTCAAGAATACCCAGCTCATAAGAATTTGTCGGAGAAATCAAACCATATTCACTCAGCGGAATCCCATTTGTATAGGGATGTTGTTCTGTTTCCAATTGCACAAAGCTTTCTTCTGTCTTCATCCGTATTTTCCAATTATCTCTTGTCCGGTACAGAGTAAAGCTATAGAGAGTGGTTAGAGTTATCTCCGGAGCCGGCGAACCAACTACCCACATTGAGCCGGTTGCCGTATAAGCCTGGGGCAGTGAATTGGTACTCTGCACTTCTTCACTTTGCGCTGAAACGCAGAAAGCACCTCCCGCCAATAACAAGACTAATAAGAGCGGAGAAAGCCCTAATAATATCCTCTTCATTTAAAGAATTTTCTAATAACAGGGTTAAAGGGACAGCGAAAAGAACAAATAATATTCCATAAATCCACTTTCGGAACTACTTTGCGGAACCATAGGAACCAAGCTAGAGTTATCAGCAAAAGATAAAACACCCCCAATCTTCTCTGCATGAATATAAACTACATACACAAAAAAGTTTATACCTCCTAAAATAAGGTACGAAATAGAAAATGAGAATTATTAATAGTTTTCACACGATCTAATAGAATCTGTAACACAGGTCCAGCCTTGTCGCTCGCATGTTATTCTTATAGTGGTGTCAACAGCCCTGCATCGTGTACTCCCAAGGACACAAGTTGGTTCTGGACAATACATTTGAACCTTAAGACATGCCATTCGTAAGGTGCTTACAGTTCCACATGACTGCCTTGCTGCATAAGCAGATACAATTACTACAAACAAGCAAAAACAAATAGAAAGTCTACTGTTTTTTGTAAGTATATTTCTTATTTTCATATTTATTATTTATTTTTTATTTTTTTGAGTTTTAAACCCAAATATTAAAGGGAATCCCAATAAAAGGATGGCTGTAATTCCATAAATCCACCACGAATTTCTCTTGGGGGCTTTTGCTTCCATTCTGGCATTTGCAGCCAGATCATGAAATCTTGGATCAGATACTACGGCATCAATAGACTGTATTCCTCCCGTTTTAGAGAAATAATCGTAGAGAACAGGAATGTTATCTTCCAGTAGAATTCGTTTATCATATACCATAGTCTTCTCCGGAGGTGCAAACTGGAAAATATTTTCAGGAACACCCGGTTGAATGCTTTCTACTGTAAGTTCAAATTGGGTAAAACTCGAATCCTCCAGCGAACCGAAATATTGACTGGCTTTTGCAATCTGGGGAAAACTTTGTCCCAAGGCATTCGTCCAGCTTAGGACTTCATAGCAGGCATTGGTTTGATTCTTCGTCTCTTTGGATTCTGCCGGATAATCTACGTAGGAAGCAACCATCGGGTATGGGGCATCCGGGGAGTGAAATTTCCACTCTGCCGGCAGTGTTAAGTGCTGTTCGTACAATTTTGTTTCTGGAGGGAATGGTGTCTTAATATCACCCTTTCCCGAACGATCCAAATATGATCCTCCTATAAAGGCGAGCCAAATCGGAACTACATGTCCGTTGGGATTTTTTTGCGAATAAAGATAAAGGGAATAATCATTTACGGATTCTTTATCAGATGGTTCATAAGCATTCAATTGATAAGAATTAGTTGGAGAAACTAAACCATATTCACTCAGTGTAAGCCCACCGGTATATGAACTTTCTTCTGTTTTCATCCGTATTTTCCAATTATCTCTTGTCCGGTATAGGGTAAACCCATAGACATTGGTGAGAGTCAGTTCAGGGCCAAGTGAGCCGACAACCAGCATCGAGCCGGTTGCCGTATAAGTTTGCAGCGGAGAATTTGCGCTTTGCAAACTCGCATTTTGCGCTGAAACGCAGAAAGCACCTCCCGCCAATAAAGGCACGATTAAAAGGCGCAACAAGGAATAATATGGATAATTCATTTTATTTGGAGACTCCTTCAACTTGAACTTTTTTTGAAAAATAATGTAGTGCCAATATCAAAAAGCTACCTACAATCATAAATAATAAAATACTAAAAGCAATCTGATCCACTGTTTGCTCTGAAAGTTTTACCCATTTCGAAAAAGACCCCATACAACCACAACTTACACGTGTGGGGTGGTAGTACCAAAGACCTATTCGATAGGCTACAAAAAAAGATGATAACCACAAAGTCAGAAAGGCCCGTACTTTTATCGAATGTACCAGGAATAAACTAATTGCTACAGCCACTTCAAATACCGCGGCTGACAGGATTACAAAAAGTGCTGAAAACTCTGTAAACAAGGGGTCTGGGGAATGAAGATACTTTGTATGATCCCCAAATAGGGACATCACTTTTATGGCAGCTGTAAAAAACAACAACACACCCACCGTTTCAAAATAACGATTTCCCCATCACGTACCGTATTTTTCAGATACAAACTCCACGACTATACAAACAACTCTCCTACTCTAGCTCTTTGCATAAAAAACGTCAAATATTTTCTTCAAAAAAATTCACTTGGTTCTAAATCTTATAAAGCAGAGCTTCCAGAGCCATTGAACACCCTTGTTATCAGTGCAAACCGACATCCGAGACATCCCCTTCCGGAGGAACAGGCCGGGAACTGTTCTTTATGTTCATTAGTTTATCTAATAACCATTTCATGCTGAATCCTGATGCTTTTTCTTTTAACCCACCCAACCGCCTCTCACGAGGTGATAAAGAAGATATAATTGTAAACCAGAGCAGATTATAAGATAATAGAAGTGGACGGTCCAGCCTTTTTGTTCAGATAATATTTTCCCCAGTGCAAAAAATAACGGGAAAATAACCAGCTGATAGCGTGCAAACGACATAAAATGACTGCTAAAGGCTGGGATAAGCCCCAGACACAGTGCCCAGAAAAAATAGGTGCGGGAATACTTCCAGATCAGGGGAAGCAGGCCCAGATAGAGCAAAAAGAGGCCTCGGTCCAGTCCTGAATAGAGGGGATTCTGAAGAGCTGCGACCGAGGTGAATGCCGTCCATAAGCCGGGCAGGTCAAACATTTTCATCAGCGACGGGCTGGCAGGAAAGCCCTTCTGCGCTTCAAAGCCAGCCAGTGGATTGCCTGCCTCAGACCACATTATTAGAAAATAAAGTCCATATCCCAACACCGGAGAGAGAAGAAGAAGCCACTCCTTACATGGCCGCTTCCGTTCCCAAAGGTGCCAGGCCAGGGGAACGAGGACCAGAAATCCGACGGCTTTGCATAGAGGCAGCAGGAATGCGAACAGGGCAACCCAGCGCATTCGTTCGTGTCGGAGGGCATAGAACAAGCCGAGAGAAAGAAACAGAAAAAGACATTCCGTGTAGGGGATCGAAAAAAAGAAGCCCGTCGGCCAGCAAATGAGAAGAAGCAGAGCCAGCCCAGCACACCGCTTGCCGGATTCTTCCCGACAGAGTTGATAAAAAATGAGGAACCCGGCCAGAGAGAGAAGATTGGCGAGCAGCATCCCTACGAGAAACGTTTGCCCGGTGAGCGCCCGGCCACAGCGCAGGAGCAACGGCCAGAGCGGGTAGAAGGCATTCCTTTCATTTCCCGCCTGATACCCATACCGGGCTATATCCACGTAGTAATGGACATCGGTATAGCCCAGAAGTTCATGGTAAAACTCCCCGTCGCGCTGAGTGTTGTCAGGAAATTTTACCAGCCGCCAGTGAACGGGCAACTGCGAATCCAATCCCACTATGGAGGTGATAACAAAGACCTTCACCATCACCAGAAGGAAAATCCACCGTCGCAAACTCCATCCCAGGCTCCACAATTTCCGAATTCTCATAGGGAATGGGAAATTATCCGGGTTGAGGAGAAGAAAGCGGTTTTTCTCGTTCCTTCCGGGAAAAGATCTCAATTCCCAAAAAACTGTAGCTGACCCCAAACAGGTAAAACAGAACACAAAGATAAGTGACCGCATTCCATTTTATCAGGGAACTGGCCTTGCTGAACAGAATCAGGACAACGGAAACTTCCAACCAGGCGGCAAGCAACAGCAGAAGGCGAAAGGGAACGAGGTTGAAAAAGGGCTCACGGTCTTCAAGCATCGTCTTAACCGCATCCGGCTCCGTGGGGGTGGAAACCACACCCCACACGGTTACCATCTTTGCCATCGCCGTAGTCAGAAGAATCGCTATAACACTCCAAAGAAAAAAACGCTCTATCCTCCCCATTTTACGAACGAATCGTTTTTATATTGTCCAACTAGTAGGTTATTAATTTAACGGCTTGTCCCATGTCAGTCATAACGTCAGCAGCAGCCGTTCTAAATCCGGTCGGTATCCATACCTGTTGATCAGTAGACCAGATAAACTCTAATCGGTAGGGACGAATCGTGCCGGTGGGATTGCCTTCCCCAACGACATTTACAACACCCCAGAGTACTTTGCCCTGTTTATTCAACTCCTCCTTCTCATAGTCTTCGTAGTTATAATCTGTCATGCATTCCGAAAAATAAGCTGCAACTTCTTTGTCTCCCGGATATGGCATATCATCCCAATAGGGTATTTGGCCTGCTTTGGTCGCAA
>LSQX01242782.1_pt2 | contig 18055 bp, 12 predicted proteins | sample 654561 | NCBI WGS metagenome assembly LSQX01 (sample SAMN04489861, study PRJNA283612) | anaerobic digester metagenome | isolation source: 4 biogas reactors fed with cattle manure at either 37C or 55C with and... | place: Denmark: Kongens Lyngby | collected 2014
TCGAGTCCCTTCGGGCGCACCATTTATGGTGGCGCGAATATGAGGGATAAATTATATATGAGACTGGCGCTTAATTTAGCTTACCAGGCCTATTTAAGAAGAGAAGTACCGATAGGTGCTTTAATTGTCTATGAAGGTGAAATTATTTCCTGGGCATATAATGAAAAGGAACTTAAACAAGATGCTACTGCACATGCCGAACTGCTGGCTATTCAAAGAGCAGTCAAATATTTAGGAAAATGGCGGCTAACAGGAACAACCTTATATACTACATTAGAACCCTGTGTAATGTGTGCAGGGGCAATGATCAACAGCAGAATAAAAAGATTGGTATACGCCTGCCGTGACTCTAAAGCAGGTGCAGCCGGATCTGTTATTGACTTGGTTCGACATCCTGGCTTAAACCACCAGATTGAAGTTCAGGATGGAGTTTTATGTGAAGAAAGCAGCAGACTTTTGAAAGCTTTTTTTTCGAATTTAAGGAGAGATGGCTGAGTCCGGTTGAAGGCGCTCGACTCGAAATCGAGTGAACCATTAATGGTTCCGTGGGTTCGAATCCCACTCTCTCCGCCAGTAGATTAAAAAACCGACTCCCTCGTGAGTCGGTTAATTTATTTTTTGTCTAATTACAGCACGTTTAACCTGGCCGATAGCGCCTCTAATTCAGCTAATGTTTTATCTCGACTCTTTTTATTCTGTTTTTCCTTTTTTAAGATTAGATTTAAATAATCCCAAAAGGCCGCTGTCATATTGCTTTCATTGATGGCGAAAATTACCGAGGGCGAAGTCGTTTTACCTATCAGAACACCTACTCCTTCTTTGACATAGACCATGCTTCCTGCCAGATGATTGTCATTGGTTAAATGAACATTATAATTTTTATGGCTTTTCAGTAATTTGATTACATTTTCAAGATGTTCTTTATATTCTTGCGGTGTGTAGTACACTGGTATTTCGCTAAAAATATCTGAGAAATCTACCACCGCTCTTCCTTGCAAAATAGTATCAGGCTTCTGCAGGGTAAGTATTTCTGTAAAACTGTGATTGCCCAGCAAAGCTAGGAAACGGCTGGTTTTTTCTTGCTGGTAGGCAAGCAGCGCTTCATTATTTTTATTCGGCAGTCGTTTCATCAAGCGGAGGGTCAGTTGATCCGGCATGGTGATATTGCTGAGGGAATTTGTTTTTAAAATGGTGTCGCCTTTTTCGAATTCGAATTCTACCAAGGTTTCCAGGTAACTTTCCTGGTTGAAGGGATTGAATATGCGCATTAGAGGACGGCAGAGAGCCAGATAATCCATATATTCCTTTTGCAGAGCCTGAATTGCCTCCTGACGGGTGAAAAGTAAATTGGCGGTATTTTGAATGCCGTCCCGTACAGAAGAAGACGTTACGGCTGCCGTTTGAGGCGCGATAAATAAGGTGCGTCGAAAGATGTTGTCACGTGTTTTAGAACAGTAATAGGGTTCTATGGAACCTGTCATATAAATCGGAACCCAGCCTCTGATCCCCGTCAGCATCTCATCAAAATTACGGTTGATGGTATGGATTATCTTGATTCTATTCCTGTTTTTCAATACCTGAAACATTAACGCTGCCCAGCGGGAAAAATATTCAGGTTCATCTGATAGCCAGCTCAGATCCTCATTACTGTATAGTAGGAGGGTTTGGGGAGTTTTATTCTGCAATACCAGCGAGAGAAAATGCAAAGCGGCAGTGCGCTTCCCCTCCACGCCATAAAATATTTCCACATCCTTAATGGGGCCGGGATCCATGAAAGCCGACGCTTCTTCCCCTGTAGGGCTAGGCCTTTTAAACTGAAAATGTCCTACTTCCTTGAGAAAAGCATCAATGGACCCAGGTTGATCAGGGTTTTTTTCCAGCAGCCATTTTGAGAGTACTTTTTCCATGTTCTCTAATTCATGAGGTTTAATCTGAGAACTTTTTTTGATGGCTTCAATCAGAGCTGCTTTTTGATAATCAGAATTACAAAGGCGTGCAAAATACCTGGCCATGGCAGGAATATACCCGGCATTCTCAACCGGCGTGCGGACTCCCCGGCGCAGGCGGCTGATGAATGAAGCATCCAGAGAGATATTGCGGGCCAGAAGGCTGTTTGAAGTTCTGGTTAAATTCATAAGCAAATCTAGTTTTTCGTCAAAAGTCAAAATCTGCCCCTCCTTATAAAAATTTTATCATACCGATCAAAAAGTTTTCCATACTTTTGGCATAAATCGTGCCAAAAATTTGGCATTGCCAATTTTGGAACCAGAATATCTTTCTTGTATTGAATTGCTAGAATAGAAGATAGAATGGTTGGTATGACCTTCGACTCAATTTGTGCAAAAACAATTGGCAAAACTAAATTAAAAGTGCGGACACATCGCCCGTTTCATATTGCTAGATATTGAAGGTAGAGGTGATAGGATTGATCATTGAAATCAAGATGAAAGAAGGTTTTTTTAAAACCCAGCCCTATTATATGACCATCGAAACGGGGAAGATCATTCTTACCCCCCAGGATGATAGTGATTCCAAGCGTCTGGTCATAGAAGAACAGGAACTGAGATCCGTAAGCATTACCAGCACCAACATGACTCTTGGTGAACTGGAAATCACCACCCGTGATCATATATATATAGGAAACTTAACTTCTCATAACGATTTGGGCGAAATAGCCAATCATTTCGCCCGGGAATTCGGTGAGAAGTTTGTTTTTCAACGGGGAAATATATGAGCATTTGGAGATGGGGATAACCGGAACCGATAATGTGATAAATGAATAATGATAGATCAAATCGCATATAAAAGATAATTTGACAGGAGGGATATAACACATGAATACTATGGCAGCACCAGCAGAACCACGCTGGAAAACAACCCTGAACATGATCATCAACCCTGGAGAAGTCGTCAAGAATCAGATGATAAAGATTCCCTGGCCTTATTCACTGATGGTTTCCGGTTTATCATTCACGCTTTTTTTCCTGCAGACCGGACTTGACCTGTTGCGGTCCGGGCAGACCGGCGTCCCAAATGTGATCCTTATGACCATGCTGGGACTCTTATACGGCACCGCGGGAATCGCATTACTGGCTGTAATGGTTTGGGCTTTATCCCAGGCAGAACAGCGTGGACTCACTATGGAATGGGCGATATCTACTTTTGCCTTGGGGTATTCGGCAACTTTTGTCTATGCTTTGAGCGGATTGATCTTTTCACTGGCATTTGGCTGGAAAACGGCGGTCGCTTTTGGCGTCACCGGGGTTTTGTGGGCACTGAGGCCTACCATGTACACCATCAAACAGATGTCAGGAGAGCGGGTAGCTTTCAGCATTGCCATGACCACCTTGTGCGGTGCCATCCTCCTGATCGGCTGGGCATTGCTGGGAAGATTCGGTGGTTAACAGAACGCGGACCGATCAATGAAGAGACAGGAGGATAAAAACGTGGATACTAAACTGGGATATGCAGCAGGAGCCGGACCGGAGGGGGTCAAATTGTGGCCGGCTTATCTGTGTTTTGTTATATTTGGAATATTGATGCCTTTCAGTCGACCGGAATTTAAATTCACGACTTTGATATACTCTCTCATTATTGCCTTTGTGGTAGGTTTACTGGCGGTAAATCTGCTGATCGTAGCATTCAACAGCGGCAATGCAGCTGTGCGGCAGGCCGACGGAGGATTTGCCCGGGAAGCGGTAGGAACTGGCATGCTGTTTATGATTCCTTTTACCATATTAGCCATACTGGCATTGGCTATATTAGGTTGGAATGCGGTGATGCCCTTTGCTTCAGCGGCGATCACTACAGCCGCTGCCACAGCAGGGACTGAAGCTATGAAAAGAGGCGCCCAGGGATTGAAAAATGTAATGATCCCTACCCTGGTGGCCATGGTGCTGTCGACAGTATGGATGATGCTGACCGGCATTATACCATAAGCAACAGGAGGTGAAAGACTTGTCGATCTTATCAATCGCGGGCAACAAAAACAGATTTAATAAACATTTCCTGTCGCTTTTGGCGCTGTGCCTGGCTTTTACACTATTGCTGGCCAATGCTTTTTGCGGGAACGCACTGGCAGGAGGTATCGGCGATGTAGTTACTCAGGTATCGAACGCCAACCTCGGTTCACCGGAATTCAACTTTGGACAGGAAGAAGCTACCGGCTATGGTTTTTCCATTCATGCCGGCATGGGGGATTACGGCGATGGCGGTTGTATGCTCAGCGTTTTAGGACCGGCCCAGCCGGATGAAATACAAATCATGATCGACTATGTGGATAGCATATCCCAAGTTACATATATGCAGACCACCCAGTTGAAAGGCTGCCAGGTCAGGGAATACAATACCGAATACGGCGTAGGGATCGGGGTCATACTGCCGGATTATTTTATCACAGTAGAGATGCTGGACACCGGTTTAAACCAGGGGGCGAATATGGCTGCGGCCAAGAGCATTGCCCAGCAGACCCTGGATGGGCTGGAAAGAGCAGGACTATTGAGCCAAGCAGCCCCGGATATCGAGGCAGGAACTTCGGCAACAGAAGAACAACCAGCGGTCAATCCTGCCCCGGGAACTTCTGTACCTGCCACGGCAGAACCTTTGGAGGAGCCGGTACGTGTGGCAGATACCACCAATATTATGGCTGTTTATAACGGGCCTACGGTTCCCACAACTTTCAGCGTCAACAGTCCTCATTTGGTGACTGAGATCCACGACTATCATTGGAATAATGCCCAGGGCGCAGCCCCTGGAACCATAGGCTTACAGGACCAGAACGGGAAAATGTATGGCCCCTGGCAGGCGGTAGGAACGGCGGGACAAGGCGGAGTACCCAATGCCAACTGGTATGTTTATCCCAATATTGTTATTCCAGCCGGGACTTATACGATTATCGATTCAGATCCTGCTACCTGGTCACAGAATGGAGATTCCGGCGGAAAAGGAATGTCATATGTGCTGGCAACCCCGCATTTTGAAACCGCCGGTACTGCTCCCGGTGATGCAGGGACGCAAGGTTCTTATCCGATCGGGCACAGCCATAGCCCCGCTGGAGTTGGTTCGGTGGGCAGTATACCCGGACCATCTAATACTACTGAAGCGGTGACAGGTGTGGTCGTGCCGGGATTGATAGCGACTGCCCTGGGAGCTTTAGGCGGCCTGGGCGGCGGAGGATTTATCCCGCCGGCCGGCGGAACCCCCATGTATCCGACTGGCGGAGGATCTATGCCCGGAACTGGCGGAGCTCCCGGAACTGGTGGAGGCGCACCAGGGATGGCACAGGCAACCAGTCAATTTGGCCGCCGGGGAAAAGGAGAAATCCTGATCGATACCACAGAGATATATCAAGGGACTGCAGTCCAGGGAGGACCCGCAGATCAGGGGATCTATATCGAGACGGAACGCGAAGCCGGTCTGTTTGTGCAGCCGGAGCCTTTCATCAGTGATCCGGGGCCGGAGATATTTATCGATACCATCGATATGAATCAGCAGGCCATAGATATCCGGGAAGCAGGAGGAGAAACGGGCATTTTAATCGACACCGTCGATATGTTTGAAAGCCCGGGCGCAGGAAGTGATGGCAGCCGGGATATCTTGATCGAGACAGCGGAGGAGGCGGGTCTGTTTGTGCAGCCTGAACCCCTGATCAGTGATCCGGGACCGGAGATCTTTATCGATACTATCGATATGAATGAGCAAGCCATCGATATCAGGGAAACAGAGGGAGAAGCCGGTATCCATATTGATACCACGGATATGTATGAAAACCCCGCTACAGGAGCAAGCGGTGATAAAGGGATACTTATTGAGACCGAAAATGAAGCTGCTTTGTTTGTAAGTGACAAGGCAGATCTGGAGATGGAAGTAGACCCCATGAAGTCACAGGCATTTGATGCCAGAGAAGGAGAAGCAGGGGGAGACCACTTTGCCGCTGCGGGAATTAGTGAAGGAGCTCCAACCGCGGACCAAAATGAAAAATTGTATACGGACTCAGGCGATGCGGAAGCCCTTCGTGACTCCAGTTCCCTGGAAGACAGCGCCGGGACAGAAACGGCTCCCGGACACGAAGGAGCCTATGACCAGAACGGATATGATGCCCAGGGTTATGACCGGGAAGGATTTAATCAGGCCGGGTATGATCGTGAGGGATACAACCGTGATGGGTTCAATGAGACTGGCTACAATAGTGAGGGCTTTGATAAAGCGGGATTTGATGCGGAGGGCTTTGACAAAGAAGGCCTCGACAAAGAAGGTTATAACCAGGAAGGCTTTAATAAGGAAGGTTATGACAAGGCCGGTTATGATAAAGAAGGATTTGACAGCGAAGGACGGAACAGTTCGGATTATGACCGGGATGGCTATAATTCGCAAGGATATGACCAGGATGGTTTCGATAAAAACGGCTTTGACAAAGATGGATTCAATAAAGATGGATTTAATGCACAAGGTTTTGACCGGGATGGTTTTGATGCCAATGGATTCGATGCGGAAGGCTTTGATGCAGACGGTTTCGACAAAGCTGGTTTTGATAAAGAGGGCTTTGATAAGGCCGGTTTCAATGCACAAGGTTTTGATAAAGAAGGATTTGATAAGGCTGGCTTTAACAAAGAAGGTTTCAACCGGGAAGGATTTGATCAGGCAGGCTTTGACAAAGAAGGCTTCGATAAGACCGGTTATGATTCTGAAGGTTTTAACCGGCAGGGATATAACCAGGAAGGCTATGACCGGCAGGGCTTTAACCAGGCAGGTTTTGACAAAGAAGGTTTCAACAAAGAGGGCTTCGACAAAGCCGGCTTCAACCGGGAGGGCTTTGACAAAGCAGGTTTCGATAAGGAAGGTTTCGATAAAAACGGATTTAATGCTGAAGGCTTTGACAAAGAAGGCTTTGATAAAGCCGGTTTTGACAAGGAAGGATTTGATAAATCCGGATTCGATACAGAAGGCTATGACCGGGAGGGCTTCAACCAGGCGGGCTTTGACCAGGAAGGATTCGATCGTCTGGGCTTCGATAAGCAAGGACTGGACCGGGAAGGCTTTAACAAAGCCGGATTCGATACGGAAGGCTATGACCGCGAGGGTTTCAATAAAGAAGGCTTCGACCGGGAAGGATACGGGCGCAATGGATTTGACCCGGAAGGTTTTGATCGGGAAGGCTATGACGTAAATGGTTATGACCGCCAGGGATTTAACCGCAGCGGTTTTGATGCCAGGGGGTATGATAAACAGGGTTTTGACAAGGAAGGTTTCAACAAGGACGGATGGGACCAGGAAGGTTATGACCGGAACGGTTTTGACCAGAATGGCTGGGACCGTGAAGGCTACGATAAGAATGGTTATGATGCTGATGGTTACGACCGGGATGGATATAACCGGGAAGGCCAGTCCCAGGAAGGTTATGATGCAGATGGTTATGACAAAAAAGGCTTTAATGAGCACGGCTTTGATCGGGATGGTTATGACCGGGAAGGTTTCAATTTCGAGGGATATAACCGCAGCGGCCGCGACCCATGGGGCTTTGATAAACAGGGATATGGCAAGGATGGTTATCACTGGAGCGGTTATAATGCCGACGGCTATGACCGGGCAGGGATGCATTGGACTCAAAACCCCTATGAAGAAGGCAGTTTATGGAACGTAGATACCCGTAATCCTTTTGATGGTGAAATTGTTGACCTGGGCGGGCGAAGAGAAGCTTGGGAGCCGACCAAACCGCCCCTGGGAGAACCGTATCATCGGACCGTGGAAAAATACGGTGCCAAGCCCTGGACCGATGAGATCCCGAAACCGGAGCCGGAAAAACTAACTGTTCCGGTTCCTGAGGACACCGGTGTGATCGGGCCGGAAGATCCCATGAATACCTTGAAGAATCATGGGATAGATCAGGATGCTCCGGCAGCACCGGAAGGGCAGATGGGTTCAGGATTGCCCATACCCGAAGAAGATATTCCCGATGCAGGGAATATACCCCCGGACACATACCCCGGAGAAGGGGAGATCCCACAGGACACGATTCCTGACATGCCGCCGGTTTCAGGACCACAGCATGGTGATACGATCACCCTGCCCGGTAAAGACGGCCGCGATTACGTTTTAGATTACAATGCTGAAACCGGGGAATGGGAGAATATCTTGACCGGCGGCAAGATCCGCAATGAAGATCTGGACTCCTATATCAATGATTTTAATAAATGGCAGGATCAAGTAGCTGATGATAAGAAATGGTCAGCTGCTGAGCTGGAGAAGATGGCCAGACGCGAGGATGCGACCAGCAAAGCCATAGACAAACACATGGAAGACTGGCGCAAACTGGAGCAAATGCAAAATGCTGCTGACAAATATGATATCGGAACTCCGGGCGGCCCCGGTGATGTAGATAAGGCGATCCAGGGCCTTAAGGATGACATGCTGGCCGGCAAAGAGCTGGATCAGGAAAAAATGGACAAAATACGCGGCGTCATCGACAATCGAATTCTGGGCAAAACCACAGCCGATACTGGAGAACGATGGGAAGAGGATTGGGTCAAAAACGTGGGCTGGGCTCTGGAAGCCAACGCAGCTACCGCCAAAGAAGTAGTTACCGGCGAGAAGGCCGATGGCAGTACTTCCTGGCTGGGCATGGGGGCAAGACTTATGATCATGGGGGCTACCGGCGGACTGGCCGGCGGCGCGAGCCTTACTTACGTGACCCTGGACGGGGCTATGAATGTGGCGGAAGCCATGTACCGCATCAAGGATGAGATCGATAAAGGTGGATCTGATTTTAGAGCAGTTTCTAAAGCAGTTGGATTATTTGTCCTGGGAGAGCAAATGGGGTGGCTGGCAGGTGAAGCCGGCGGTAAGGCTATGGGAGAGATGATGGAAAGATTCCCCGCCTTTACTAATAAGGCCGCAGATTTTATCGAAACTGCCTTGCTGAAAGTCAGCGCTAAAAATCAGATGTGGAGCAAAGCCCTGGGTATGGTCACTAAAGATTCAGCGGAAGAATCCATTGACCAGATCAATAAACGCCTGGTGGATATAGGCAGTGACCAGGCGGCTAAAGAGATTATCGATAGTGCCAGAATGGATTATGGCATGAAATCGGTAGCAGATTCATTCGATGATGTCACCAAAGGCGCAGGAAAAGCAGTACCCGGTACGACCGGAGATATGGCTGGCGGGGCCGCAAAATCTGCCGGCGATGGCTGGTCTGATGTGGGTGAAAGCGGAGGTAAAACAGCTGCCGCCGATAATTTGGGAGCCAGAGTAGGCAGAGCCCCAGACGGCGGTGATGATATAACTGGTGGTACTGGAAAAACTGCTTCCAGCACCACAGACGACATAGCAGGAGGAACGGGTAAAGCAACCTCCAGCACCAGCGACGATGTAACCAAAAGTCCTGGCAAAGCGGCAGTGCAAACAGATGCTGATGGAGTTCCTGGTGCCGGCAAGGCAGCAACACAAAAGGACGCTGATGGAGTTCCGGGATCCAGGCAAGCCGGAGAGGATTTCAGCGACGCACCAACGAAGTCTTCCGCAGCAGGGGGAGACGGACCGGGTGAACCACCGGATGGAAGACCGCCGGGTGGCGGAGACGAGATGCCGGGTGAACCGGATCATCTGCCCCTGAATCGTGGTGGCAGGACTCCGGATGAAGTTCTGGCAGATCCGGCTGCACTAAACAGGGCAGAAAGAACCGTGCAGGAGAATATAAAAGAATTTGATAACCTGCCCCCCTCCCGACGAGAGGAATTGATCAGGGAGCAAGCAATTTATGATGAATATAAGGTGCAGGCTGAGGAAAGAGTCTGGAACCTGTCAGAAAAAGTGCAGCGGGGAGAACCATTGACGGTTGAAGAGATCATGGAAATGAAATCCGACCCGGCTACCATGAGAACACTGAAAAGCATTCAGGAAACGGATGGTTTGGGAAGCCAACTGACACCGCAGGAAGCCCGTGGCATACAGATGGAATTCAATCGTTCGATGGATGAGAATATACATCAACCTTCCTATGGGGCGGTGGAAGATCACCTGCGGACCAGGTATCCTCAGAATGACCCCGGCGAAGTACGGTGCAGAACAGTGCGCACACCAGGTACTGAGCCGGATCCATGGAATGTAAATACAGACAACGACGTGATTGCTGAGAGACTGGTGCATGGTCCTAATGGGCCTGAATGGGTGGAGGTTCCCAAAACCGAGTGGGAAGACACTTATTATAAGGCTTTTGCGGAAAACTCAGGTTTCAGCGTTGATGAGGCCAGCAGAAGGTTCCCGCAAACTGATTGGGCAAATATGGATGATGCAACACGCTTCCAGCAATGGGCCAAACATCATGAAGAAGCCGCCATGGATCAATTTGATCTGTCCGCCGGCCGTGACTTCAGCGACCAGCGCACCTGGCATATACCGGATGGCGACCAGCCCGGCAGACCGATGATCGAACTGACGCAGGACGAGATCGACCGCGGGGTAGACTTTGTTACGATCGACGGCCGCCCGATGCGGCCTTCCACTGGATATGAACTGACCCAGAGAGGGCAGGGGACTATGATGGATCCGGAACAATTATCTTTGATGGAACAACATAAATTCGATGATTACTGGAACTCTGGAGATACTCCGGCCCAGGTGATGCGAAATCAGACCGAGGCTATGGAACAATTGCGAAAAACGGCGAATGTAGCACAAACGGTAGAAAGCAGTTATCGGAATATGGGCTACCGGGTGGAAGCGATGCCCGATAATATGAAAGAAGCGATTGCGGTCATTAAAAACAATGATCTTTCACCGGCAGCCAGAGCAGTCCGTTTACAGGAACTGGGGTATCATTCACCCGGGGACTTCCTGGATAAAGTATCAAGTCGCATCGGCGCGATCAGAACTGCGCAGAGATAAAGGGAGAAATATAATAGTCAGGAGGCATTGATATGGGAATGAATATGGAAAAGCTGGGTAACATCGAGATATTCAAGTTGGCACCGGCAGATATCGATCATTTGTTCAGACGTTCTGGATTGAACGGGAATCAGCTTTCGTCTTTCAGTTATCATGCTGAACAGGCTGCGATCAGCAGTCCTTCGGAATTCTTCAAACCGCTGGCCGAAAGTGCCAATTTTGTGTCGATTGCGAAGAAATTGCTGGCACCGGATTTGAAGATCGAGTTTATCCGCGGGGGAGCCGGTTCAGCAGAAGAAAACTATAATGCTTTTCTCTCCCTGGAAGATAATGATGTTTTGGCACAGTTTCAGGGCAGTGATGGCAACATTTTGCTGCTGTTTTTCGATAATGAAGAATCATTTCTGGAATGGTGGTCAGATATCTATGCCTCGAAAGCGGCAAGCGCATATCAGCCTGTATTTCCTGAAGTACTGGGAGCGGAGGTCCTTTTATGTGCGCTGCACTGCATCGACATTTATCGCCGTTCCTATATGGAAAGTATGCTGGATTACCGGGGCGGTCTGGATCTGGCTATCAGCACCCAGGATTTTGTCCAACTGCTCAAACGTTCGCTGTCCAGTAAAGATAAACGCTGGCTGTTACCCACCATGTTTGAAATCACCCCGGGACTAAAGGGGATCAGTATCGCTTTGAAACCGGAGCACATTAAAAAAGTTGAAGAATTAGGATTTTTGACCAGCAATGAAAATGTGTTGACTTTGGGGGAACGCTCTCGGATCATGGGCACGGAAGTCATTACCAGCTGGCTGGGATCAGTTGCATGCCAGGCTACGGCTTTGATCAACGGACAGGAGAAAAGCCTTTCCCGGATGTTCCTGACGCCCACAGCATTTGCCAATCATCTCTTCTCCTTTGAGATCGGAGCAGGAGGAGATACACGCTTTCGTCATCAGGCCAGCACTTTGCCGGAATTAAACCAGACATTGTTAAAATGGATCGAAGCACTGCAGAAGGTGATCGGCGGCACTGCTCCAGCGAAAGCTGCCAAAACAGAGGCTCTGGTTATGAAATTTTGCGGTCAGTGCGGTGCTGAACTGAAAGCTGGTAAGAAATTTTGTACAAAATGCGGAACACCGGTATAAAATACCCGAAAATTAAGGAAGTGAAAAGCAATGAGTGAATTAAAATTTTGTCCGGACTGTGGAGCGCCCTTGACACCGGGAGACAGGTTCTGCGGTGAATGCGGTTTTGACATCAATACCATAGCCGGGAAGCCTGCTGCCCCTGCTGCGCCCGAGAGACCAGCAGCACCGCCTCCGGCAGCACCGACTTATCAACAGCCCCAGACTCCCGCACAGCCTGTGGGAGGGCCTGGAGCTATGCCCGGCAGAAATTATGCCCCGCCAGGAACCAATCCCGGTGGGAGCAAAAACGCTTTGGTCATTATGATCTCCGTGCTGGCCTTGTTGTTTTTAGCTGGCGGAGGAATCTACTGGTGGCTTTCCAAGGATCAGCCCGGCGGAGATAATGGTGTACCCCGACAAGCGGTGACCCAGCAAAACGGCAGTCAAGCAGTTAATACCGGCGGACAGAACACACCCGGTGTGCCAGCTCAGCCAGCGCCTCAGGTCGATTTGTCCAGGGCAGCGACCTATTTATCCGAACCGGGACTGAAGTGCACGTTCTTTGTCAATTATCCTGATGGGATGTCGGGAATCGTTGATCGCATCAGCGGACAGGCCGTCCCTAATGAATCAGTACGGATAAGTGAAGTAGAGGTTGGCATCGATATGGGAGAAGAATATGGTTTTGGATTTCATTATGTTGAACGTGCCGATGGAACCTATTACATCATGGACGCATCACCTTTTGAAATTTTTCCGGTATTAAAAAACAACATGACGGTGGGGCAAACCTGGAGCTATGACACGGAGTCCGGATCTATCAAATATAAAGTTGTGGATATGGGTGTAGATCTGGATTTAGGCTTTGCTAAATTCGACGACTGTCTGTTGCTATTAGAGGACAATCAGGCAGTGGGATTTCAGAGCATTACTTATTATGCACCGGGGAAGGGCAGTGTTTATGTGATCGATCCCGGTGGCGCTTTTCAATACTATAAAATGACGGAAATGATCACGATCGATGCGGCCGAGGCAGCCAATACCATCATTAAGTGGTGCCCGAACTATTATGATATTAAAGATGACCGTTCTCAAAGCTATTAGAGTAGGGGAGGACTGAAGCATGACGTCGGCATCAGGTGCGAATGAACTTTGGAGGCGGGTTGCGCTGGTCCTGGGGATATTAGTCGGTCTGGCATTATTTTGCTATGTGGCGCCGGCTATGGTCAGCCTGACTGCTTTGGACTGGGAAGAGGAACAGGCCGGCGAACTGAAATCATATAGCGGCTATGTGACCGAAGAAGAAAAACGACTGAACAGTTTGCCGCTGGATGAATATATAGCGGAAAAGACCGGCGGACAAGTAACAGATGTTGACGGCGCGCAGTGGGGAACATTTTTTCAACAGGTACAGTTAGCCAGTAATGCTGAGTATAAGAGTTCCCAATATGGAAGCCGGGTCAGCGAAGAAGACAAGGATGACTTCTGGANNAGGCCGGTCGAGGTCTTCTTTAAACCGGATGAAATACCCTATTCCCAATGGGGGCTGCGGCAGAGCGACAGTCAAACCGCCTATATCAGTACGGACAGCGGCAGTGAAACGATTTATCTGCGTTTAAAATACCATGATTATAAGACCAGTGTTGGTGCGATGTCCAGCCCATATCGTACTGCACCGGGATGGCTTTACCATCCTTACCGAACCATCGGCATCATAATTATGATATTAGGCTTGCTGCTATACATATTCCTGCCGCGTCGAAAAAAACAGCCGGATGATATCAGTTATTCCACCGGCAGTATGCTGGCCGGGGATCTGGTGGGGGTGATCCTCTTGCTTCCTTTTTATGGACTGCCCTTTTTGATCAACGGGGGAACCGTGCAGGCGATCACCGGTTTATGGCCTGTCACCCTGGTCATGTGGCTGATTGCCTGTATCAGCATCTACTTATTCTACAGCAATGCCTGGAATGCTTCATACCTGATCGAACTGACGAAGGATGCCCTGTCCCTGGTGACCTTTAAGGGGGTACGGGAAATGCGGTTTGAGGATATGGCTGCCGTTGATCTGGTGGCTTTAAGTAATCCCGGTTGGTTCCGCAAACTATTCCTGGCAGTAGCGTTTTTATCAGTAATCAGCGGTCGCGCTTCTTCAACCCAGCCTTTAGGAACAGCATTGCTGGCAGAAGGCGCTGTCTATGGGGGGCTGGAGATTAAAGGACGCAGCGGCGGAAAACCCATCTATATCTGGTTTTCTGACCAAATGGGCGGGGTGATCATCAATCATTTTGATCGGGTGCCGGAAGCCATTGAAGCTGCAGGCGTCCCCTTTAACAAAGAACCCAGAGCCATCGAAGGCTTTACCATGTTCATGTGAAACAATACTGCCATTTACCTTCCCAGTGACACATATCTGCAGTATAACAGCGGAATGGGTGGGAATATAATTTAAGCGGAAAATAATATTTTGGAGGAGGCACAAAGAATGGTTGGATTGATAATTCTCGGAGTGATAGTGGTCTTATTGGTTGTGTTCCTGATCGGGATCTACAACAGCCTGGTACAGCTCAGGCAGCGGGTGCAGAATGCCTGGTCTCAGGTAGATGTGCAGCTGAAGCGGCGTTATGATCTGATACCCAATCTAGTCAATGCCGTCAAGGGCTATGCCCAGCATGAGAAAACCACGTTTGAAACTGTGACCCAGGCCCGGAATATGGCCATGAATGCCGGCAATGTCAAAGAGCAGATCCAGGCGGAAAACATGATCAGCGGCGCCTTGCGCTCACTATTTGCGGTGGCGGAAGCGTATCCGGAACTTAAAGCCAACACCAACTTCCTGCAGCTGCAGTCCGAACTCAGTGATACGGAAAGCAAAATCGCTTATGCTCGCCAATTCTATAATGATACCGTACAGAAATTCAATACCAAGATCGAATTATTTCCCAACAACCTGGTGGCAGGTATGCTGGGATTCGCCATGGTGGATTATTTTACCCTGCAGGGCGAACCTGATGCTCGTCAGGCAGTGAAAGTGGATTTTTAAAAAGGAGTTTCCAAAATGATACGAAGAATATCGACCCGCTATTTGCGGGCTTCGGCCTTACGTGTTTTTATCAGCCTGTTCCTGATTCTGGCCTTCATGGCGCCTGTAGCCCTGGCGGACCGGTCATTGACCATGAATCAGATCATTGTGGATGCCCAGGTGCTGCCGGATGCTTCCATGCAGGTGACGGAAAGGATCACGGTTGATTTTTCCGGACAGTGGAACGGTTTTTATGTGAAAATCCCCCAGGGGAACACCCCCATTGTCGAAGTACAGGTCAGTGAAAACGGCCAGCCTTATACATTTAATCCCGGCACCGAATACGGACCACCTGGAACCTACCTGACCAAATCCGAAGGCGGGGACATCCTCATCGACTGGAGCGTGGACGCCTATGATCAGGTTCGCACCTTCGACGTTTCTTATCGGGTGGTCAATGCGGTTAAGATCTATCAGGATACGGCAGAACTCTACCGCAAATTCATCGGTGAAGCCAACGGCAATAAGATCTCCTATGTCCAGGTGAATCTTACCCTGCCGCCGGGGGCGGAACAATTCAAGCAAGGGGAAGATATCCGCATCTGGGGGCACGGACCCCTAAATGGGGAAGTGGAATTTGCCGGCCCCAATGAAGTCGTGTTACAAGTCAATGATTTGTCTCCTTATACGTTTATGGAAGGTCGAGTCCTCATGCCCGTCAGTCTGTTTGCCGGGGCGCCGGCAGAAGCCTTTGACGCTCAACCGGCTTTGTCCAGAATCTTATTCGAGGAAAAGGGCTGGGCTGATCAGGCCAATAAAGAAAGGGCCATGGCCAGAGTGGAAGTGGGGGCCGGAGCTGGGATCGTAGCTGCAGCATTGGGCGGCGTATTCATGTTGTGGCGCAGGTTCGGCCGCAAACACCTCACGGTTTTTGACGGTGATTATTACCGTGATCTGCCCGCCTCATACAGCCCGGCGGAGCTAAGTATACTCTGGAATTTCAAAGCCATGAACGCCAATGATATAACGGCTACCATTATGGACCTGGCCCGGCGGCAATTCCTGTTTCTGGAGGAAGATACCGTGCAAGTGCGTAGATTATTAGGCAGCAAAGAAGTCACCACCTTTCGGCTCAGTTTTATGCCAGCCCCGGAACCGGCGGCTTTGCGTAAACCGGAAGAAGCTACTTTAAGGCCCCATGAGATAGAACTCATCGATTTCTTGAAAAACGATATCGGCGGCGGCAAGGATTATATCTACCTGACTGATATTGAAGAATACGCCAAAAAGAATGGGGAAGCATTTTACGCATTCTGGAGCGACTGGACTTCCAGCATCCTCGCCAAATGCGAAACCTATAATTTCATTGACAGCAATGGCAGTATGACGCTTTTCACCGTGTTGGGCGGAGTTGCGCTCTTTGTGTTAGGTTTTGTTCTGGCCGCCCGGATCGGGACCATCGGCTGGGCCATGATCATTGCCGGGATCATTATTTTTTTCATACCGCGCCGTTTTAAACGCCGTTCTGTGACTGGCCAGGAAGATTATGTACGCTGGGCAGCCTTTAAAAAATTCCTGGAGCATTTTTCCGAAATGCAGCGGCATGAGATCCCCAGCCTCATCATTTGGGAGCATTATCTGGTCTATGCGGTCACTCTGGGAGTGGCCAAGGAAGTTATCAAACAGCTGGAAGTGGTCTTCCCCAATATGCAGGATGGGGATTATCGTTTCGGTTATGGCTGGATGATGTATGGAACCTATCATGCCGGCATGAATGCGTTGACCAACTCCTTTGATGGGATCGGGAATTCTTTTGAGCGTTCTTTGGCATCAGCCCAGAAGGCAGTCAGCAAGTCTTCATCCGGTTCCGGCGGCGGGGGAGGATTTTCCGGCGGCGGCGGAGGAGGAGGCGGCGGCGGCAGCTACGGCGGCCGGTAGCTCGGGGGGATAGTTTGATAGGGACAGCGCATAAGGAAATATTTATGGAAAAAATGCAGGGGCGGTTATTAACAGCCCGGTCGTATCGAAAATAGGTATCGCTACAGTAGGGGGCAGCTAGTATCAGCCCCCTGCAGTATTGCCCTGAGTTAAAAACACAATAGAGGAGGAAAATATGATTTGTTCAAAATGCGGCGCTGATTCTGTAAAAAGCGTCAAATTCTGTACTAACTGCGGCAATCCTTTGCCCCAAACCGCAGAAAATCAACCGGATCACGAGACCCATACAGAGCAAGCGGAAGGAAATCAAAACCGGATTGGTTTTTCAGAACGGATCAATGATCCGGCTTTTGCCAGTTATCTGCGTCAGACCACTGCCTGGTCCTTTATCTTTGCCGGGATTCTGGCGGTTGTCGTGATCGTTGGTTTTTTTATCTATGGGGAGACAAGTTCGGAAATGGATAATCCCCAGGCCCTTTATATTGGACTGGGGATCGGGGGTATGTTCCTAACAATAGCTTTATTGTCCACCATCAGCCGAGCAAGGGTCAAACAGTGGGATGGGGTGGTCATTGATAAAAAGATCGAAAGAAAGACCCGGCGCAATAAAGACTCAGATGGTCAGTACCATGTAGAAAGATACAAATTATATACCGTGGTCTTCAAAACTGACCAGGGAAAGATCCTGGAAAAAGGTGTAGAAGATGATGATACCGTTTTTAATTATTTTGAGATCGGTGATCAGGTGCGTCAGCACAAAGGTCTGGGTACACTGGAGAAATACGATAAATCCAGGGACAGCATCATATTCTGCAATGCCTGTTCTACTTTAAACGATATCAATGATGATAAGTGCTACCGCTGTTCTTGCCCGCTTTTAAAATAGGAAAAATTTTATAGATTTGATCCTTTCGTTATACCCTTGCGATTATTGAACTTTTAGGGTAAAATACTATAGTTGCCAGAGTAAAAGCGTAAAAATTGTATAAGGTTTGTTTAGGAGAGGTGGCTGAGTACGGCTGAAGGCGCTCGATTGGAAATCGAGTAACGTGTCAAAAGCGTTCGCGGGTTCAAATCCCGCCCTCTC
>LSQX01182493.1_pt2 | contig 18053 bp, 16 predicted proteins | sample 654561 | NCBI WGS metagenome assembly LSQX01 (sample SAMN04489861, study PRJNA283612) | anaerobic digester metagenome | isolation source: 4 biogas reactors fed with cattle manure at either 37C or 55C with and... | place: Denmark: Kongens Lyngby | collected 2014
TTCTTTTCTCAACAGTTTAAACGCTCCTGTGTGCCCGATGGTCCGAAAGTAGGAACGATAAGCCTGTCTCCCAGAGGTAACTGGCGCATGCCCAGTGATGCGATTGCGAGAGTTTGGTTGGAGGAACTGAAATAAGTAGATCTAATTAACTATAGCTTTTTTGGTCAATAGTAGCCAAATAGTCCCCGAAACGCATATCTAACACCATATGGGAGTAAATAACAAAAGTCTGTAACCACTGAGATTACAGACTTTCATCTGGCAGGGGAGACAGGGATCGAACCCGCGGCCCACGGTTTTGGAGACCGTTGCTCTACCAGCTGAGCTACTCCCCTTTGACTGACGAATTCAAGTATACAATAAAAGCAGCTGTCATGTCAATAAGAAACAAAAGGTTTTTCGCAAGAACAGCAGGTTATTTACCGCTGTTCTTGTAAGCGGTGAGACCATAGATGGGCAAGCCCTGGCTGATAAACCTTTCCTCATACTCCGTTGTGATATTTCCTTCCAGAAGTGAACTCTTGTGCAGGTCGTATGTAATGTCCTGCAAAAGGAACCCGGCAAGCTCGAATTGAGAAATTGAAAAATCAAATAAATCCTGATTGTCTGTTTTAAAGGAGATCGTTCCATCATCCTTCAGAAGCTTACTATAAACCTGAAGAAACCGAATATTGGTTAGTCGTCGCTTTGCATGGCGTTTTCTTGGCCAGGGATCGGAGAAATTCAGATAAATCTTACTGATTTCACCCGGATCAAAACACTGAGCTATCAATTCAGCCTCGCAGTTTATTACCGCAAGGTTGGGCAACCCTTCTTCCGGTGTCTTTTTTATGAGTTTCAACAATACGGTGGCGAATTTTTCCATTGCGATATAATTGATGTCAGAGTTCTGATTCGCAAGTGTTGTGATAAATTTGCCTTTGCCCGAACCGATTTCAACATGGAGTGGATCTGAATTTTTGAAATATTCGGACCATTTTCCCTTCAAATTTTCAGGTTTAGTAATAAAGTTTGGGTGATTTTGCAGTTTTTCTCGAGCACCTGGAACATTTCTGAGCCTCAAGACAAATAGCCTCCTTTAAAAACGGGTTTTACTCTTGCGGATAACATGCGCTTTGTCAAAAGCTCCCTAAATCTTTTGCCGTAGATCGTTTTTTCTCTTTGATCTTAACACGGTTTGGCGCATAATTTGTGCAAGCGCTCATAGGATTAGCTTACAGTTGGGATGGAGCGTTGTAAAGTACCCGAGCAAATCTATTATACCGGGTTTATCGTTTATTGTAAATGAACCAGGAAAACTTCATTTTCACTCATTGCAGGCAGGCATTTATTTGCTATAATAAGTGTTGTGCCCTAAGGGGTAAAGCCATTTTTTAGCCCTTGCGGCTAAAATACACTTCCTCTGTTTATGGCCTTTAGGCCAGAAAGAGGTCTTAGGCGTATTTGATAAAAAGAGCAGAACGCAATTACATACCGAAAAAGAGAGGAGCTTCGAATGAAATACAAACTATTGGCAGTGGATGTTGATGGAACCCTACTTAACAACAATCGTGAAATCACAGAAAAAACAAAAAGAGCGATACATCAGGTGATCGACAGGGGCGTTATTTTTACCATATCCAGCGGGAGGCCTGTTCAGGGTGTGGCAATGATTACCGAGCAATTAGAGGTGGATATACCTGTGATTACCTATAATGGCGCTATGGTTATTACTGGTTCCAGCAAGAAAGTCATATACTCATGTACTTTACGGGAAGAAGATGCTGTCTTGATAGAAAAGCTTGGACGGGAGCGAAATACAACGATGGCAATCTGGGCTGACAATCAGTTGTTTGTTAACCGTCCCGATGAACGGGCAGCACAGTATAGCCAGCTTAGTGGAACTGAACCAAAACTCTACAGGGATGTACGTGATTTACTCGAAAAAGGCATTAATAAAATGCTTTGGTATGATGAAATTCAACGGATAAATACCTTCGAAAGAGAAATGCGGGGTCTGCTAAGCCCGTCTGTAAACTTTCATACTTCACAGCCTATCTTCTTGGAGTTTGTGGATGTAAAGGCATCAAAGGCCATAGCCCTTGGGAAATTGGGTGAGCACTATGGTATTCGTCGGGAAGAAATGATTGCTGTGGGAGATGGCTTTAATGATCTGTCCATGATCGAATATGCAGGACTGGGAGTAGCCATGGATAACGCACCCGCAGAAATAAAAAAGGCAGCGGACTTTGTCACATTATCAAATGAGAATGATGGTGTAGCTCATGTTATAGAGAAATTTATCAAATGACCAAAGACGCCTGCCCCGTGTGGCTAAGGCTACGAAAATGGGAAGTTTATTTTTGCGTCAAGCAAAAAGCACGAATAGGCGGGGGTTTATGTCGTTTTGGACAAAAGAGAGTTTGTTAGGAACATGACTAATAGAAAATTTGCATGATCTTGCTTTTTATCCTGCAAAATAATATAGTTATGTTGAATGGAGTATTAATAAATGTTCGATGAAAAGGAGACCTGATATGGACAGCCTGATCGGTTTAATGAGGGACAAATATTCATCATTCAGCAAAGGTCATAAAGCGATTGCCACATATATCATGAACCATTATGGCAAAGCGGCTTATATGACAGCTGCTCAATTGGGGGAGGCGGTGGGTGTCAGCGAATCAACAGTGGTTCGTTTCCCCATAGAATTGGGCTTTGACGGGTATCCAAAGCTTCAGAAAGAGCTAAAGAAGCTGATCAAGAGCAAACTGACAGCAGTTCAGCGGCTTGAGGTTTCTTCCAACAGAATCGACAAGGAAAATGTTATTAAGAGTGTTCTGCATTCGGACTTGAATAAAATTAAAGAAACGATGGAAGAAATAGATGCAGACAATTTTAATACTATCGTGGAAGAAATTTTGAAAGCGAAGCAAATATACATTCTTGGGGTGCGAAGTTCGGCTTCGCTGGCTGGCTTTATGGGATTTTACTTCAACTTGATTTTTGAAAATGTCCGACTGGTGCATACTACCAGTGTCAGCGAAATGTTCGAACAGATAATCAACACAGGCGAAGGTGATGTTGTAATTGGAATAAGCTTTCCACGCTACTCCAAAAGAACAACCAAAGCGATGGAGTTTGCCTGGAAGCAGGGAGCTACGGTTATCGCCATTACAGACAATGTGGATTCTCCCCTTGCAAAAAGTGCGAGCTATTCATTATTTGCAAGGAGTGGTATGAATTCCTTTGTAGATTCTTTGGTCGCGCCATTGAGTGTCATTAATGCCATCATTGTTGCTATTGGTATGAAGCGAAAGGAACAAATACAACATAACCTGGAAAAGCTGGAAACAATATGGGATGAATACCAGGTGTATGAAAAGGATGATCCAGCAACAACCCATCAACCCGATTAAGTCAACGCAGATGTGGTCGCATTGAAAAAAGCGTTGCCCCTGAATAAATTGGTTGCCGCTGGTAATAGACGGATGGCATGGAGATTTAGATGAAAAAAGTAGGTGTTATCGGAGCCGGTGCTGCCGGTCTAATGGCTGCAGGTAGAGCAGCTGAACGGGGGCATCGTGTTCTTGTTTTTGAAAAGAATGATATAGCCGGGAAAAAGGTACGCATTACTGGGAAAGGCAGATGTAACATTACCAATACATGTGATATTGATACCTTCATATCCAATGTTCCGGGAAATGGCAGATTTCTGTACTCATCACTGTATACTTTTTCCAATGCACAGACCATGGATTTTTTCGAGGGAAGGGGCGTTCCCATTAAAATTGAACGTGGGGGAAGAGTTTTCCCGGCGTCAGACAAGGCAAAGGATGCCGCTGATGCACTGCGTGATTACGTCATTCAAAACAAGGGGAAAATCCTTTATCATAGCCTGGTAAAAGAAATCCTGATAAAAGATGATTCTGTTACTGGTGTTAAGCTAAAAGATGGCACAGTAGAAAGCCTGGACGCCGTTATCGTGGCAACAGGTGGAGTTTCGTATTCTGGAACTGGCTCCACCGGAGAAGGCCATGAGATGGCCCGAAAGCTTGGTCATACAGTCACAGATCTAAAGCCGTCACTGGTGCCGCTTAACACAAAAGAGGAGTGGGTACGTGAACTGCAGGGATTGTCTCTGAAAAATGTTGCAATCTATCTTTCTGATAAAAGAGGAAAAAGAATTTATGATGATTTCGGAGAAATGATGTTCACGCATTTCGGTGTTACCGGTCCTGTCATTTTAAGTGCAAGCCGCCATATCATGAAATATGATTACAAGAACGTTTACCTTTCGATCGATCTAAAACCTGCCTTGGACGAAAATAAGCTGGATAGCCGTCTGCAGCGCGATTTTGTAAAATATTCCAGAAAACAGTTTAAAAATTCATTGAATGAATTGTTTCCGAATCTGTTGATTCCAGTGATGGTCAAGTTAAGCAGGATCCCTCCTGATAAGCCCGTTCATCAGATTTCAAGGGAAGAAAGACTTGCATTCGTGAAACTAATGAAAAACCTGACATGTGAAATTTCCGGATCCCGGCCAATTGATGAAGCCATTGTCACCGCGGGCGGAGTTTCCGTAAAAGAGATCGAGCCGAGCACAATGGAATCCCGGATCATAAAAGGGCTATATTTTGCCGGAGAAGTGCTTGATGTTGATGCATATACGGGAGGATTCAACCTGACGGTAGCATTTTCAACCGGGTATACAGCCGGAAACAGTGTATAATCCGAACGCGATATTCAAAAGCAACCATCCATTACGGGAACATACAGCATATCAAGCCAAAAGATAGTATCCGTTTATGAATTAATAATAGAATGCGAATGAAGATTTGTTTGTATGATTCTGTCAGAATGAACTGAACACGAGTATGCGAACCTTCATGGAATTCAGTCGATTCTGTCTAAAATATCACATCAGAGGGAATAATAAACAAACCCGGGTTCGCCGGGAAATAAGCGAATAGGGTTGCGTGATATCTTGTGAAAATGGGTTGGTTTTTCATATTCCTATCGATCATTATGTGTATTGTACTAATCGGTGTTCAAATCATCCGGATTTACCCGATATGGACTGAACTTCCTGAGGATCCCTATCAAGGTGCTCCCCTTAAGCTATTCCAGTCTTTGGTTGAAAGAGGTACTGTAACACTGGATGTTCTTGGTCAGTATAGAATGTTGGATGTGATGATCTACAAAAATGGTGAGCGCTGCATTCTGGTGGAAGAGTTTCCTGTCACCATAAGTGTAATGGAAGGCGATGTTCTGGAGACTTGGGTGCTTAATGGCTTGCCTGGAGTGTCCCTTGTTATCAAAAAAACTTCGGACAATATTGAATTGAAATATTCACGGACTTCTCTGCCGCTAACCAAAGGTCTTCACAGAATCGGAAAGGTGGTCGTGAAATAATCTCATATTGCGGCTAAACTCTGCTGTATGGTATAGTAAGGTAAAAGCGCTGCTTCATCCATGAAACCAGAGCAAAAGAACTAGCAAAGTCTATATGGAGGGTTAACAATGGAATCATTCAGACATCTGTCACCTAATGAAATACTCAACCGTTCTTTTGAGTGCTCCTGTGGGAGAAAGCATACCATTCCGATTGAAAGAATAGAATACCAGAGGAATACACTGTCGCATCTTCCACAAATTCTAAATCCATTTATAAAAACTGAAATTCTGATGGTTGCCGATGGCAATACATATGGTGTTATCGGAGAAAGGATAGAGCAGAAGCTTTCCGAACACGGTTATACAATGAAACTGTGCTGCATACATCGCGACCATGATGTGGTTCCGGATGAGAGGTCGCTGGGTGAGGTTATTACCCATTTGGATGAAAACACAGGTTTCATTCTCGCAGTGGGCTCCGGTGTAATCAATGATCTCTGCCGGTATATTTCTGCAAGGACCAAAACCCCTTATGGAATCATTGCGACAGCGCCTTCAATGGATGGATATGCATCATCGGTCTCTCCATTGATTGTTCATGGAAAGAAAATATCCTTTATTGTTGGCTATCCCAGGTTTATCCTGTCAGAGCCCGAAATCCTTTGCGATGCGCCTGAAATCATGATTCAGGCCGGGTTTGGAGATGTACTGGGAAAGCTGACCGCACTGGCAGACTGGAATCTATCAGCACAAATTAATGGTGAGCACCGGTGTAAGGAGTGCATGTTGCTGGTAGAAAGAGCTGTTCAGGCGGTGATCGCATGTGCTGATTTGCTTATGCAGGGTCAGGAGGATTCTGCGGTAAAATTGATGGATGCACTGATTTTATCCGGTTTGGCGATGGGCCTATATGGCAATTCGCGTCCTGCTTCTGGTGCCGAACATCATTTAAGCCATTACTGGGAAATGGATGCTCTGGCAAAAGGGCATGAACATGCGCTACACGGAAATATGGTTGGTGTAGCCAGCCATGTAACAGCATTGGCTTATCAAAAAGTCATTGATATCTTACCGGAGGGCTTTATCTCACCCGATGCACAGGAAATACAATCTCTTCTGTCTACAGTGCGAATGCCAGATAGCCCTGCGGGTTTGGGAATATCGAAGGATTTATTTCACAATAGTATACTCAAGGCGATGTATATTCGGGACAGATATACAATTCTGGGGTTCCTGGATGATAATGGGCGTCTGGAAACAATAGCCGATGAACTGACAGAGTATCTTTATTAAAATGGATTCAATTGTATTCCGGAATCTGCTTTAATATAATATGGATATGGTTTGGAGCACCATCAAGGGTTCCCAAAAATATAAGGTTTTAACTTCAGCATACCGGATAATCCCATTCCGAATGTACCCGGTTGCAGCACGGCTGGAACCTCATGCAGGGAATCTATAGAAATTTTTCCATGGCTTTCCCAAAGCAATGATATGGTAGCAGAAAAAAAGAACGGACTAATCATCCGGGAGGTTATTATGTTAAATGAACAAAACCCGATGAAATATGGCAGCAAGGACGTGGTCAAGGCGGCGATTACTATGGCGCTGTCTTCGAATCGGGAAGAAGAGAAAGCCTTGAAGCATGAATATCAGCAAATAGGTATAAAGTCCTGTGCTGTGGATTATGGCGGTGATTTTATCACATCCATCATGAAAATCATTGAAAGAGCAGTGGTTTCGTCAAAACGGGAAGGTGTCATTGTTGAAAGTCATGCCGAGGAAGGGGCTGTGGCGGGTGCAACCCGGGAAGCACTTGGTCAGATCACCACGAAGGCCATTGGCCTGAATGTGGGTGGGAAAATAGGAGTTGCACGTTATCGCGAGCACGTTGCCGTGTGTGTTTTCTTTGGTATCGGGTTGTTGCATCTAAATGAAATATCGATAGGAATTGGGCACAGGGTTGTATAATGTCTGTGTCAGATTCATCTATTACAAAACCTCATTGTTCAATGGGTGCTTCAGAGTCAATGCAGCTGTAGCCAATTGGATTGTTGAGGGAAGACCCAAAGCCCGGAATGTATTAGCAGCACCTGTAATGCAACATAACACAGGTGCATGGAGGGATTAGTGTGAAGAAGATACAAATTGCCATTGACGGTCCGTCTGGTGCGGGAAAAAGCACTATGGCCAAAATGGTTTCAAAGGAATTGGGAATACTATATCTGGATACAGGAGCGATGTATCGGGCGGTGGCACTGAAGGCGATTCAATCCGGAATCGATACCAAAGACAGCGACAAGTTGTCGCAAATGGTTCAAGACATCGATATCAGTGTGGTATATCAGGATGGACGTCAGCTTGTTTATTTGGATGGCGAGGATGTCAGTGAGCGCATCCGAACACCGGATGTGACGGTGGGAGCCTCCAATGTCGCTGTGGTCCCTGTTGTTCGGATGAAAATGGTAGAACTGCAACAGGAGATAGCTAAAAAGAACAGTGTTGTTATGGATGGCAGGGATATTGGAACCTATGTGCTTCCAGATGCAGATGTGAAGATATTTCTCACAGCCTCCGTTGAGGACCGGGCAAAAAGAAGATATGAGGAATTGCAGGAAAAAGGAACCCTGAAACAGACTTTCGAGGAAGTGAAACAGGATATGGAATACCGGGACAACAATGACAGCAACCGGGATTTCTGCCCGCTGAAAAAAGCGGATGATGCGATAATGCTGGATACAACCGGGTTCCCGCTTGAAAAATCTGTTGGGATGATACTGGATATTATAAAGGCGAGGATTTGAAATGTTATATCGGTTTGTTTGTTGGTTAAGCAATATTTTCTTTGCCATATTCTACAGAACGAGAATTGAAGGTTTGGAGAACGTACCTAAAAATAGTCCGTTGATTGTTTGCGCCAATCATATCAGCATGTTGGACATGTTTTTATTCGGGCCCAGGTTGCCAATTCGCATTTACTTTATGGCAAAGCAGGAGCTTTTTAAAATACCCCTGTTGAATGTGATTCTAAAGGGATTAGGGGCATATCCCGTCAAAAGGGGACATGGTGATATGCATGCTGCGAAAACAACCCTGAAGCTGCTTGAAGAAGGTAAGACTGTAGGTATCTTCCCGGAAGGGCACCGGAGAAATAAAAGCAGGAAAAAACTGAAACCGAAAAACGGAGCGATTCTTTTTGCTCTTGAATCCGGTGTGCCAATACTGCCAGTTGGTATTTTCGGCACGTACAAGTTGTTTTCAAAGCTTCGGGTGGTATATGGGACGCCATATCGGGTGAGCAGTGAAAATGGTCATAAGGCAACCAAAACCGAAATGCAGGAAATGGCGAATGCATTAATGGATAAGATCTATTCGCTTGAGAATACATAACCCTGCGTTCTGCACAGATGTGGAATGTGGTTTTGGAAAAAGGAGAATAATATGGGCAGACTTATGGTTGCACAAACAGCAGGCTTTTGTTTTGGAGTGGATAATGCCGTTAAGCTTGCATTTAAAACCTTACGTTCTTATCCAGATAAAATGCGGACCTATGGCGAACTCATTCATAACCGTCAGCTATCTGAAAAACTGGCAGAGGAAGGTGCGCGTTGTGTTCAGTGTACTGAACAGCTTCATAAGGATGATCACGTTGTTATAAGAGCGCATGGGATCGGGGAAGATGTGTATAGTGTACTGAATCAAAAACAGGTTAACATCCATGATGCAACCTGCCCTTACGTGAAGAGAATACATAAGCTTGTCAGAGAAAAGTATCGGGAAGGCTACCGTATCATCATTGTTGGGGATGACAGCCACCCGGAAGTCATTGGTATCAATGGCTGGTGCGAATATAAAGCCTGGGTTGTTTCCGATAAAGAAGGGATAGAATCTTTGCCAAATACCGAAGAGGGGATCTGCGTTGTGGCACAAACAACGATGAAACCTGAAAAGTATGAAGAGATTTACAAATTCATTAAGAAAAAGTTTGCAAATGCCGTAAAATTTGATACAATATGTAGTGCAACTGAAAAACGTTTGCGGGAAGCCCGGGAAATCTCTGAACAAGCTGATTTGATGATTGTTATAGGAGGGAAAAACAGCTCCAATACCCAAAAATTGTTTGAAACTTGTTCAGCTCACTGCCCAGCAACCATAAAAATTGAAACAGTGGCGGATCTTCCGCTGTTGGATATAAAGAAAAACTACACAATAGGGATTACTGCCGGGGCATCAACTCCCGATTGGGTAATCAAGGAGGTTATCAAAACAATGGAAGAGTTAATGAACAAACAGGAGAATGAAATGTCCTTCAAAGAGGCTTTCGAGGAGTCGGAGGTAAACAGTCTGAGATCGGGAGAGGTTGTCAAAGGCCGCATAATTGGCTACAACACCAGCGAGGTGTTTGTTGACCTGGGCTATAAGGCCGATGGAACCATATCTATGGAAGAATTTCTTGAAGATCCTGATTTTGACCCCGAGAAAGATTTAAAGGAAGGGGAAGAAATCCTGGTATATATCATTAAGATAAATGATGGCGAAGGCAACGTATCCCTTTCAAAGAAAAGAGTGGATTCCATCCGCGGCATGGAAGAGATTGAAGAGGCATTCAACGAAAAGAAACCCCTTGAAGCGGTTGTACGGGAAGTTGTTAACGGTGGTGTTGTTGCATCCTATAAAGGTGTGCGTGTATTCATTCCTGCATCGCAGATCAGTGACCACTATGTGAAGGATCTGAATGAGTTCCTGAAGAAAAAAGTCCGCTTTGAAGTTGTGGAAATGTCAAGAAATAAGCGCCGTGTTGTGGGCTCCTGCAGAAATGTTATCGAGAAGGAAAAGGCAGAAAAGATGGAAGCCTTCTGGGGTCAGGTGGAAGTTGGCCAGGAGTATACCGGAACGGTAAAAAGCATTACAAACTTTGGCGCGTTTGTTGATCTTGGCGTGGTAGACGGGCTGATTCACATATCCGAACTGTCCTGGAAAAAGATCAATAAGCCATCCGATGTTTTGAAGCCAGGTGAGACCGTCACCGTTAGAATTCTTGGCTTTGACAAGGAAAAGCAGAAGGTTTCGCTGGGTTACCGGAAGGCAGAGGATAATCCTTGGTATAATGTCGAAAACAAATATACTGCTGGGGATACTGTTGAAGGAAAAATTGTACGCTTGGTTCCATTTGGTGCTTTTGTAGAATTGGAAGAAGGGGTCGAAGGGCTCGTTCATATCTCACAAATTTCCAATGTCCGTCTCGGCAAGCCCGATGAGGTTCTGTCTGTTGGGCAGCAGGTTAAGATGAAAGTATTGGAGGTCAACCCGGAGCTTAAAAAGATCAGTCTAAGCATCCGTGAGGTTGAGCCCATTGATCCTGTCCGCGAAGACTCGGATATTGAAGAAAGCGTAGATACCCCAAACCAGCATGTTGAAGAAATGACCAATACAATCGGGGATATGATAAAAGAATAATCAGTTTATACCGATATATTAAACAAGACCGGTTTTTCCGGTCTTGTTTGGTTGTTCAAAAATATTTGCATAGAACAGCCCGGGTACTGCACAGGCCTTTACGAAAAAATCATAGCAAACGGGTGAAACGTCATGGCGGATTACGAAGTGTTTAAAAAAGCATTTTATCAGCAATCCAAAATCAATCTTGATCTTTATAAAGAGAAGCAGATGAAACGTCGTATCACATCCCTTGCGGGAAAACACGGTTTTAGCAGCTTTATGTCCTTTTACAAAGCCATGCTCGCAGATAAGAGCTTGTATGACACCTTTATTAATTATCTTACGATCAATGTATCGGAATTCTACAGAAATCCGAATCAGTGGGAATTAATGGAGAAGGTCATCATTCCAATGATTATAGAAAGAAAAGGGAGAGCAGAGGATATCAGAATCTGGAGTTCTGCATGCTCTACCGGAGACGAGCCATACACCATTGTCATGTTGTTGAACAAATTTATTCCTCTCTCGAAGATAAAAATAATTGCATCGGATATTGACTTGGGGGCTATAAATAAAGCAGAACAGGGTGTTTATCCGGAAAGAAGTATAAAAGAGTTGCCAGATGATCTTTTGAAAAGATACTTTACTGTTGTTAACGGGAATTGGTACAAGATATCAGATGAAGTGAAGAAGTGTGTCGATTTCAAACAGTTGAATCTTTTGGAGGATCCATATCCTGGAAATATGGATTTGATTGTATGCCGTAATGTTCTGATCTATTTTACCGAAGAAGCGAAACATTACATATACAACAGTTTTAACCGTTCTTTGGTTCAGGATGGGATACTTTTTCTGGGAAGTACAGAGCAGATTATTGGTGCAGCAAAGTATGGGTTTAAATCCATTAGAACTTTTTTTTATCAAAAAGCACATGAGATATAGTTAGTGAGGGTGAAACATGGTCAGGCTAAATGAGATGAGCAGAGAAGAATTATTGGAAGTGATCGCAATTAAGGATGCAACCATTAGGGTACTGAGAGAAGAGATTCAAAGCTATCAAGAACTGCTCAAACAAATAACCGGATCACCCGGCCAGAGCGATCCGGTCAGTTCTAAATAATTGGTGCCAGCAGCAATATCTCTTCATTGCGGCTGTAAATTGTATCAAATTGTGAGATCGGCAGCGGATTTGTACCGATGCCTGTTTCAATGGTATATCCAGGTCTTTGGTATTCTTCAATAAACCAATCCTTATAACCAGCATATGCTGCTTCGTAGGGTGTCTGCGACAAGGTGTATCCGCTTGCCCTGGCAAAGGTTTCACCGATTTCACGTGCTCTTGGGATCTGCATGTTCTTATAAAGCCAATAGATCACGCGGCCCTGCGTATGATAGGCCAGAACCAGCTTGAAGCTATGCTGGCGTGTGAAATTTACCATGGATTGTGTTTCGGGCTCTGAGAGGGGATAAGGTCCGCCATAGCGCGTTGGCCCTGGACCATACACACCCAGTGAGGGTTCCTGTTCTTTCGCCTGTTCCCAGCATGCAGGATAATTCCGGTTCAGATCGGTACCACGGATGTTTGCCTGCCAAACCTGGGAAAATGGACGGCCGGTGGTATTCCACGCAAGAAGCTGCTGATAATACGGGTTGTCGGGTTTCAGACCCTCCAAAACAAGATCAACACCATCCGGATTCACCATAGGAATGATGTAAATACTACTTCTTGCCCAGATGTCACGGACATTATATCCTCGTATAGTGGAACCTGTGGCGTAAGCCCTGCAGAAATTCTCAATAAATTTCATTAAAACCGGTGTATTAATCCATTCAAGGGCATGATGTGAGGCATTGTAATGCACTTCAACAGGACCTGTCCCAAGGCGAATAACATATAAATTTTTTCCGAGAACACTCTTCCCTGCAATATCGGTCTCGATAAAGGGATATCTTGCCTCCAGACCTTCGATATCCATTTCCAAAATCGAATAGGTATAGTCGATATCAGTAAAAACCACATCAAGCCCATAGGGTACCGTTATTCTCTGTCCAACCCTCAGATAGAGAGGATTGAGGCCTGGATTTGCGGTAAGGATTGCGTTTACAGTTGTGTAATATTTTTGTGCCAGGCTGAACAATGTATCACCGGGACGGATAGTATAGGTATCATATCCCCGAAGAAAACTATTGAAATAATTCCAGGTTAATGGGCCGACGATACCGTCCGGCGTCAGGCCGTTATCTCTTTGGAAAGCAATGACGGCCTGTTGGGTTTGCTGTCCAAAAACACCGTCTATGGGGCCGGGGTTATAGCCGATCCGTGCAAGGAGGCTCTGGACAAGTTTTACATATGGACCCCGGGATCCCACCGTTAATGTTTCCATAACAATCACCATACTTTTGATAACTTCAATACATCATATTATGTTCAGGTGAAATAGTTTACAGACCTTAGCACTTGTTTTAAACTGTGGGTTCACACAGGTGGTTACCTCACGCCACCAGCTAGCTTTTATTGTGTGTAAACAGTAACAAAGATGGCCGCAGCTGCTTGGGTTGCGTTAAAAAAAAATTAACATTGAACAGAAGAGTATGGTATTATGGATACAGAAATACAAGGGGGTATTGGCGATGATACAAATAAAGGAAGTAGAAACAATTCGCGACCTGAAAAGATTTATACGGTTTCCGTTTCAATTATATTCCGGTAACCCATACTGGGTTCCTCCGATGCTCAGTGATGAGATGAACACTCTTAGAAAAGAAAAAAACCCGGCATTTGAGTATTGTGAATCAAAATACTGGCTTGCTTTTAAAGCAGGTAAGGTGGTAGGAAGAGTAGCGGGCATAATCAATCATAAGTATAATCAGAAATGGAACAAACGCTATGCCCGGTTCGGTTGGATTGATTTTATCGACGATATTGAAGTGGCGGAGGCCCTGACAAAAACAGCAGAAGAATGGGCTTTGAACAGAGGAATGGATGGAATTCATGGCCCCCTTGGTTTTTGTGATCTGGACAAGCAGGGCATGTTGATTGAAGGCTTTGGTGAATTGGGTATGATGATAACAATCTATAATGCGCCATATTATCCTGAAATGATGGAAAGACTTGGATACCAAAAGGATGTTGATTGGCTGGAATTTGAAATAAAGGTGCCGCAAACGATTCCCGAAAGAGTTGTTAAAATCAATAACCTGGTGCTAAAAAGGTTGAAGCTGAAGGTGCTCCCGGCCCAAAAATCCAAAGATTTCTTACCATATGCGAAGGATATTTTTTATTTGCTCAACGATGCCTATAAGGACCTTTATGGTGTTGTTGAACTCACAGAAAATCAAATCAACGCCTATGTCAGGCAATACTTCGGTTTTATCAACCCAGACTATGTAAGAATAATACTGGATCAGGAAGATCAGGTGGTGGCTTTTGGAATCGCGTTGCCTTCCCTGGCAAGAGCGATGCAAAAAGCAGGAGGCAGGGCTTTCCCCTTTGGTTTTCTGCATCTTTTAAGGGCAATGAAGAACAATGACCGGTTGGATTTGTACCTTGTAGCAGTAAAGCCAGAGTATCAGGGAAAAGGCGTAAATGCGCTTCTACTAAGCGATATCAATATGGCTGCGATCAAAAATGGCATGAGCTTTGCTGAAACAGGCCCGGAGCTCGAAGACAACAAGGATGTTCAGGGGCTGTGGAAGTTTTACGAGACAAGGCAGCATAAAAAGAGGAGATGCTACCTCAAAAAACTGTCATAGAAATCACAGTCTCTCTATGACAACACTCTGCTATGGGGGTATCTGAGTGACCTTGAAATGGGGTGGAATATTTTTTTGAATACATATGGTTTAAATGGTATAATATATCATAAAGTCATATCTCTTTTCAGAGAATGGAGGAATCGTGATGTCATTCAAAAGGCTAATCTCATCATCTATTGTAATCAGCATGGTAATTTCAATGTCTTTAGTATCACATGCATCAGAAGAAATACAGCTTATACAGGTATCTGGCAGCGATCTATCCGCGGCGGAAGAAATGAAACCAAGCGAAAAATCAGGTATGGATCTGGATGGAGCTGTGGCTGTTGCGAAGGCGTTTTTCAGTGAATACGATGAAATGTACTTGAACAATAGCAATAAAATTTGTGAAAAGGATGGAAGTCTGGAGCATTATATGCTTGATTTTCATTGTATCCTAAACGGTAAAAAAGAGAATCTAAGTGTTTCTGTAGATGTCAATACAGGAGAAATTCGATATTTCAGTGCTTGGGATGATGGGCAGGGAAAACGTAACAATATCGCCAAGGTAACAAAAAATGAAGCCAGAAAGATAGCTGAAGACTACATAGAAAAAGTCGGTGATAACCCGGATGCATATGCATTGGTGAGCAGTCCCTCCACCCGTGACAATACAGTAGGATTAAGCAGCCCTGTTATATACCAGTTCACGTTTGCAAGAATCTTGAACGGAATCATGCTCAGAGACTGTTCTTACTCGATAAGCATTAATGCTGCCAGCGGGAAGGTGGTTTATTTCAGCAGGAACAAGGTAGTGCACTCTCCTGATCTTTTACCATCGGAGGAAGGGTTGATCTCGGAAGAAGATGCTCTTGAAAATTTTGTTGATGCTTTGGATATCCAGCTGCAATATATCCTTTGCCATAAGAGTTATGGCAAATCGTTTTTCAAACCTGCATATGCGCCTGCAGGCATCACATCCAATATGGTTGATGCATTGTCGGGTGATGTTATGGACTATGACGGAACCCCGGCCAGAGTACGAAAATCGAGTGAAGAAAGTGAAACAAGAAGGGTTTATCCCTTAAGCGATCAACCTGAATTGAAAACAAGAAAAATTGACAGGAATGATGTGGAAGATATTGTCCGCGGTTACAGGGAGATATTTGAAGAATTGACGGGGTATGTTTTCTCAGACGACAGGGAGCAGGATATTATTAACTGTTCCAGTTACGACAGCCAGTGGAGCTATGAATATGCCAGATACAGCGACGAAATGAGTGTGCAATTTTCTTTTTCTATTTCAAAGGAAACTGGAATTATAACCGGGCTGAACCTGATATTTAATCGTAATCACAATGAGGAAGCCGATACTTCTGCGAAACAGGCCATCAACTTTGAGCAGGGCAGAGAGAAGGCCATTGACGCCATGAAAAAATTATTACCCGATCAATATGGTTTTTTTGCAGACGTAACCGATTCATCCATCGATGGCTATTCGGGTGATTATTACTATGTTTTTCAGAGGATGCATAACGGAATTCCCACGCCCAACTATACGAATATAAATATCAGACAGGATACGGGGGCTCTGTCAAGCTTTATGTTCTATTGGGAGGATATAGAGTTTGCTGAAGCCGAAAACATTATTTCGAAAGAAGAAGCAACTGAGCTGTATTCAAAAACAGTCCTGTGTAATTTGAGGTATTACTTTATAAGTACCTACCCTTACTCCGGGTTGACCGTGAATGAAAAGATGGCCAAAATCGTTTACAACTTCGACACGTATGGTTATATAGATGCGTCAACAGGAAGGCATCTAAACTGGAGTGGGGAGGAAATCCTGGGGAAGGATACCGAGTTGCTGCTGACAGATCATCCTGCAAAGCGTAGTGTTGAATTACTTCTTGCTCATGGTTTCATAGATGGGGAAAATGTAGATTACGATAGAGCTTTATCCAGAGGAGAGGTCATTAGGATGCTGTCTTGTGCAAAAGGCTTTGATACATATGGTTTTCAGCAAGAACCAGCTATATTCACCGATGTATCTGAATATGACAGCATTTACAGCTATCTACAGAATGCAGTGAATAAGAAGGTCTTTATTCCAGACGGTGATATATTCAATCAACATGAAACGATCTGCAAAGAGGAGTATTCGATTCTGCTGGCAAACCTTCTGGGTTACTCGGATATCACAGAACATAGTGAACTCTTTATACTGGATGATGTTGCCAATGTAAGCGAAAAGGGAAAAGGGAGTGTTGCTGTTTGCAAAGCACTGGATATCCTTCCTTTAAATGGTGACGATGCTTTTGACGGCAGTAAGCCAATAACGCTTGCAGAGGCAGCGATAACGCTTTACAAGGCACTATACTATATCAGGTGATATGAGAATTTTCTGAATTATAGCTTTATATAATGCCCCTATGCACCTGCTCCAGAGCGTTTCGCCCTTTGACACAAACTTCGTGGTGGTGGTAAGAGACCGGAGTGATGCCAGTGAAGTATGATGGCTAAACCTCAAGCGAAGAAGTTGCAAGATGACGCTTGTGGGGGGAATATGTCGAAATAGTGATTCTAAATGAGGAAAATGGGTATAATTGTGTTATAGCCATGAGCTGAGCGATTTCCATATTATAGGGGGTGTTTGTATTGGCAATTGAGTGGACACCGAACTTATCTGTTGGTGTTGAAATGATCGATGAGCAACACAAGGTATGGTTTCAAAAGGCAGACCAGTTGTTTGAAGCCGGAAGAAGCGGAAGGGCGAAAGAGTATATATTTCAAATGTTTGAGTTCCTGGATGAATATACCAAGAGCCATTTCGTTGATGAAGAGAGGTATATGGCAAGCATTGGTTACCCGGAGATTGAAGCACAGAAAAGAATGCACAAAAGTTTTATTGACGATCTTGCCAAGTTAAGGAAGGATTATCTTGAATCGGGAGGAAATATTCTATTGCTGGTTAATGCGAATAAAATGGTTGTTAACTGGCTGACCAAACATATTTCCACGATGGACAAGAAAATAGGCGAATATGCAAAAACGCTGGAATAGAGTCTGTATGTAAACGAATGGTTTGAGTTAGCATACGGCTGAACAGTAACAACATTTGAATGGTTAACTGGTAGCAACGGAAGCAATTGCATGCAATTGCTTCCGTTGTTATAATGAAGATAAATGGAATGAAGGTGTATACATTAGAACAGCTTAAGAATACTACTAAGGAAGAGGCTGAGTGAAGGGAACTGTGATGGATAAGAATGCGATCAGAACATATGCTGTCTGGGCAAGGCAGGAACTAATTAGCCGCGTATCCCGGAAGGCTATGCAATATGGCATCAGTAAACAGGGAATATCAGACAAAAATGCTGACATCGTAAATGGCAGACTGCTGACCGAAAACGAAAAGAAACAACGCAAAGCGCTTATTGATAAGATAAATGAAAAAGGCTTTGATCAGGTTATCGAGGAGGTTGCCTATACATGGTTCAACC